>Ga0326511_10000742_pt1 | contig 28453 bp, 42 predicted proteins | sample 0_2496_0518_D_FD_203701 | JGI IMG/M metagenome (GOLD analysis project Ga0326511, IMG submission 203701) | Bovine rumen microbial communities from UC Davis, California, United States - 0_2496_0518 | ecosystem: Host-associated > Mammals > Digestive system > Stomach > Rumen | place: USA...
ATACCCCCCGCCGCGCGAGGTTGACAGTACCTTGCCAGGGGGGAGGGGGTCGGCCCATCGTTTCGCCCTTCCCTTCATAGCTGGCCCTCCATCTCTGCTAGAGTTAAAACATCTTCCTCCTCCTCCATGTCTGAATGAGGAGAAGGATTGTCGCGCACGTATGGCGGTGGGTTAGGTGGATTTGCGCGTGGGATTGGCACAACTTCGCGCGCTCCGCTCTCCATACGATTAGATTGCATTTCGGTTTCCAAATCCACCGAACCCACCACGGAGAGAAGTCCATGGGCCGCGACGCCACGGGGACCGCGCACCTCGTACAGCGTCCGCCCTTCCAGGATTCGCGGCTCGTCCATTACCAATAATGAGGCCATTTGCCGCGAAAACTTCGACATAGCCTTCCCCACGCGCTTCGCATTGAACACCGAAGACGTCTTCTCGTCCACCTGATCGCCCTGGAGCTTGACAATCTGCTCGGACATCTCCCCAGCGGTGTATTTCATCACGTACCCATGTGCGGCGAGCACGCGCAGAATCTGGCGCGCCACGCTATCGTTCATCAGCGGGAGCAGTGACTTGTCGGCCTCGGCCACGCCGAGCGCGCCGACGACGCCCGTCTCGTTCCCAAACGCGCGCCCGCAGCGCACCGAAAAACGCCCATACTCCGGGTGCCGACGGTTGATCGCCTTGTCCACGGGCGAATCATCCGCGAGCGCCCGCGCAAGCGTGCGGACGATCCACGTCATGTATTCGTTTCGGTGCTGCCTGATTTCAGCGGTCAACTCCACGTCCAGGCTTTCGCGCTCTTTCGGCGCGGACAAATGCACGGTAATCAGACGGTCGGCCAGTCCGCCACCGCCCTCCGTGGCGAACATCGGATTATTAGAGGTCAGAATCACGCTCGCGTTCGCGCGCAAGGTAATCATTTCTCGATCGCTGTACTTCTTCCGACGCGGCGAGCAGCCGTCCGTGAGCGCCATCTGCAAGGCGTCGCCCATCCACTTCACCTTGCTATCAACGTTATCGAAGATCTCAAGCCGCCCGGCGTCAATCGTTACCCAGAACGCATCCTCGCCGGCGTCGCCGTCCTGCATCCGCGAAATCCGCTTGTCGAAATCGCCGTCCCATGTCATGCCCAAAACCTGCTTGATCGCGAGCGCCATGCGCGTCTTTCCGCCCTGGAACGGCCCCGTGATCAGCAAACCCGGCTTCATGCGGTGACACGCAAACAGGTTCAGGACCCACAGCCGCACATTCATCGGCCCGCTCGCCGCGTCCGCCCAGCTCGCGCCCGCGAACGCCTTAGCCGTCGCGAACGGATCAACGCCCGGACCATCTACGAGCTTCCAGGGCGCGAGCGTCCGACGCCGTGCCATCACGACGCCGTCCACGCCGTTCTGCACCTTCTCGATCTTCCCCGCGCGCACGCGCCACATTTCGGAATCACCGCTCGAGATGTACACCGCATCGCCGCGCCGGTCCCACGCCACGGCCGGAACCGTGCCGCGCGACACGTCCGGCGAAATCGCCGCGTCGTTGATCGCCGCCATGATGAACTTGAACGTGCGCCCCTCGCGGTTCTCGCCCGTCTCGCTCGAAATCCACGTCAGGAACTCCGCCTCGCGCAGATACAGCAGCACGCCGCGCTTCCGATCGAAAAACATTGACGTCTCGAAGCTCTTGAAATTCTCGTCCCAGTAGAACCACCCGCGCGAACGCAGCCACATCACCGTGACGACCACCTGCACCTCGCGCACCATCTCGCCGGTGAGCTTCTCCTTCTCTCCCAACCCCTTCCGAACGCGCCCGCACATGATCGCAACCGTATCCTGCAGCGGCCTATCCGCCCGCGCCTCGATTCGAACTTGACGCCGACCGTCTATCCTGTAATCCACCTCGTAAACCTCCACATCTTCAGCAGGGGTACGGGGACGGCGGCGCCGGCCGAACCGCTCCCGGATAATCTCGCCCGCGTCGCCCCCGGCACTGTCGCCACTGTCGGGCGCGTCAGAAGAAGCGGCAGCGCGCGCGACGTTTTTTTCGGCGCGCGCACTCGCCGAGACGGCCGCCGCGCCTTCGGCCACCTGCTCGTCCGTGAAACACCAGGCGTCCGGCCACTCGCCGAACTCCGCCACAGCCGCCAGAAACGCCTTCTTGTCGCACGGCAGACCCTCCGCCTGGCGCGCCATTACCCAGTCCGTGAAATCCTTCACAGGCCGCCCGTTGACGTCCGGCATACACACGAGCCGCACCATCGCCGACACGCCCGCCGCCTTCAGCTTGTTGCGCACGTCCCAGGCGTGCTTCTGCCCCACCAGAAACGGCTTCGTGACCTCCTTCCCGCGCACCGTGCGCGTGAACGTCTCGGGATCCTTGTCGGCCACGATGAAAATCGACTTAATACCGGCGAACCACTTCCCCCAGTCCTCCGGCCAATCCTTCCCCCACTTCCCGCTTCCGAACGGATTGCACGTCGACACAATCCCCAGGCTCTCGACCGTCTCGACGTCCTTCTCCCCCTCGACAATCACGATCGCACGACCGGCCTTCCCCGCTTCGATGAGCTGCGGCAAATGATACGGCGCCGAATACGGAATCATCAGCTTCTCGCGCCCGCCGCTCTTGTCGTGGATCCCAAACGCCCATCCGCCGCGAGCCGTCTCGTCCGGACGGAACGCGATGAACGTTTTCTTCCCATTCTCCAACACGCGCCGCTGCACCTTGAACAACGCCGCGCCATCCTCCGCCCTGTAGATGTACTCGCACACCAGGCGCCCATGCCCGCCGCTCTTTTTCTTCGAGGAGGTGGACGAGCGGCCGGCGCCGGGAAAGGATTCGGCGTCACCTACCGACCGGGCACCCGTTGGCCTCGGAAACCGGCCCGGCCGCTCGTCCGTGAATAAATCTTTCTTCTCGATGCCCAGCGCCGCGCAGATCTCGTCGACCGAACACCCAGCGTGACAGTGCACGAGAATCTTCCCGTCGCGCTCCGTGACGCTCATCGATGGATTGCGGTCGTCGTGCGCAGGACAACACGCCACCCACGACCGCTCACCGTTCGGCCGAACACCGCGCAACAGCGCAAGAAAATCTTCAATCCGCACGACCCTCACTCCCCGATCGCACAGCATACCCACACGAACGCCCAGCCCAACAAGGCCAGCGCCACCGCCTGAATGACTACAACGAGCCACGACATCATCGCGTGCTTCTTGCTTGTGAGAACCTCGCGAATCATCCGCTCGCGTTCCGTCTCGCCATTCCAGTACTTCGGATCACGACGCCCCATCATGCGACACCCCCTTCCCGAACATCCGCAGCAACCTCGGCCACGTTGCCCTTCACCGCCTCCTGCACCGGGTCACACGTCACGCGCTCCATCGCCCGCGCCCAGGAGAGCGCCGCCACGCGGATCGCGGTCCCGCCCTGGACGCCGACGACGGCCCGCTCGACCGCGCCGAGCTCGCCCTCCGTCATGCCGACGTTATACTGTTTCCGCTCGATGACCATCTTCCCCGCCTTTCTGCTTATTCTTCAGCTTGCAGTCCGGGAGCTCCTCGACCTTTTCGAGAATGTCCTGGACCCTGTACACGCGACGCGCCCGCTTCTCGTCGCCCTCGAGCTTCTTCGCGCGAATCTCGCCCGCGTCAGCCCACCCGCGAATCACATGCTCCGGCATCCCGCAAATCACCATCGCGACGGCGAGCGGAGCCCACACGGGCACCACACTCACCACCGTCTCGGCGTGCTCGATTATCGCCCCGTCAAGCTTCACCGCACACCCCCATTCTCACGCAGCCGCTCGCATTCCAGCTCGGCCTTCCACCTCGACGTATACTCGCACGCGAACGCCGACTCAAGATCCGCCCTGGTCATCGTGCCAACGACCTGCGTGGCATAGCGCCAGTATACGACGAGCTTCGCCCGCGTCACCCACTCGGGCATCCTCTGCCCATCGCCGGCGCGCGTTCCGTCCCCGGCATCCGCCGCCCCGCGCGTTCCGTCCCCGGCATTCGCCGCCCCGCGCGTTCTGTTCTCGGCGATACCATCGCCGAGAATCCAATTACACTCCCCCGCAAAATCTTTCCGCCACACGGCCTCCACGCGCGCATTGCAATAGCACTTGCTCCCCCACTGCGCCAGAGCCTGCGCAGCGTTGATCGCGCCCACCTTGTCCACATGCCGCACCGTGCCCGTTTCCGGGAATGTCTGCGACCACACTATGCACCATGTCTCCATCGTCGTTTCCTTTCGTTTCACTTTTCGCGTTCCGTTCTCGGCGTGCTCGATGATCTCACGACAAGCTTCATTGCGACCGCCCTTTCCGAGAGTCTCAACGCGCAACAACTCGCAAAGTCTCTCTCTAGCGCCTCTAAATCCTTCTTACTAACGCCCAGCGGTGGGCATCTCCAATATTCAGCGAGCTTCGCCCGCGACACCCACTTGAACGGCCTCCGCCCCTTCCCGCGCGTCCTGTTCCCGGCGATACCATCGCCGAGCCCACCCGCCACACCAGAACCAATGCCGAATGTGGCGTAGAGATACCCGGCCACGCTCGCGCAAAGCTTCTGCAAGCCCTCCATCGCAACCCGCACTCTTTGATCGTCCGGATGCTCCTTGATCATCCTGCCGCATTCGTCAAAGCCCTCGCGCATAGCGCTGACGAGCCTCTCCAGCCGCTCGATGATCTCCTCGATCGTCATGCTCCTAATCGCCTCCACTTCCATCGTCGTTTCCTTTCTTGCTGTTGTACGCTTGCTGTTCAACTTTCCCCCGCGCCGCTCGATGGGCCTTAGGCGAGCCACGCACACGGCGCGGGGGAAGGGGTTAATTATTGCCTTTCACGACGGTGAATCCATCCGCACAAAAGCATCCTCCGCCACACTCAAGCCATATCATCGGCTTTCTACTGATCTCGCCGACGTAACGCACGATATGAACCGTGTCGCCAAACTTCGCATCGATATCTTCGTATTTGCCGTTGCTTTTCACTTTGTCGCCCGGTTGAATCGGGTTCTTGCCTGCCTTCATCTTGTCGTTTCCTCTCGTTTCACTTTCGCGTTCAGTTCTCGGCGATACCACACAGGCCTTCAAGAAGTGCATTGTGCAGCGCCCGGCAGATTCCCTTGCCAATCTCGCGCATGGCCTCCGGCGTAATGTCCACGGACTGGACATTAAGCATCGGCACGTCCTCGCCGCCGGCAAACCGCCCAGCGACGATCTCGCGACCGTCCCCCCGGCAGAACACCGCGCCGGCGCTCGTGCCCTTGTCGAATCGCCACCATGTGCCGCCTATCGTCAGCCTCGTGCCGTCCGCAAACGTGATTTCATTGTTGTTCATGTTCTCTCTCCATTTCAAATGGGGCTGTATCGGGCCCCACCCGCCCGCGCCAGAGAAACGACTATCCGGCGCGGGTTCCCGGCTAGTCGGAATCATTGTGTGGGTACACATGGCCATGATTAAGCCGCGCTCCCTTTCGAATTATCACGCCCGCCATGTGTGGGTACACATGTCGCCGAAAAATCGCGCACGGCGCGCCGGATTATTTCATCGCGTGAAACATCCAGCGCGCGCGCGGCCTCGTCGATCGCGGCGCTCTCGCTTTCCGTGAAAGCAGGCGTGCAAAGGATTTCAAGCTCCATGGACGACTCCCTTCTCCTTGAGCGCGCGGCAGAAGTTGCGCACGGCCGAGCGGATGAAGTTGCTCTTATTTTCTTCCTTGATTGCATCCATCGCCGCCAGCATGTCGGCGTGCTCGTCGAACGGGAACCACACGTTCTCTCGTCGGCCGAGGTGTCTATCGTTTTCTTTTGGCATGTCGTTTCTCCTGTTTGTCGTTTCGCCCTTTTCTGGGCAAGCGCGAAAAGTATACAACATGTGTACCCACACACGCAAGCGGAAAAATAAAATATTTTTATCCGCCCGCTTCCACGCCGTCCTCCGTGTGATATACTATCGGCCATGAAAAACAACTCGTGCCTTGTAAGCCTTGCGAAAATCGCCCTGCTCATCGGAGCCCCCGCCATCCTCGGCGCAGGCTACGCAATCCACAACACGCCCATGATCTACGCGGGCTTGATCCTCGTCGGCGTGTTGCTCGTGGTCGTGCCCACGAGATCGAGCAAGGCGCCACAATCCCTCATCATAGCGAAACTCGCCGACCTCGCCCGCGCCGGCAATCTCACGGCCGACAAGACCACCCGCGCGTTCTGCCGCGACATCCTCTCACGCCTGGAAGGAATCACGCCAGACGACGAAACCGACACGGAGCTCTTCGACCTTCAATCAGATCTTGAAGACATCATCCGGTCAAAACCCGGCAAGAAACTAGAACAAAACTAACCCCGGAGAAAAACGCCATGACCGTATTTCAGGAACAAAGCATTCTACTGCTAATCAACCTCTTCGTGCTCATCGTGATATTCTTCCGGCTTGGTTCGAACAAGCGGGCAGCCGAGCGCCATGAGCGGCAGCGCCACGCTGACGCGCAACTGATCACCCAGTACCTCATCGCGATCCGCAAGCAGCTAGCGTCTCTAGGTGCGGAAAACTAACCACCCACCTGTGTGTGTTCTGTGTGTGTTTTTGCCATGCGATATATACGCAATAGGCAAAAATCCCAATAAATCCGCACTTTTTACACCCCCTTTGGGATTTCGAGTCTCCCCTGTCCCACCATGCGACGAAAACGAAAAGCCCCAATAAATACGGGGCTTTTTGATTTTTCGGGACTAAAAAAACATGTGTGTGTTCTGTGTGTGTTTTTGGTATACTGTGCGCCGTGCGTTATAGGCGCAATAAGGAAAGAAACGACAAAATGAGACTCTACAAACGCTTTCAGACATGGTGGATTGAATACCACATCGACAAGCGCTACGTGCGCAAATCCACCAGGCTGCGCGACCGCGCGGCCGCCGAGGCCATGCTCGCAACCATGAAACTCGCCCGCGCCAAAAAGTCAAGCGCCGAAACCATCGCGGCGCTCCTGGAATCGATCTACAAGAATGCCGAGAAGCCCGTCGGCACCCAGCTTGGCGCCGCCTGGCAAATCTACCGCGATACCCTCGAAACCGCCGGCCTCGACCACGTTGCCCCCGACACGCTCCGCAAACGCGCCGGGCACCTCGCCGCGTTCGCCGCCTGGTGCAAATCCGATCGGCCGATCGTGCGCGACGTGCAGGACGTGGACGGACCAACTGCCGCCGCGTATGCCGCCTACATGAGCTCGAACGGCCTCAGCGCCAAAACCCGCCAGATACACCTCGCCGACCTCTCCCATATCTGGCGAATCCTCGCGAAGTCGATGCCGACACTCCAAAACCCCTGGTCCGACCTCCGCCCCAGGAACACCGGCAGCAAGCGGCACCCAGCCTTCACGCCCGAGGAAGAGGCGCGCGTCATGGAAGCCGCGCGCAAACGCGGCGACGGTTGGCCGCTCATGTGTCTCATCGCACGCCACACGGGCCTCCGCTACGGCGACGTGGCCACCCTCCAATGGGGAAACGCCGAGGAGGCGCTCGCCGCCGAAACGCTCGAAAACGGCGTCGTCGACATCGCCGCAAACCTCCTCGTCGTGGACCCGTCAAAAACCGCCCGCCACGGCGTCCGCGTTGCTTTGCCTATCGAGCGCCGGGCACTTGCGCCCGCGCTCGCAGAGGCGCGAAAATCGGCGCCACGCGACGCCGTGGACCTCTTCCCGCGCCACGCCCGGACCTATCGCGCAATCGGTCAAGCGCCGAAGGATTCCCGCTTCAGCGACATCCTCGCGCGCGCCGGCACGGATCCGTCCGACGGCTACAGCTTCCATTCCTGGCGCCACACGTTCCGCACGCGGCTCGCCGAGGCGGGCGTGAGCACGGAGCTGGCCATGCGCCTCTGCGGCCACACCACGGCCGCCATGAGCGCGCATTACGACCACGACGCCCACCTCGCGGAACTGTCCGCCGCGATCGAGGCCGCCGCCGGGAAATGAAAAGCCCCGGCCGGGGAGAACAGCACCCAGCCGGGGCGCCCATCTTTCGGCCTGTCTCGGCGCGATGGGAGGCGCCTCAATGTGGGGTCCGTTTCGCCCCTGGGCCTTCGCGCGAGGTGGCGCGCGAAATCGAGTTAGAGCGCGCAGGCGCCGTCCGTGCACGTGGTACAGTTGCCGGCGGCGTCGCACTGGATGGTCGTCGTGCCGTCCGTGACGGTGAGCTTCTCGCCGTCGCTCGTGACCGTGCTCTTCGCGGCGTCGCCGCCGCGCGCCTTGAAGTAGTTCACGATCTTCGAGACGACCGCGCCGGTTGCGTCCACACCGCCGGCCGTCGCGATCGTCGCGTAGGCCTTCGCCACGGCGAGCGCAAGGTTCGTGCTGCCGTCGAAGATCGTGCGGGTGAGGACCACGGCGTTCGTCGACAGGTCGCGGTCGTAGGCGTTGAGCGAGACGCGAAACGCGCCATTGGTGGACGCCTCGGCCAGAAACCCGTTCAGAGATTCGCGCGCCCACAGCGGCGAACGAACCTCCACCGAGAAACCGCCACCGAGCACGATGTAGTCGACGGTGGCGAGCTGTTGCACGCCGTTGACCTCCACGACCTCCTGGATCGGCACCGCCGACTCCGGACGCTTCTCCCACTTCGCGGCCGTCTGGCAGCCGGCGAACACCAGGCACACGCAGCCGCCCAGGGCGAGTGCCGCGAGCACGCAGATTGATTTCATCAGTTTCTTCATTGTCTTCTCCTTTTTGACTTGTTGTTGATTAGTTGTTGATACTGTTGATATAACCACGCGGGCGGATCCAACCAAAACTAGAAAATGGCCTTTCAAAGACCGCCCGCGTTCCGGCCACCCGGCCGAAATCACTCGAGCCTCCGGATTCCGGAGGATCCGGAGCTTCCGGAGGATCCGGAACCTCCGGAAATTGAATCGATGTACGCGTCTCGCCACGCCTGCCAGCCGTATTCGCGGCACATATCCGCCATGACGCGCGCGCGGTGACGCCACAGATAGCGGAGAGGGTTGAACCAGCGGTACTCCGCGTCCGCGCAGATGATGCCGTTGCGCTCCAGCTCGTCGTTCGCCGCGCGGAATTTCGCGTCGCTGCCGTCGTTGTCGTATGCGAAGCGGCAGTCGTGTCCGTCCGCCGCAGGGCGGAGGAGCCACAGCCACTTGTCGAGCGTGTCCCGCGCCTTCTGCGACCAGCGCTCCGGCCCGATTCCGTTGCACGCGGCGGCGACCTTCTCCGGCCCGAGGCGCGCCATGAACTCCGCGCCGGAAAGCCCGAGGCGGACGGCGCGCGCGATTGACTGGATAGCCTCGTCGATGTTCATTGTGCACCTCCTCCGAATATCCGTATCACCTTGTCGATGTTCGACAGGGCCGCGCCGCCGCCCGTGCCGAGCGCAAGCGCGATGGAGATGACCTTCCACGACAACTTCTTGACGCGCTCCGCCGTCTTGCGCTGGCAGTCCATAAGCGCAAGGAGAATGTGCGACTGCGCGAGGGCGCGGTCTTCAGGCGTCTTCGCGTCTTTCAGTTCGCGCTCAAGCGCGGTCTGCATTTCAAGCGTCATTTTCTAGCTCCTCCTAAAAATCTCTGTCGCGTTTTCGCCCATTCGTTGCATCCTACGGCAGATTGAACCTCGCCTTGTCAACGGCGTAGTTCGCCGCGACCTCATCGGCGGACAGGGCGCGGTTGTAGAGTCTGATAGCGCGGAATAGTCGTGCATACGAGTTGATTGTGCGCGTTCGGAGAGAGTTGGCAATAACATAGACGGCATTATTTGCTTGGACCGTTGTAGCTCCACGGAATACGCCATTCTGATAGCATTGCCCGCTCGTGCCAGATATTACACTAACCGCATAGCATCCATTGCCAGTTGACAGGACGCCAAGTGGGGGGAATAGGTTTGGATTTGTCGTCGGCAGGATGATAAACGGTATGCCATTTAAACTATCGCTTTCGTTTTTCGATTGAAACGAAAACAAGTCGGTGAAATTTCCGTTGTAGGAAAAAACCGCGCATATCTCTATGGTATAGTTAGACATTGTGCGCGCTGTCTGCGACGCGGCATAGCTGTAGTGGGGAATCGTAAAGCCCAAGTCTCCCACCTGCGGCGCGGCGGAAAATATCAAGTCGTCACTACCCACCAAGTCCTTCCATGTCGTCGCGTTTGCGTCATGCACTCCCCACCCCGCGTTCTCGATGCCGTCCCACATGGCTATAAGCCCGTCCTGCACGTAGGACTTCGCCGTGAGCTTGCGCCGCGCCGCGAGGAAGATGCCTGCCGCAGCGTTCATCATTGCGCGCCCTCCGTTGGTATGGCGGCGAGAAACTGGTCAATCTCCGCGCGGGTCTTGCCCAGCGCGGTCGCCGCGCCGTCCAAAATCGCGCCCCACCGCTCGGCGGTCGGGAAGCCCTCTTCGATGTAGTCGCAGTCCGTGAGCGCCTCCCACGCGGTGTAGCCCGTGGCGATTTCAACAGCGGAGAGATACTGCCGCGCGGCGGCGAGCATTTCGGCCTGTGCGAGGGTCGTCTTGATCGACAGGCGCGACCAGCGGCGCGGCGGCGGCGGCGGATCTGCGACGAGCGCGTATGTGCGGCGGAACGCGCCCTCCGAGAACTCGTAGGAGCGGAACTCGTAATGGTAGCCAGCGGGTGCGTCGCTCGGCGCGGCGTTGGCGAGGACGGGCCAGCACGGCGGCGTGTGCGCCGCGTAGTCCTCGGCGGTCGGATGCAGTTTCAGCCGCCCGCCCACCATGATGTAGGCGGGCGCGTAAACGGGCAGTCCGTCCGCGCCGACTGCGCTTGCGAAGTTGCGGTTGAGTTCGGTAGCCATTAGTTGCCTCCTTGCGTGGTAGTGGTCGAGGTGACGAAATCGCCAAGGGTGACGCGGGCGACGTTGATGACGGGCAACGAACCATTTTTCGTATACGGCGTCTCCGTGAAGTATAGCCGCACGCGCTCGCCCGAGCCAATCGTCATCATCTCGCTTATGCTGTCATCCTCCAACGGCACGAAAGCGTAATCGACGCCCAACGCCGTGAACTCCAACGCGAGGTCGTTCGCGTTCGCGGAGTTGTCAACGTCGAGGATGAAGTCGCGGCAGTAGCGCACGCCGTCCACCGTCACCGCCTCGGGCAGCTCGATGTCGATTGACTCCGCAATGCCGCTCTGCGCCGTGATGAGGTTCACCGTGCGGTCGGCGAGAATGTAGAAGTCATCCCTCGAATTGTATAACGCGCCCAAGATGCGGTAGCGGAGGTCGGCGGCGTCCGCCTTGCCGGGAACCGCCGCGATGTTCGCCAACTGCGCGGCGGAGAGCGCGTCTTGCTTGCCGGAAATGTCAGGAATCTGCGATACAAGCGCAATAAGGCCACTGCCATTCACCGGGAATTGAACAGTCCGCACCAGACTAGAGCCGTAATACGTGTCTAAAAATAAATCACCTCCAGAGCCAGCACGAAAAACGTTCTTGGTATTTGTTGAGACGTGGAGAATGGCAAAATCGCCCGTCATCGTGCCGCCGCTGGTGCTCAACTTCCCAGCGAGCTGCGCGACAACCCAATCGTAGATCGCAGCGAATCCCGTCGGCAACGCCGTCAGCGCGCCCCATATCGCGCCCCAGATGCCAGACGATTTCACGGGGTTCGCGCTTGTGCGCGTGACGGTATCGTCCACGGTTCCGCTGCCGCCGGAGATCGTGATCCACGCGACGCCGTTCCAGATCTTGAGAGCCGCGCCGTCGATGTAGGCGTTGTACTTCGTGGGCGTTGTCGGCGCGGCGTCGAACATCCGGAGCGGCCAGAACGTCTGGCCAGGCGCGGGCGCCGGCGCGTCCGCGTCGGCGGTTAGCACCTCGAGGTCGCCCACGCCCACGCACCACGCGCGCGGCGTCTCGCCGTCGGCGCCGGTGCCTGTGGCCCAAACGGACACGCCGCCCGCCACACTGCCCACCGTCGCGAAGTGCGACGCGGGCACGTCGACCACCCACACGCCGCCGATCGCGCGCGCGGCGTAGTCCGCCGTGGCGCCGTCCACGTTCTCCACGCGCAGCGCGAGCGCCGTCACGTTCACGCCCGGACGCACCGGCACGCCGACGAGCGCGATGTTCGCCGCGCTTCCCGCGCGCACGAACAGCGTGCCGAGCGGGAAGTTCGGCCGGTCCGCCGTGATCCTAACTGCCATGTTGCCAATCATATCTGAACTCCTTCCAGATTGCAGTACTTGAAATGAATCAACGAAAAAACGTCTTCGACGGCCGCGATGGCCTGCGCGCGCGAGTTCCAGTGTCCGCGCGTATCCGGTGAAAACGCGATGTTGTCGCAGTCGCGCTGGAGGCCCGCCGTGTTGAAAGCCAGGTCGATGAGCGCGCGCGGGTTCGCCACGTTCAGGAACACGCCTCCGCCGGTGATGTCGAGATAGCCCGCGTCCGCCGGAATCAGCACCCAGTGCGAAACCTCCGCGTCGTCTTTCGTGCCGTGGTCGGTGTTCTCCCAGGACCAGTCGTTGTCGCACCGCACGAGCGCGAACGGACGCACGTCGACGACGCGCGCGAAGTCGTCGGCCACCGGCACGGAGAACTCCGCCTTCAACGGGCTCTGCGAAAATTCGGTCGACCACTTGATCGTCGTGTCGCCGTTCACGTATCGCTCGCGAACGGCCACGGAGAAGTTGGTCGTCGTGTAGGTGTCCTCGTCAGGCCACGACGGCTCGACCGCGCTCGTCACCAGGACCGTGTGCGACGTGTCGCACCCGATGACGTTGCGCCCGGCCACGTCCACGGAGTAGTTTAGCTTCTGCACGTCCGCGAAGAAGTACATCATCTGGTCGCGTCTCGGCCCCGCGAACGTCAGGCCCTGCACGGCGGGGACGCCGATGCCGCCGATCTGGGACAGCATCCACGTCGTCACGTCCGCGCGCGTCGGGCGCGTGGTGCCGAAGTCGTGCGCGGAGACGGACGGCGCGGACGCCTGCCAGGCGTCCTTTATGGCCACGATCTTGTCGCGCGTCGACTCCAGGCGCGATTTCAGGATTTCGCAGTTGATCCCGGCGTAGTTCGGGCTCTGCGCGTAGTCGGTGAACGCATGGCGCGCGTAGACGGCCTCCATGAGAAAGAACACGTCCTCGCCGCGCAGGACGCGCACGTTGTCGATGGTCCCCACCGCGCCCGTCCGGAGCGGCATGATGCCGCCGTTGCACACCATCGAGGGGACCGCCTGCCGCGTGCCCGCGTCGAAGATGTACTCCGAATAGGAAGCTGGGACGGCCAGGCTCATAGATAGTACACCCCCACCGTCAACGTCGTGCCGCTGCACGTCACCGTCACGCGCGAGTCGCTCGCGCTTGCAATCGTGAAGGCGTCCGCCTTGCTCGTCGTTCCGGACGTGCCGGTGAACGTCACGCCGCCGTCTCCGCCGCGCGTGAAAAGCGGCCGGTAGTCCATGTCGACCACCGCGTCCGTCATGTGGTAGAGCGGCCACACCACCACGCCCTGCGTCTGCTGGAGCGCCGCGAGCGCGCTGGTGGACGCGACGACGCCCACCGTGACCACCTTGCTCGTCGTGTTGAGCTGTGCGTAGACGATCGACTCGCCGGTGGCGTTCGGCTGCACCGTGCCGCCCTGGAACCAGACCGTTTCGGCCCCGTCCTGCACGGCGCCCTCGCCGACTTCCCAGGACGCGACGCCGCTCGTCACGTGCCGCGCAATCGCGAAGTGCTGCGGCGGATCCAGCGGCATGGACGCGTCGCGCGCGCGCAGGCGCGCCGGGCCCGCCTCGCCGGTATACCCGGCGTTCATCTGCGCCCGCATCCAGTCGGCGGCCCGCTCTGATAGCACATACCTCGCCACGTCACGCCTCCGATGTAAACTCTCCCGGGAACGTGGTCCGCTCATACGCCACCACGAGAAACACGTAAGGCGAGCGCCGGGACGGGTCGAAGTGCCCGGCGCCATCGAGCAGCACCGGCGACGAGACGGGCACCTTCCGCCCGTCCTCCGTCTCGACGGACACGCGCTCGATCTTCTGCGTGTCAAGCTGCGAGATCTGGGACGTGCCGCAGTCCACGAGCGGCACCTGCCAGCCGCACTCCGTGGCCGTCCGTCCGTCGCGGAGCTTGACCTTGTTGCTCATGACCTGGAGCGCGATGGAGTAGCGGTACTTGTAGCCGTCGGCGTCGTTGAATATGCGCTCCTCGTCCGCCTGGTTGCACCGCACCATGTCCTTCGCGAACGTCTGCCCGCCGACGCTGAGGTTGGCTGTATTCACCTTGTCGACAAATTGTATATAACTCTTGCGCGTCTTCGTCTTGAAAACCTTGACGAACGTCGGCGCGGGACGGTCCACCTGCGGCACGCTCTCGAACGGCTGCCCGGCCGAATTGAGCACGGCGACGCCCGTCTCGACATCGTTCGTCAGGTCGCGCTGGATGGATCCAGACTGCCAGCCGATTTTCTCGATGTAGTTGTCGGTGGCCCCTTCCGGCTGCTCCGGTTCGTCGGGCTCGCCATACTCCACGGTGATTTCGAGGCGCGTCTTCGCCGCGCCGGTGCCCTCCGAATGGCGGATGCTCTTCACGATGAGGCCGTCGAACGTCGGATGCGCGTCGCCGAGCTTCGGCAGGCCGGTGATGTCGTCCGGAAGCTCGTCGTTCGCAAGCGGCTCTTCGAGCATGACCATGTATCGCGCCGTGACGGCGTTCACGCCCTTCGACAGCTCCGCGCGCCATTCGCGCCCGTCGAGAAGGTAGGCATGATTGAATTGTCTCTGCGTTGACATGATGAAATCCTCTAAACCGTGTCGAAATCCAGATTGTCGGCCATGTCGCTCGTGTTCGATTTCACGTCGCTGAGCAGGCTCGTGATCTTCTCCACGCCCTTGGCTATCTTCTCCTGCGCGGTCGCGTAGCCCGCGCGCATGGCGAACGTGATCGCCTTGTAGGTTCCGCCCAGGACGGCGGCCGGATCCGTGCGCTTCTGCGCGGCGCCCGCGCCCAAAATGCCAATGCCATCCTGATCGCCGACACCAATCGTGGTCGCCGCCTTGCCGTAGGCTTCGCCGGCCTTCTTCGCCGTCTCGATCGCCGCGTCGCGCGCGGTCCTCAAGTCGTCGAGATTGATGCCGGAAAGCGGCCCGTCCGCCAGGCCCCACTTCATGTTCGAGAGGAGGTCGAACGTCTGCTTCCAGTTCTGCGAAGTCGCCTTTTCGACACGCGCCGACTCGCGCCCGGCGAGCTTCACCGCGCGCGCGTAGCCTTCCTCGTCGCCGGTCATCTTCGACCAGAGCGCGTCCGTGCCGGCGGCGATTTTGTAGAAGAAGCCGTTGATGCGCGTCATCGTGTTCTCGAACGTCGTGACGAGCACGCCGCCGATCATCGTCGCGACGTTTTCGACCCACTTCACGACGGTCTTCCCGAGCTCCAGGAGAGACGCGCCGAAGTTGTTGAAAAACGTGCTCACATAACGCCACGAAACCTTCGCGAAATATTCCATCTGCGCGGCGCAGATCATCGACGCCGTGCGCACGCCGCCCGCGAATTCGCCGTCGATCTTGTTCGCGAGCTTCGCAATGCCCTCGCTCCAAATCTTCTTCGCGGCGTTTCCGATGACGCCCAGGCCGTCCGCCGCCGCGTCGCCCGCGTCGGCCGCCGCCTGCGAGATGCCGGGCATGGCGGACACCAAGTCCTTGAGCGCGAATTCGCCGCTGCGCGCGGCGCGCTCGATCACCGGCATGAACGAAAGGCCCGCCCGGCCAAACACCTGAAGCGCGGCCGTCGCGCGCTCCTGCTTGGTCGGCAGTTGCGAGACGACCTTCAAGACCCGATAGAAACCCTCGACGCCGACCTCGCCCGTCGCCTTCGTCATGCGCTGGAACGCGATCGCGAGCTGTTCCGGCGCGTTGGCCTTCACGCCGATCATGTTCAGCGCGGCGCCGAGTTTCGTGAGCTCCTCCGTCCCGGCGCCGGCCGCCTGCGCAACGTCCGACAGCGTGCCGAGCTTGTTCACCGTCGCAACGAACGCGCCACCCGCCGCAACAGCCGCAAGAGATCCCCACTTCGCGATTGATTTCGTGACGCTCATGGCGGACGACGCGACGCGCTTGAAGACGCGCGCGGTCGCGTCCACGGCCGCCACGCGCAAGGTGATCTGTGTGTTCTTGTTCGCCATCTCTACGCCTTTCCAAATCGCCGTTCAATGTTCTCAAACCACGCGCCGAGCGCGTCGTTCTCGGCCTCGTCCTCGTCGCGCCTCACGGCCGCCGCGAGCTCCGGAAGCGCGAAGGCGTCCAGCAGCTCGCTCCGTTTCGGAGGCTTGCCGCCGATTCCGATCACGCACTGCACGAGCGTCGCGAACGCCAGCGGAAGCCACAGCGGCAACGTACTCAGTCCCTCGCGTCGGCGCACGTCGTTCACGGAGTCTCCCGCGCGCGCGCCGCGCGCCAGGAGAGCTACGTAAAATCCGCCGCGCCGCCGGTGCCTTCCGTCGCGAACTTGTACAGCGCCTGAATCGCGCCGGGCGAGAGTTCCGACGTGTCGATCGCGGTGCCGTCCTCCAGGGTCACGTACTCCTCGATCACGGCGCACATGCCCTCGACCACAGAGACGCCCGTCTCGTCGCCCGCCGAGCGGCTCGTGACTTCCCGCAGGCGCGCGAACGGCACCGGGCGCGCCGTCACGGCGTTGCCCATCACGGTGCCCGTGCGCGGCGGTTCGGTGAATTTCGCCATCGTTCCGCCCTCCTACTGGCCCGCCTGCGCCGTGACGGCGCCCGGCTGGAACGTGAGCGTCCAGTTCGCCGCGCGGTCGCCGCCGGCCTCCGGGTTCGGCGGCTGAACGTTCTGCAGGATGCAGTCGCCGATCGAGACGCTCTTCGTCACGTCTTCGCTGCCGTTGCAGTAGACGACCGCAAGCGTGACCGCGCCGACGGTGTTCACGACCGGGGCCTCGTTCACGCCCTGCACCACAACGTCAAACGTGTCGTTGTTGAGCAGCGCGCCCTTGATGAACTGCTTGGCCGTGTCTTCGAGACACGTCACGTCCGTGGGGTCGGACGACTGCGGCTGCGCGGCGGGCGCCTGCGGGACCGCGTACTCGACATTGTTGAACGTGACCTTCACGCTCTTGACCTGGTATCTTGCCATTTCAGATTTCTCCTTCTGTGAGGGTTTCGGGATAGGTGAAATTCAGGCGGACGGCGGCGAACTCGAGCGGGAAGCCGCTCATGCTGTTCTCCGTGCGCGCGGCCGTGTTGAAGCACGCGCCGACGTGTCCGCGCAAAATCGCGGCGAGCACGAGCTCGCGCAGATGCTCGACCTTCTCGGCGATGCCGCCGAGCACGAGACCGTTTGCGCTCGCCGTGCGCGCGGCCTCCTCGTTGTAGGATGGGCGGAGCGCGTCATCGACCGCGCCCACCTCAACGACAAATTCGAACGTCTCGGCGTCCACGTTGCCGAGCTCGTTGTCGCCGTCGGTGTAGAGCCAGGCGTAGGGGGCGTCCTTCTCGCCGGGGATGCCGTCCACGCCGTAGCGGTCCACGATCACGAGCAGGGCGCGCCCGAACTGCTCGGCGCAGTACGCGGCGACGGCGGCGTCGGCGGCGATGAGGCGCGCGGCTGCCACGCGCACGCTGTGCGGGGTCGCGCTCATCTCACGCTCCCCGCGCCGTGCTTGGCGCGCCGTGACATGTAGTACTTCTCGAACATGGCATTGACCATGCCGGGCCATTCGCGCGCAAGGTCGGCGGCGAAAGAGTTGATTACGTCACGCTCCGGACGCGAGTAGGTGCCGGGAATGTCGCGCACGCCGCGCCAGTGGAGATAGCCGCGCTCGCCCTGCGTCATGGCGTGGGTGTTCGCATCCTGGAAGCGCACGGCCCATTTCGCGAGCGGGTCCGGCCAGCCGATCACCTGCTCGTCGGGCGAGCGCTTGAACATCACGATGCGCCGCTCGTCCGCGAGCACGCCGCCCATTTTCTGGCCCGGGCGGAGATAGGTTGAAATCGAGCTGTGCGGCGCCATGGCGGGCACGCCGTAGACGCCGCCCGCCGAGCGCATGGCCTTCACGAGACGCTTGCGCGCGCGCTTCGCGGCCGCGCCGAACGCCGCGCGCATGGTGCGGGGAAACCGCTTCTCGAGCGACAGCAGACGCGCCCGCGAGTCTCGTGTAAGCTCGACGGTGATCACAACGCCTCCCCGCGCATGTTGCGCACGCAGGCGAGACGCCAGCCGCGCGGGCTGGCCGTGACGCCCTTCACGACGTAGGTGCCGCGCGGCGGCGGGAAATTGAGGCGCGTACCCGGCGCAGGGGGCGACGGGTACGGCCATGCGTCCGGACGCACGATCGCGCTGAGGCGGTCGCCGGTTTCGGCGGCCACCGACGCGCCGGCGCCGGACGAGAGGTCACGCCCCTGCACCACCGCGAGGCGCAGCGTGAAACGCCGCACCGTGCCGGGCGAGTCCGAGGAGAGGGCGAACTCGACCGGCACTTCCTCCTCGAACCGCGAGAAGGCGAATCTGGGGAGATGCAGGGGCATGGCTTACGACGCGGCGAGATACTGGACCTTGTCGGCCTGGACGAGCGAGGCGCCCCAGAGGACGTCCACGTTCAGGAACTCGTTGCGCTTCGCGGGCGAGAAGTGGCGCGTGACGGTGAGCGGGAAGCCGTTCTCGTCGCTCACCACGTCGCCCTCGATGAAGCCGGCGAAATCCTTCACGGTCGCGCGCGCGGCGACGGCCACGGAGGTGTCCGGAATCATCGCGCCCGTGACGCCGTTCGGCAGATCGCGCAGGCACACGACGGCCTTGAAGCCGTAGAGCGCGGGGATGTAGCCGTTGCGGATCGCCTCGCCGCCGCCGTATGCGGACGTGTCGAGAAGCGCGAGCGTCTTGGCGTAGTTCGCGGGATTGAGGCCGAGCACGGTGGAGGCCACGCGGCCCTTGCACTTCGTGATCAGGTCCGCGAGCGCGTCCTTCGTCACGCTCGCCAGCACGACCTTGCCGCCGGTGACGGCGGTCGTCGTGAACAGGCCGCCGAGCACGGTGGAGATGTTGGCATCCACCGCGTTCGCGCACGCGGTGCGCATACGCGCCCAGTACGGCGCATTCGGCGCCTCGAAGGCGGCGGCCTTCGGCGCGAGGAACGTCGCCTTCGGCTGGTGGTTCAGCACCACGTTCGCGTAGTTCACGCTGCCGGAGTCCGTCTCGTAGTCGTTCAGGGTCTCGCCCTGTCCGGGATTGAGGTTCACCTCGGCGGCCGTGGCGGAGGCGATAGGCACCTTCACGGTCGTGCCGTAGTCCGCGAAATCCGCGGAGAAGTCAGTGGCGAAAAGCTGCGCCACGTTGATGTCCGGGCCGATCGCGACGATCGCGTCGTTCGCGGCCTTGATGAGTCCAGGAGATTGAAGAGCCATTTTTTGGTCCTTTCTAGTTGGAGTATTTGCCCTCGGCAATCAGGCGCGACTTCTCGGCGGGCGTGAGGGTATCGTCCTTCGCGATCGCCGCAGCCGTGCGCAGATTCTCGGGTTGCTTGAGCGCGGCGCTGGCCAGCTTCCGGTGCTGCGCGATTTCGGCGTCGAGCTGCTTGCGGACATCCGCAAGGGCCTTTTCGCCTTCGGCGATTTTCGCCTTGTAGCTGCTCGCCTCCGACTGCGCGGCGGCAAGGGCTTTCTGGCTTTCGTCGAGCTGGTGCTTCAAATCGTCACGCGCGGCGGCAAGCGCCGCGATTTCTTTATCCTTCGCCGCCTGGAGCCCGGCGAGGCGGGCCTCCCAGGTAGTAGCAAGACTCTTATGCGCTTCCGGAGCGGCGGCCTGCGCGGAAGGTTCCGGCGCAGGGGATGCAGGTTTCGGTGAGTCCGCAGACTCACCCTTTTCGGGTGAATTCGGTTCAGCGGGCGCCTCCACGCCCTTGCCCTTCGGCTCCGCCGGCGCGGGCTCGGCGGGCTTTTCCTGGACCGCGAGGAACTTTGCGGCGGCGGCGGGGATGTGCGCAAAATGGTGGCGCGTGGCGCACGCGGCGGCCTGCACGGTGGTGGGAATCACCACGCACTTCAGGCCCGCGCGGAGGGCGTCCGTGCCGGTCATCCACGTCTCGGCGTCCATGATGCCGGAAATCTCCTCGTCGGTCTTCTCGCCGAACTTGCCGCGATAGAACGCCATGATCGCGGCCTTCATCGTATCGAGCACGCCGGCCTCCTTGCGCAACTCCTCGGCGTCGCCCTCGGCCCAGCTCCACGGATTGTGCATCATCACGAACGAACCCTCCTCGAGCTGGATCTCGTCGCACGCGCACATCACGACGCTCGCCATCGAAGCGGCAAGGCCCGTGACGTGTGCGACGACGTGCGCCTTGGAGTTCTTGATCGAGTTGGCCATCGCAAGGCCGGGCACGATCAACCCGCCGGGCGAGTTGATCTCAATCTTCACGCGCTCGCCGGGCGCGGCGTCCGCGAGAAATTCCGTCACGGCGTCCGGGCCGATGGTGCGGCCCCACCAGGTCTCGGCTGTGCGGTTTCCGATTTCAGCGTCAAGTCTGAGAGTCTTCATTCTTCTCTTCCTCGTCTTTCGTGGGTTGTTCGATCACGGCGCCCGCGACGGTCTGAAGGGCCGGGTGCGGGATGCCGAGTGCTTCAAATTCCTTGATTTCGGCGGACCACTCGCGGAGCGCGGCCTGGTAGTCCGGGCCGAGTTCGCGCCGGTAGGTCGTGAGGCCGAGGCGCAACTTCTCGCGCGTGGCGGCGACGGTCTTCGTCTCGTCGATCTCGCGCGGCTTGGGCCACGACCACGAGAGCAGCCGGTGCCAGTCCGGCGGGAGCGTCACGCGCAGCTCGCCCGTCCGGACCGCCCAGGCTATCGCCTGCCGTCCGATCCAGTCGCACACGGTGCGCTCGAGCTCCTTCTGGCACTCCTCGAACGTGGTCCAGGCGAGGCACATCTCCGCGCGCGCGGCGCTGTAGCTCGCCTCCGCGCGTAGCATGGCGTAGAGGCGCGGCATTCCCAGCGTGCTCGCCGCCGTGCCCACAAGCCAGTCGAGATAGGCGGCCATGTTGGGATTGGGCCGCTTGGTGTCGAGCAGCTCGAAACGCTTCCCGGCGGGCATTTCGTCGAAATGCGCGCCAATGGCCTCCATTTCCTCGAGGGTGAACTCCACCTTCTCTTCGTCGCCGGCGTCATCGCCCGCTTTGCCGTCGGCGGCCACCTCTGCGTTCGCGGCGTCCACGGCGGCCTTGAAGGCGTCGGGCACGCTGTCGGTCGTCACCTCGTCCTTCGCGTCGCTGATGATCTGGCCGACGAGCTGGGAGTTGACCTTCGCGCTCTGCGTTTCGCTCGCGGCGATTTCGTGGATGTCCGTGAGCGTGTTGATCGCGGCGACGAGCGGCGAGATGCCGCGCCCCTGGTTGAAGCGGGTGCGGGACGCGCAGAAGATCCAGTTGTCCGCCCGATCGCGCGCGAACGGGTCGCGCTGGAGATACCAGGCCGCGCCGTCCTTCGCCGTGAAGGTCTGGCGTCCGCGCTGCGACGTCGAAACCACCACGCCGCAGAACGCGCCGAGCGAGTCGAAGACGACGCCCTGGCTCTGCGTGTGGTCCGCCCCCACGAGCGCCTTGAAATCCTTTTCATCGAGGGACGCGATTTCATCCGTCTCAAACGCGCGGACGCGGCCCGTGCCGTAGCCGCCGGTGATGAAGCCGTCGTCGAACACGAGCACGCAGTCGCCGTCCGTGTCGATCGCCTGCACGACGAGCTTCAGGATGTTGTTGAAGTGGGTGTCGTTGACGAACCCGGCGTGCGGCGCCCAGGTGGAGTTAAACCACCGCGCGCACTCTTCGCCGCCGGGGAAGTTGCAGGTGAGCTTGCCGCCGAGCGTGCCGACGATGTTCACGCGGCGCTGCTGGTCGATCGCGCGGCGCTCCGGACCGTTGCGCATGGCCTGCCGCGAAAGGTCCGTCAATTTGCCGCGCTTGGACGCGGAGAGGATGCCGTCCTCGCCGGTGAGCTCGACGAACGCGGGCTTGCGCTGTTTGGAGGTGGGGGCCTCCACGGCCTCATAGCCGCCGCCGCCGTGGGCGAGGCGCACGAGCGCGCGCGCCGTGCCGGCAATCATGCGCGCGGCCCTGAGCTGCTGCGCGGGTTCGAGATCCTTGAATCGCACGCTCACCGATAGACCCTCCCGATATGGCGGATGCCGGTGCCGCCGCGCGTCTTCAGCGCACGCAGGGCGTTCGCCCAGCGCGTGCGCTCCGCCGCGAGCTTGTCGAGATCCAGCGCCGTGTAGGAGTCGCTGCCGTCCCCGGCGGAGACGGTAGCGGACGCGCTGCCGGTGCGGAGGATCTCCGCCACGGTCGCGTCGATTGCGGCAATGCGCCGCTCGCAGTAAGCTATCTGGCCTTGTGTGCCCATTGCGCCCCTATTTTAGAGCGCGCAATGGATTTTTAAGAAGTGGACGAAAAGATACTTTCAAGATTCTTGAAAAAATCCGCCTCTGGCGCGCGTGGCGCGCGCGGGAAGCGGGGAAATGCGGCCCTAGGAGCGCGCGGCGCGCGCCGGGGCTAGTAGGCACCCCCGCGCCAGCCGAGCGCGCGGAGGGCGCATTTTCGCGCGTAGGCGCGCTGTCGCGCGCTCCACGCGCGGGACGCCTCGAAGCGTTCGGTCGGATCCGCTATCTGGAGGTCGAACTCCACCTGCTTCATCCAGTCCACGGCTTCCGGCGCGCCCACCGCGCGCGTGGCGCGCGCGGCGCGGGACGGAATGCCGTGCTTGCGGCGGAAGCGCGCGCCGGCGGCCAGGTCGGTGCAACGCTCCGAGCAGTAGAGCTGCTTCCAGGAACGCGGAAGAAACGCGCGCCCGCAGTGCGGGCAGGTGATCTCATCCGTCGGCACCTTGCGCACGTTCTCGCGGTAGTAGCGCAGGGAGTTGCGGCGCTTGCAGGCGAGAACCGCCTCGCGCTGACACGCCGGGCACCTTTTCTGCGCGCCCGATCGCGCCATGAACACGGCGCCGCAATCCTGGCACGCGCGCGGCCTCGGCTTGCCCCTCATGGGCGCCCCCTCGCCGTGCGGCCCGTGACCTCGTGGAGCCAGTGGAAGCCATGGGCGATGCATTGCCAACAGTAGCCGCGACGCCCGGCCTGCGGGCCGAGTTCGCGTCCGCAGTAGCCGCAGCGCGCGGCAGGCGCATTTTCGCGCACGACGGGCGCATTTTCGCGCACGGCAGGCGCGGGATTGTCGCGCGGCTCACTGCATACGAGCGCCAGCGCCTCGGCACGGATCTTGTCACGCTCCTCGATGGCCTTGGGCTTCCGGCTCTTGAAGAGCCGCTGGTAGTGGCGTTGATAGATCGCCGAGCAGCGCGGACAGAGCATCGCGCGCGGCCCGCCCTGGAAGTGCTCGCCGCAGACAGCGCACACGACCGTGTGCATGTGCTTCAGGCGCACGGACCCCCGCGCGCTCGTTGTTGTACGCTCGCCGTCGTTCATCGCCGCCTCCGTGAGAGTTTCCACAATCCGCCGCCGCCGGGATTATTCGCCGCGCGCATGGTCGCCACGGCCACCACGCACGCGCGGCACGCGCGGCGCTCCCCGCGCACGAGCTTCTTCCCGCACATTGCGCACCGCTCGCTTGCTGTTGTACGCTTGCTGTCACTCATCTCGCGCCCTCCCGAGATTCCACGCCTCGGCGGCGTCTTCTGGTGTGAGGTAGAAAAAGCCGTCGGCGTTCATCGTCGGCCCGCGCGCGCCGCAGTTGCCGCACTGGCCGTAGTGGATCCACGCGTCCACGCGGGCGCCGCGAACGTGCGCACACCCGATCGTCACGACCGCGCACCGGCAGAACGGGCAGGGCTCAAGATGGATTTCACCCTTCGCACTCACGACGCGCCGCCTTTCTGCTGCGCGAAGATCGCGGCGTTCAACACGTGGTCGAGCGCGCCCTTGAACTGGTCGGCGACGGCCAGCGCGTCCTTCACGCGCTGCCGCCACGTTTCACGCTCGCGCTCATGCGCCGCCTCGATGCGGTCGGCGTAGTCGAGCCAGAGACGGCGGTCCATGCGCCCGTCCTCGCCGCGACCGCGCATCTGCGCCACGATGTCACTCAGGCTTTCCATCTTCCGCTCCTTCCGCCTGCACGGTGTTCATCTTCGGATTCGCCACCACGGCGTCGATCGCTTCCGCTGGTGTCTCCCCTGGGGCAGGATAGATCAACGTCCCGTCCTCTAGCACTTCCTTCGGCGTGACGAACACCGGCGGCTTCAGCGCGTCGTGAATCGCCGCGAGCGTGCCCGCGATTGCGTCCAGGGCGTCCGCGCAGCGGAGCAGGAGCGCAAGCCCCCGCGCGTCGCGGTCGATCTCTCCAATCGTTCTCATATCAGTCTCTCCATTTCTGTTCTCTGTTTGTTTTTCGGCCGTCGGCCGTTAAGATTTGCCTGTCGGACATGCAGGGGACAGGCGGCGCCCTTGCCAGGTTTACCTGCTTTTTGGACAACGGGCGTGCCCTCGCCCGTCTGGCGCCTCAGAGTGGCGCACCTCCTGCGGTTGCCCGCAGGAATTCCTACGTACGCGGAACGGCTCCGGTGATTTTAACAGTACAACCGTTCCCGAAAGACTCCAGGCTGTCCGATCGGCTTCACGCTTTCCCGGGACATTCAAAGCGCTTCCCGGGGTCGCCTCTAGCCTGCGCGCTACTTGTATTCCAAACGGCCCGCGCGCTATGGGTGTAAGATGACTCACGCGAACAGCTCCCCCTGCACGGGACGCGGTTCGCCGTGGCGGATCCACCAGATCGCGTTCGCAAGCGCCTCGTCGAACGCGCGCTCCGCGACGCGGGAGGCGTCGAGCGCCGCCTGCTGTCGCGTGGCGAAATACTCCTTCTGGTACTTGCGCATCGCGCGCCCGGCCTCCAAGGCCGTGAGCACGCACTCGGCGCACACGTCGCCGCGCACGGGGCCGATAATTGGATCTGTCATGGTTTCTATTCTCCTTTTTCCGCGCCCGCGCCGCATGGCGCGAGCACAAGCTGTGTCGCGCGGCGGCCGCACGCCGCGCAAATCAAATATCGCACATTGCGGTAGCGGCCCACCGCGCGGAAGGAATCCACGCCGCCGCACCGGTCGCACACGACCGACCGGCGCACCAGGCGCTGCGGCGCCTCGCGCGGCGCCGGCTTCTTCTTCGCGCGCTTCTTCATCCGGCCCTCCTGCGGCGCAGCACGTAGCGCACCTTCTTCGGCTTCGCCGCCGCCGCAAGCGCCGCGTCGATCTTGCCCACCTCGTCGTCGGCCTCGGCCGGACGGTAGAGCCCGATCGCCGAAGCACTCACGAAGCAGCCGTAGAGGACGTCGCCCCAGTGGTTCTCGCCGGTCTTCTTCCACTCCCACTGCGTGAAGCCGTCAGGGCGCTTGAACTTCGTCTTCAGCTCCTCGGCGGCGACCTCCTGCACGAATCCGTGGTGCGCCGTCGTGTCCGTGCCCCAGAGCGAGACGCCGCCCGGCGCGCCGACGGGCAACGCGAGCGCGAGCTGCGCCACCTCGCGCCAGTAGTCGGCCATGAATGCGAGATATTCACCATTCGGCGAGCGCGCCATGTGCCAATGCTCGCCCACGGTGGAGCGATTGCCGTCGAGCATGTGGGGCCTGTATTTGTTCCAGGCATACCCGCGAGACCACGCCACCGGGATCCGCGACGGGTCCGCCTTGCGCGCCGTCTCCCACTTCGTGCACACGTCGGCCACGTCGGCGGTCCAGTCGCCGCCATCGAAGACGAGGAGCGAGACGCGCACGGGCTTGCCGTCCGCGAGGCGCGTGTACGCGCGGGCGTTGAGCTCGCCCGCCACGCGCGCCATGGCCACCTTCACGAAACCGCCCTGCAACGCGAGCGGCGTGCCCGCAGGAAAGAGCGGCGCGGTGCCGTGCGGGAAGCGTCCATAGTCGATGATTGCGGACGTGTTGCCGGCGCCGATCGCCATGACGGCCCAGCGCAGACCGGCGACGCTGTTCACGTCGCAGAACGCGACACACCGCTGCGTGAAGGCGGGCATCACGCCGCGCGGCGTGCCGTTGACGTGCTTCTGCACCTCGTACACGTCGAGCTTCATGGCGCTCATGGATGACTCGGGCTTGCCCTGGTACTCGGCATAGAAGCGGTTCTTCATGCGCTGGAGCTTGTGGAGCGCCCACTGGAACGCGGAGATGTCGCCGTGCTCGTAGTCGCCATCACCCGGGTCGAGCATTTCCACGCCGTCCTCGATCTTCTTCTGGTTCTCCGCGTACCAGACGCGGGCGTCCGTGAGGTTCATGTCGCGCTTGGCAAGGTCGGCCTCGACGCGGCGGATGTACTCGCGCATCGGTTCGGGATCCTTCGGCCAGGAGATCACGAGCGTGTCCGAGTACGTCATCCATTCCGGGTGACGCGACGCATCCGCGAAGCGCTCCGAGAGGTCGTCCGGCTCGATGCACGTCGTGGCCATGATGCCGGAGAGCGTGGTATTGGTATCGGACAGCGCCTCGACCGTGCCGGTGATGAACTTCTCCAGCTCGTCCACGCTCACCTCCGACTTCGCGTCGCCGTCCTTCTGCGGGTCGTCCACCACGATAAAGTCCGGGCGCGTGTTCTGCACGTTCAAGCCGCGCACGGCGGATCCGAACCCGCGCCACGCCATGATCACGCCGGTGTTTGGATAGCCTTCCAGCACCGCAAAGCGCCGGTAGTCCATGCGCGTGTTCACATCGATGAACGTGGGCTGTCCGCGATAGCGCTGGTGCGCGCGGCGTTGCGCGCTCTCGCCGATCTGCTGGAGCGGGATCGCGATTTCCGGGAAATCGGCCACGGTGTGCTTGTCGAACCGGCAGGAAATCCACACCTCCAGACAAAACTGGAACGCCACGCCCGCCTTCACGGCCAGCACGAGCGGGAAGCGCCGGTGTCCGTAGCAGGCTATCCACTTCAGCGCGATTTTCTCCCAGGCGCTCTTCCCCTTCCCGCGCGGCCACCGCACGTGGACCTTCCCGCCGGCGAGAATGGCGTCCTGGAGCTTGCGTATGGCCTTCTCCATGCGCAGGCTCGGCGGGCGCCGGATGAAGTCCATCCCGTAGCGCAGGCCGAAGCGCACGAGGTCCAGACGGCACCGCTCGCGCTCGTCCGGATCCGCGCACGCGGGAATTTTGCCGTAGAGCTCCGATTTCGCGGCCACATGGCGCGCCACGCGCTCGGCGCCGGACATCGCCCGCCCGCGCGCGAGACGTTCCTCACGGCGCGCGGCGAGCGCGTCCGCTTCTTCCTTCTTCGCCGCGATTGCGGCTTCGCCCAAGGCAAACTGCTCGGGCGTGAACAGGCTCTCGTCGAGATCTCGCTCGCGGCGCTTGCGCTCTTCGCGCTCTTTCGCCAGGCGGAGCTTGACGACCATGCGCGCCTTGTCGAACGCCTTCCGCTCGTCGGCGGTCATCTGCCGTCCGAGCGTGGCCTCGACCTCGCGCAACGTGCCGCCAAGCAAAGCGAGCTGCGTGACCTGTTCGACCGTCGTCACGGTTGCGCGCCCTCCCGCTTGTCAATCAGCGCCTGCAACGCGCGCTCGCGCGCCGACAACTCCCACACGGTAGGCGCTGCGCGCTCCGCCGCTGCGCGCTCCCACGACATCAGATTCTCAAGCGCGGCATTGAGCGCGTCGTTCAGCATCTTCTCCTTCCCCTCGCGGGATAGCAACGCCTCCCGATATGGGTCGGTAGTCAGTGGAATCCTCGCAAGATAGTCCTCGCACATGTCTCCTGTATGAGCAAAAGTCCACCTCTTCATTCCGCGCCTCCCTCGTTCGCCATGCTTGGGTTCATGTCGCCATTGACTAACTCGCGTATGCGAGCGGACTCAGACGACACGGTGCCCTTATGTGTGGCGACTATTGCCTCTTCTATCTCGCGGTCATTGAGCAGACGGCGTACCTCGTCAAGCCTTTCACGCAATATCTGATTCTCAAGATTGACGGTATAGCCCCACGACAAGAGCGTGTCAATCGCCACTTGCACGTCCTGCGGAATATGTGATTGTTTGATTTCTCTCATAAGCACGTCATTCATGGCTAACCTCCTTCCTGCGCCTACGCCTTGTAGGGCATCTGCGCCCACGCCAGACGGCAGTCAATTCCCTCGCGGTACATCGGGCAATGTTCGCCAGACGGCAGCTCATAGCACGATTTCTGCTTGGAGCAGAGCTGCGCGTGCATTCGCTGCGTCTGCTCCTCCGGCGTGCCCACGTCGCAGTTGCGCCGCGGCACGGCAAGGGCGGCGCGGGCCATGTCTTTGAGTTGCGATTCACGTATGGCGTCAAAACCGTTCCAGTCCCAGTAGGCGATGAGTTTCTCCAGCGCCTCGCGCATCGCCGCCGCGTTGCCGACTGTCGGCTTTTGCGCATGTTCAGCGATATGCTTCTCGTGACCCCACATGTTCATGGCGTCGCGTATCTGGTCGAGATACGTTTTCTCTTGCCGCTTCCAAGCCGCCTCGAT
>Ga0326511_10000743_pt1 | contig 28443 bp, 30 predicted proteins | sample 0_2496_0518_D_FD_203701 | JGI IMG/M metagenome (GOLD analysis project Ga0326511, IMG submission 203701) | Bovine rumen microbial communities from UC Davis, California, United States - 0_2496_0518 | ecosystem: Host-associated > Mammals > Digestive system > Stomach > Rumen | place: USA...
GACCGAGCAGATCGAGAACTTTTCTGACCGGACGGATTCCGGTCAGCATTCCCCATGGAGGCTGATAGCCTGTCAGTTTCTGCAATCCGGTATAGAGCATCTGACATAACTGGAATTCCTGTTCAGATTTTTCAGTACAGGCCGGAGCAGAATCAGAATATTTTTTATCATGAAATAAAATATTTATATTCATGCGATTTTTATTCTGATCATATTCTGTCAGAATCTGATTTTCGGCATTGGGAATCTCATTTTCTCTGCAAAGCTGAAATCTGACACGGGGAATAAAGATTTTTGCAACGGCCTGAATTTCATATTCAAACTCATGACCTTTGAAAATCAGAGCATAATTCATACAAACTGCCTCAGATAGGGATTATATAATTTTTCTTCTTCGAGAGTCGAAGATTCAAAATGTCCTGCATAGATTTTATAATTTTTTTCCAGAGAGGCAATTTTCCGGAGAGAATCACGCATATCGCTGACATTACCACCGATGTCCGTCCGGCCGAGATTATTCTTAAAAAGTGTATCGCCGCAGAAAAGCATATCTTCTGTCAGATAGCAGACACCTCCGGCGGTATGTCCAGGGGTATGCATGACTTTAATTTCAAGCTCGCCGAATTTCAGAATTTCATTGCCTTTGAGCGTATGATATTCCGTCACAGGAATATAATCGCTCCAAGGAGCACAGCCTGCCGCAAAATTAGCCTCTTCGCTTGCGAGCATAGGGGCATCTTTTTCATGAATATACACATCCGCTCCGGTAGCTTTCCGGACTTCCTCCACACCGGAGACATGATCATAATGTCCATGTGTCAGCAGAATAGCTTTTAATTGCAGATTTTGTTTTTCGAGTTCTTTCAATAATTTTTCCGCACCGTTTCCAATATCAATGGCAACAGCCTGTTGATTTCCGATTTCCAAAATATAGCAGTTAGTTGCAACTTCTCCGAGCATCATGTAGAACATTTTCATAAACTCAGTCCTTTCAGAAAATTAATATATTATTATTATAGCACACCTGTAGAGGAAATGCAAGTAAAAAAAACTCTCTCCGGAATCAGAGAGAGTTTTTAATTTCAGATTACTTTTTTTCCGCACCGGAATTTTTATTTTTCTCCGGAACATTTTTTTGCAGACGATCGAAGACAATATCATAGCCGTTTCCGAGCGAACGATTCACTCGGCTGATAGTTGCTGTACTTGCGCCGGTAGTACCGACAATATCATGATAGACATGATGATCACGGAGCATTTTAGCGACTTGTAATCTCTGTGAGAGTGTCTGCAATTCGAGTACGGTACAGAGATCAGCAAAAAAGGCTTCACATTCTTCTTTGGTTTCAAGGCAGAGAATGGCTTCATAGAGTTCATCCAATGCGGAAGTATTATTTTTTCTGTTTTGATTTCTCATGATTTCCGTTTCCTTTCATGAAGTGCTTTTTTATATTTTAGCACATTACAGCATAAAAGTCAAGAGTTTTTTGAAAATTCACGGAAATATTTTATAATTCTCTAGATTGCTTCGCTGTTGATTCCGTACGGAAGAAAATTTTCAGTTTTCGGATCATAATACAGATTGACTTCCAGACCGAGATAATCATCCGGATCGCCCAAATCCGTACCGAGAAAAGCAGTCCGGACAGTGAACATGATACCTGATTCATGATCAAAAGAAATCAGTTCACAGATATACCATTCACCAGTCAGAACGCATCTGCGTGGAAACATATCTTCATCATCATTGCACAAATCCTCGTCATTGAGATAATCAGAAAGTTCTGTCCTGACGATCTGCATAATTTTCTCTTTATGCGAATCGAACAGCTGTCCGGAATGAAGATCATGAAAATCAACTCTTGGTCTGAGAAAATTCTGATAACTCACATACTGATTTTCCGGATTTGGAAGAACAGGAAAAATCTGATTTAAATTCAGCACAGATTATTCCTCCGTATCGTCAGCGATTTCTGAAATAATCTCCTGTAGGATTTCCAGCCCCTCGAACGTCTTGGAAGAAAACGGAATCGCATGAATCTCCTCAAAACAGGGAATTTCCTGAGCGAAAGCCTGCATACGGGCGGTTCTTTCGGTTTTATTGAGCTTATCAGCTTTTGTAAAAACAATAATAAACGGAATCTGATTATCTATTAACTGATTGATCATCTGAATATCATCTTCCGAGGGTGCATGCCGCATATCCAATAACTGAATCACAAGCCGGATGTCCCTGTCAGCGGCGAGATAACCGGAGATTAATTTTTTTAATCTTTCCTGTTCGGATTTAGAAGTTTTTGCATAACCATATCCAGGGAGATCGACAAGAAAAACATCTCCGACAGAATAAAAATTCACAGTCGCCGTTTTCCCTGGCACGGCACTGACCCGTGCAAGGGATTTGCGGTTGACTAATTTATTAATCAGTGTCGATTTCCCGACATTGGAACGACCGATAAATGCGAATTCCATTCTTCCAGGCTCAGGAAACTGCGAAATTTTCCCATAAGAAGCCGAAAACTCAGCATTCTGAAAATTCATGATTTCCTCCTGTCAGGACACACGGGCAGTGGAAGCCGATGCATTTTTCTTTTTCTTTTCTTTCGTATTGCCGGATTTATGTTTCTTCTCTGTTTTTTCGAGAGCGATTTCCAGCACTTCAGAGAGATTCTGCACGGGCATGAAAGTAATATTTTGCTTGACAATATCATCGACTTCTTCGAGATCAGCCTGATTGCCCTCCGGAATAATGACAGTCTGAATTCCGGCTTTATAAGCCGCCATAGATTTTTCACGGAGTCCGCCGATGGGCATGACTCTGCCATGAAGTGTAATTTCTCCGGTCATAGCGACATCTGCACGGACAGGAATTCCGGACAGAGCAGAAATCAAAGCAGTCGCCATTGTCACACCTGCCGAAGGGCCATCTTTCGGCACAGCACCTTCGGGAGCGTGAATATGCAGATCTTTATTCTGATAAAAATCAACAGGAATATTATATTCTTTTGCGACACTTCTTGCATAGCTGATAGCAAGTCTTGCACTTTCCTGCATGATATTTCCGAGCGAACCGGTAATTTCGATACTGCCTTTGCCTTCGAGAATCAGAGCTTCGAGGGGCATCAGAACGCCGCCTACGGAAGTCCATGCAAGGCCATTGACGAGACCGACTGTATTCTGTTTGCTCTGCGGATCGGGCAGATATTTCGGAATGCCTAAATAAGACTGAATATCTTTGAGTCTGACATGTACACGCTTTTTCTCTCCGGCGGCGATGGCTCTGGCAACTTTGCGGCATATTGTTCCGATTGTACGTTCCAGACTGCGAACGCCGGATTCTCTTGTATAAGAATCAATCATTTCATACAGAACATCATCATCAATGCGGCACTGTACGGGTTTTAATCCATGACGTTCGAGCTGTTTTGCCACAAGATGTCTTCGGGCGATCTGGAATTTTTCTTCGCGGGTATAGCTGGAGAGTTCGATAATTTCCATTCTGTCCTGCAAAGGTGCAGGAATCGTATCGAGTGTATTTGCTGTTGCGACAAACAGCACCTGACTCAGATCAAACGGCAGTTCGATATAATGATCTCTGAATGCATGATTCTGCTCTGTATCGAGCACTTCGAGCATTGCCGCAGAGGGATCGCCTTTATAGTCATTGCCCATTTTATCCAGCTCATCAAGCAGGACTAACGGATTTCTCGACCCTGCCTGACTGAGAGCGGCGATCATTCTGCCGGGCATTGCGCCGATATAGGTCTTTCTGTGACCGCGAATATCAGCTTCATCACGCACACCGCCGAGGGAAACTCTGACGAATTTTCTGGAGATAGCATCTGCAATGGAACGGCCGATAGAAGATTTTCCGACCCCAGGAGGGCCTACCAGACAGAGAATCTGTCCTTTCAGCTCCGGATTCAGTACACGGACGGCAAGGCTTTCTAAAATTCTTTCTTTGACTTTCTGAAGTCCGTAATGATCGGCATCCAGTTTTTTCTGTACAGAATTCAGATCAAGATTTTCTTCTGTGAGTGTATTCCAGGGCAGTTCCAGACAGGTATCCAGATAGCTGGAAATGACATAGGCTTCCTGAGAAGACGGCGGCATTTGTCTGAGACGGCCGGCTTCTTTCAGTAATTTTGCTTCACTTTCTTCGGGAAGTTTCAGCGCGCGGATTCGTTCTGTATAAGAATCAGCATCATCAAGCGGCTCTTCACCGGTTTCTTCCCTGAGCTGATCAGAAATGACTTTCAGCTGTTCGCGGAGGAAATATTCTCTTTGTCCCTGATCAATATTTTCCTGAGTCTGATCATGAATTTCTTTTTCCGTTTCGAGTACGAGCGTTTCTTTTGACAGAACCTGACATAACAGATTCAGCTTTCTGGAAAGATAATTTTCTTCCAGCAGCTGTTGTTTGTCTTTGAAATCCAGCATAGTATTGAACAGGATTTCTTCGCACAGACGTGCGGGGTCATCCTGACAGAGCACGGAAATCATGATCTCACGGGGCATACGGGGAAAGAGACTGGCATAATGTTCATAAATCTCTTTCACAGCGCGCATCAGTGCTTTCATTTCCACATCATCTGCTTCTTCACGGCTGTAATCGGGCAGACGGCGGATTTCTGCGACAAGCATACCATTTTCTCTGGTAATTTTTTTAGCTTTGGCACGATAGCAGCCTTCTGCCAGAATTCTGGTAGCTTCGTCCTGTGTCAGAGTTTGTTTGATTTCCGCCACAACGCCGATCTGATATAAATCCTGCTGTTCCGGACGTTCATCAAAAACATCTTTCTGTGCTGTCAGAAAAATTTTTCTGTCATTCCGGAGAGCTTCTTCCACAGCACGTACAGATATCGATCTTGCAATATCAAAATGCATTGTCATGTGCGGAAATGCAACAGTTCCCCGCATGGGGATGGCGGGCAGCTTTTCAGTAGTAATTTTCGTTTTTTCCTGCATACTTCGACCTCACATTCCTGCCGTTTCGCACGGCTTTTCTTTATTATACTACATTCTTAGATAAATTGCAAGCGGTAATTTCCGGTGATACCGGAGTAAAAAGCCACACAGCGGAGTGTGGCTTCTGCATTGTGACAGGCTTTTAATTACCATGCATGTACGACAGCTCCCTGACGGTCGGTCAGTATGGGAGAAGCGTTTTCTGTCACACATTCTTTTGTGATTGTAACTTTGCTGATATCCACATAACTCGGAAGATTGAACATAGACTGCATCAGAATATTTTCCATAATCGAACGCAGACCTCTTGCACCTGTTTTCTGAGCGATGGCCTTGGCAGCGATTTCTTTCAGAGCATCTGTTTCGACAACCAGTTCTACGTTATCATAATGGAATAATTTTTTATACTGTTTCACAAGAGCATTTTTAGGCTCTGTCAGGATTCTGATCAAAGCATCTTCATCCAGCTGATCCAGCACTGCCAGAATGGGCAGACGGCCGACAAATTCCGGCACCATACCGAAGCGCACCAGATCCTGTGGGATGGCTTTGGTAAAAATATTATCATCCATCTGTTTTTTGGAAGTGACTTCTGCACCGAATCCGAGACCGGAGGGCTGTGTCCGCTTCATGATAATCTGTTCCAGCCCGTCAAATGCACCGCCGCAGATGAATAAAATATTTCTGGTATTAATTTGCAGACATTCCTGATTAGGATGTTTTCTGCCGCCCTGCGGAGGTACATTGGAGACTGTTCCCTCAACAATTTTCAGGAGTGCCTGCTGTACGCCTTCGCCGGAAACGTCTCTTGTCAGAGAAGTATTTTCTGATTTTCTTGCAATTTTATCAATTTCGTCGATATAGATAATTCCTCTTTCGGCGGCTTCAATATCAAAATCCGCCGCCTGCACCAGACGGAGCAGAACATTTTCGACATCATCGCCGACATAACCGGCTTCTGTGATCGTAGTGGCATCGGCAATGGCAAACGGCACAGCTAAAATTTTAGCGAGTGTCTGCGCAAGAAAAGTCTTTCCGACACCGGTAGGGCCTAACAGCAAGACATTGCTTTTCTGGATTTCCACATCATTTTTTTCTTCCTGACTCATGATGCGTTTATAATGATTATATACAGAAACTGCGAGAGAAATTTTTGCCCTGTCCTGACCGATGACATACTGATCCAGCACTTCTTTGATTTCAGCGGGTTTAAGCAGTCTGAAAGGCGATGCTGTCTTTCTCTTTTTTTCCTTTTCTTTTTTCTCACTGACAGCAGGAGGCGGCGGAGCCGCTTCTCTCTGCTGACCGGATGCAGGGCCGTAGATCATATCATAGCAGGTGCAGACGCACTCGTCACAGATATTATAAATTCCCGATGAGAACATGCTCATGACTTTATCTTCGCCCTTGCCACAGAAATTGCAAATTTTATAAGAATTAAATTCTGCCATAGTCTCTCTTATCCTTTTCAGTTATACAGAGTGTTTATCTTTTATCAATTACTTTATCAATCAGACCATAAGCCTGTGCTTCCTCAGCAGTCATATAATTATCGCGTTCTGTATCACGTTCGATCGTTTCCAGAGCCTGACCGGTATGTTTGGCAAGCATTTCATTCATTTTCTGACGGGTTCTGACGAGATGATCAGAATGAATTTTAATATCCGTGCACTGACCGGACAGACCGCCGGAGATCAGCGGCTGATGAATCATGATTTCGCTGTTGGGCAGGGCAAAACGCTTTCCGGCGGCACCGGCTGTCAGCAGGAATGCACCCATAGAGGCTGCCATGCCGATACAGATTGTAGAAACATCGCACTTGATATACTGCATTGTATCATAGATTGCCATGCCTGCCGTGATCGAACCGCCGGGGCTGTTGATATACAGGGAAATATCCTTTTCTGTGTCCTGACTCTCCAGATACAGCAGCTGTGCGACAACAAGGCTTGCTGTCGTATCATTGACCTGATCACAGAGCATGATAATGCGGTCATTGAGCAGACGGGAATAAATATCATAAGAGCGTTCGCCGCGGCTTGTCTGTTCCACAACGTAGGGCACAAGTGCATTATTCATCATATAATCCATCATAAAAAGCGTCTCCTTTCCTTGTAAACAAGGCATGAGCGAACAGCAGCATGTCCGCTCACACCGGAAAAATACCTGTTTTTATTCTGCATTTTCTTCAGCAGTAACTTCTTCTTCCGCAGTATCTGCATTTTCCTTGACGATTTCCATAGCCTTGGACACGCGCATATCAGTAATATACTCATCCATCGGCAGACGGCGTTTTACTTCTGCAAGCGGCAGATGGCTGGATTCTGCTATGCCTTTCAGGCTTTCGTCAATTTCCTCATCAGTAATCTGAATATTTTCGAGTTCTGCAATTTTTTCCAGAGCAAGACGGAGCTTGACTTCGCTGACAGCTCTGTCATAATTCTGTTCGCGGAAATCGTTCATATCCATGCCGGTATACTGGAGATACAGATCAAGGCTCATACCCTGCTGAGAGAGCATATTTTCAAAATTGCGGACTAAATCATCAATTCTGTGTTCATACATGCAGTTAGGAACAGGCACATCAACTTTAGCAATGAGAGCTTCCATGACAGCATTATCAAAAGCAATTTCTGAATCGCGGACAGCATTTTTCTCGAGAGTTTCTCTTGCATCTTTTTTGAATGCTTCGAGTGTATCGAATTCTGTTGCGTCCTGAATAAACTCATCATCAGCTTCAGGAAGTTCTTCTACAGTAATGCCGTTGAGTTTGCACTTGAACACAGCATCTTTGCCGGCATAGTCAGTCATCTGATAATTCTGAGGGAATGTGACATTGACATCAAATTCATCGCCGATATTCTTGCCGACAATCTGTTCTTCAAAGCCGGGGATAAACTGACCGCTGCCGAGACGAAGCGGGAAATTATCGCCCTTGCCGCCCTCAAATGCCTCATCACCGAAGAAGCCCTCGAAATCAATATTGACTTCATCGCCGAGCTGGGCAGCTCTGTCATCAACAGAGACAAGTCTTGCATTTCTCTGACGGAGCATATCCACCTGAGCATCTACATCCTCGTCAGTAACTTCTTTTACTTTCTTGGAAACTTTGATGCCTTTGTAATCTGTAATTTCCACAACGGGCTTGGTAATGCAGACAGCCTTGAAAGTAGCACCTTCTTCTTTGCTGATTTTTTCAGCACTTACCTGCGGGGTATCTACCAGTTCAAAGTCAGCATTCTGAAGAGCGGCCGGCAGTTCCTGATTAATCAGCAGATTCATAGCATCTTCATAGAAAGCACCCTGACCCATGTAAGTTTCAGCCAGCTTGCGGCTTACCTTGCCTTTGCGGAAACCGGGGATAGAGATTTTTTTTCTTGCTCTCTGATAGGCTTTTTCCACAGCAGCTTCAAAATTTTCGGGGCTGATTTCAAATACCATTTCCACGGTATTTACTTCTGTTCTTGTTGTCGATTTCAAACTCATTTCTGAATCCTCCAAATTAAATAATTCACTCAATAGCAGTGTTCAGATACTGCGTATCAATTTATTATAGCATATCTGCCGGAATTTTTCTATAGATTTTTGAACTTTCCGGCAGAGTTCTATTTTTTGCACAAATTACAGAATTTTTTCTGGAATAAACTGTAAATAATCACCAGAAATCAAATGATAACAGATACCATCCTGAGTGCCTCTGACGGCTTTCTGATGAATTTTTCCGTGCAGATGACCGTAATAACAGTCTTTGACATTGAATTCATGCAGGACATCGAGCATCAGCTGATTTTTATTCATGCCGAACACAGGCGGGTAATGCAGGAAAGCGACCGGAGTGAGATTCTGTTCTTTTGCGGCCTGCAAAGACACGCGAAGTCTCTGCTGTTCTCTGGCGAGGACTTTGGCATCTTCCGGCTCATCGGATAGATTCACCCAGCCTCTTGTCCCGCAGATTCCCAGATTTTCATAAGCATAGCAGTTATTATGCAGGATATGCAAAGTATCAAGATGATATTTCTGAAAGAAATCTGTCATTTTTTTCATAGAATTCCACCAGTAGTCATGATTGCCTTTCAGGATAATTTTTGTTCCGGGGAGGGTATTAATAAATACAAAATCCGGCTTTGCCTGTTCGAGCGTCATACCCCATGAAATATCTCCGGCGAGAATGACAGTATCTTCGGGATGTATCAGATTTTTCCAGTTCTGTTCAATTCTGGACTGATAATTTTCCCAGCCGCTGAAAATTTCCATGGATTTTTCCGGCACACCCAGCGACAAATGTGTATCCCCCATGACGAACAGACTCATGAATTACTCTGCAATGCCCAGTTTATTCAGGACATAAGATTCCATATCTTCTTTTTTGATGACTTCTGAGAAGCGGACGGGCTTGTTTTTCAAATCTGCAAGGGACTGCGGAACAGGCAGGCCGGAAATTTCAGCAAGATGAGCAACTTGTTCATATTCATCTGCATCAGAAGTACTGCCTTCGATAGCTTCGAGTACACTTGCACTGAATTTATACGGACTTGCTGTAGAAGCGATCAGAGTTTTTGTCTTATCGCCTGTCTGAGCGAGATAATCCAGATAGACTTTCACAGCAACAGCTGTATGCGTATCGCATGTATAATTATATTTTTCTTTGAAATCATGAATTGTTTTCTTAGTATCAGCATCATCGCAGAACCCGCCGACAAAATCAGCCTGTAATTTCGCTTTGATTTCGTCAGTAACTTGGTACTTGCCGTCTTTGCTGAGTTTGCCGAACCAGTCACGGATCTGAGCATCATCGCCGTCAGTCAGGAGATATAATAATCTTTCCAGATTGCTGGAGATCAGAATATCCATAGAGGGCGAGCATGTTGCATAGAAATCACGATTTCTGTCATAGACACCGGTATTAATAAAATCAGTCAGGACTTTATTGATATTAGAAGCGCAGATCAGCTTGCCGATCGGCACACCCATATTTTTCGCATAGTAAGCCGCTAAGATATTTCCGAAATTACCAGTCGGAACGACAATATTAATCACATCGCCGAATTGAATTTCTCCTCTCTTAGCCATTTCAGCATAAGCAGAAACATAATAGACGATCTGCGGAGCGAGTCTGCCCCAGTTGATCGAATTCGCACTGGAGAACATTTTTCCGGCCTTAGCGAGCTTTTCTTTGACGGCCTGATCTGTAAAGATCATTTTGACACCGTTCTGACAGTCATCAAAATTGCCTTCCAGAGCGCACACACCGACATTAGAGCCTTCCTGCGTTGCCATCTGCCGTTTCTGCATGGAAGAAACGCCCTGATCAGGATAGAATACCATAATTTCAGTACCCTCAACATCTTTGAAGCCTTCGAGAGCGGCCTTTCCGGTATCGCCGGAAGTAGCAACCAGAATCACGACTTTTTTCTCTTCGCCGTTTTTCTTAAGAGAAGTTGTCAGCAGATACGGCAGAATCTGCAAAGCCATATCTTTGAAAGCACAGGTCGGGCCGTGCCACAATTCCAGAATATTCGCAGCATCGAATGCCTTTGTGAGTTCTGCAATATTTTCAGTTTCAAAATTTTTTGTACTGTATGCATGAGAAGTACAGTAAGCGATTTCCTCCGGTGTGAAATCCGTCAGGAATTTTCCGAATACGACATTGGCACGTTCTGCATAGCTCATATCGGCAAGAGTTTTCAGTTCCTCCATGGAGATTGCCGGAATTTCAGACGGAATGAACAGACCGCCATCAGCCGAGATGCCCTGAGCGATAGCCACGGCACTGGTTACATGCAGACTGCTGTCTCTGGTACTTTTGTAGTACATATTACCACCCTTTCGTGATTAATAAAAATTTTGGCTATTGTCATGAAAATCCGTTTCATCGAACGCATTTTCAAGATAATTAATATCAATAATCCTGTCGTGCAGAGTGATCACTTCTGCAATATCATACCGGATATACCAGTCATTTTCGGAGAGATTTCTTTTCTCCAGATACTGACCGGCCGCACGGATAATCAGCCGCTGTTTGCGACAGTTGACCGCCTCAGCACCGGATTCTACAGAATCTGCCTTACGGGTCTTGACTTCTATGAAGCATAATTCATCCTGACGGGCGGCAATCAGATCAATTTCGCCGCCTCTGATACGGAAATTCCTGTCAAGAATCTGATAGCCCAGATATTCAAGATAATACCCGACAGCGAGTTCACCCATTTTTCCGGTTTCAGAGGGAGTCATAGAATTTTTTTCAGGAACGATGTCCGATGAATCGGACATGCGCCATATTGAAGCAGAAGATTTCTGTGCTGTTCTGTACCGTAGCCCTTATGTTTCTCGAAAGCATAATTCGGATAGAGTTTTGCCTGTTCTTTCATATAGCGGTCACGAGCGACTTTGGCTAAGATCGAAGCGGCCGCAATGGAAGCGGATTTTGCATCGCCTTTGATGATACATTCCATAGGAATTTTCAAATCCGGAAATTGATTGCCATCAATCAGAACATAATCAGGCTGTTGTTTCAGGCCATCCACAGCCCGTTTCATAGCGAGCAGAGAGGCTTTGAGAATATTATATTTTTCGATTTCAGCAACAGTTGCCGTTGCGATGCAATAGCAGACTGCTTTTTTCTGAATTTCTTCAAATAATTTTTCGCGGCGGTTTTCAGTAATTTTCTTACTGTCATCGAGACCCTGAATATCACAGTCAGCCGGAAGAATCACAGCGGCGGCATAGACATCACCTGCAAGAGGGCCTCTGCCTGCTTCATCAGTACCGCAGATGACACCATGTGCAGTTCTCATATCTGTATCAAAATCCAGCATTGCCTGACGGCGGAGCAGAGTTTCTTCTTTCATACTATTTTCTCCTGAAATACGGGTTTTTCGAGTGTGATTCTGCCGAGTTTTGCGGCTCTGAAATCATCCAGAACTGTAAAAGCGGCACGTTCTGTATTGACAATTCCGCCGGATAACAGCATTCCTCTTTTTCTGCCGACTGCTTCCAATAATTTATCGCCCTGAGTTTCCTGTGTTTCGAGTTTATAGCGATCTTTAAGCGAAGCCGGATAATTCTCATGCAGATATTCCAATAACAGCATAGCCAAGGCTTCTGTATCCAAAATCTGATCGCGAATCGCTCCGGTAAATGCAAGCCGGACAGCGGCCTGCTGATCATCGAGTTTTGGCCAGAGGACTCCGGGCATATCCAAGAATTCAGTTTGATCATCAATTTTGACCCATTGTTTCGTTCTGGTGACACCAGGTCTGTCCTCGACTTTAGCGCGTCTGGACTTTGCCATTTTATTAATAAAAGACGATTTGCCGACATTTGGAATTCCGACAATCATAAGTCTGACTGGTCTGCCGGACATGCCGGATTGTTTTCTTTTTTCAAGCAGATCTTTCAGGAGCTGTTCTCTGACAACGGAAACAAACTGTTTTGTTCCCCTGCCGCTGATACAATCAATAGAAAGAGCAGGAATGCCCTGTTTTCTGTAATACTGTACCCATTGTCCCGTAAGATCCGGATCGGCCATATCTGTTTTATTCAATAAAATCATATATGGTTTAGTTTGAATCAGTTCTGTCAGATCAGGATTGCAGCTGCTCATAGGAACACGGGCATCCAGAAGCGATACCACACCGTCTACGAGCGGAAGATTTGCCGCAATCATTCGTTTGGTTTTCGTCATATGACCAGGGAACCATTGAATATTTCCGATCTGAATATTTTTCGTTTCAGACATAATTACTCCTGTTCTGTACCGGAATTATTGTACTGCTCCGATTTTTTCCAGAGGATATAATCTTAATAATACCGTACCTTCGATTTCATCTTCCGGAACGAGACCGACTTCTTCATAGCGGCTGTCCAGCGAAATATCCCGATTATCTCCCAGAACAAACACATACCCCTCCGGAACAGTGAACGGATATTCAAACGCACTTCCGGAATCGGGAAGCTGTGTAACTGTATTGGGATAAGATTTTGTATAGACTTCTTTCAGAGGCTCGCCGTTGAGATAGACAACGCCCTCGGCCCGACTAATATCAAGCGTCTGACCGCCTACGGCAACGACCCGCTTGACAATGCTTTTATGCAGTCCCTCGGAAGCATAAAGCGAACCGCTTTGAGCAAACAGCACAGCATCATCAGCATTGATGACAATAATATCCCCGTCATGAGGCCGTGTCCGCAGCTGAGAGACCAGAAGCCTGTCCTCGGCCTGCAAAGTCGGCAGCATAGAATCCCCCTGTACGATCGCCACACGGAATACATACGTAAACAGCAGGATCATCAGAAAAATAGGAATCATTGCTGCACTGACAATATCAATCACTTCTCCGATCACATGATGAATTTTAGGATTTCTGGAGAAGCGCACATACTCTTTCATCATTTCCGCTCCGGATCAGCTGATAAAGCCGACCGTACTGAACGAAACAGATTCCTGCCCTGCTCCGTCCGTTTCCACTGCACAGTAGCGGAAAAAGGCATTGCCGAGAATATCTTCTTCAGCAATCAGGCCGACACTGGGATTGCGGCTGTCTGTAGAATGATTCCGGTTATCACCCATGACAAATACATAGCCTTCCGGCACAGTAATCGGATAAGAAAAAGCTCCGTCATTTGTCAGTGTCGGTTCATTAGTATACGACTCATCAAGAGCGACACCGTCTACATAAACAAGCCCCTCATCGGCTCTGACTTCTACGCTCTGACCGGATACGGCAATAATTCTCTTGATCAGAATTTCATTCAGTGCATAGCCGCTGCTGACAACGCTGCCGTCCGGACTCAGGATATGTCCCTCATAATTATTCACGACAACAATATCGCCCTGATGCGGCTGATACAGAATCCGGCGCATGACAAGTTTGTCCTGATTCTGGAGTGTAGGCACCATAGAACGGCCTTCGACCGTAACAGGGCGAATCAGGTAGGTAAACAGCAGGAGCACGACAAACACAGACATCAGCATTGTTTCAAGAATTTCTATAATATCATTGAACGTACTGTTTTTTTTCTGTTCTGTATCAGGTGCAGGCATTTCTGCGGTATTTTCTGTTACTTCTGCGGATTCCATAATCTCACCTCATTTATGATAACGGCATTCTGCAATAAAATGCCTTACAATATGCAAAAAAGGGACATGGAGTCCCTCTTGCTGAATGCAGTACAAAAGCAGCCATACAGCCGCTTTTGTACAGCCGGATGTGCATTACACGAGCTTTTCTTTGACTTTGGCAGCCTTGACTTTGGCAGCCTTGCCGACTCTGTCACGCAGATAATAGAGCTTTGCACGGCGCACTTTACCATGGCGAACCAGTTCTACTTTGTCAACAGCAGGAGAATGCAGAGGGAATACACGTTCGATGCCACAGCCATGAGCCACGCGTCTTACTGTGAAAGTTTCGCTGATGCCGCCGTGTTTCTTTGCAATGACAGTGCCTTCAAACACCTGAATACGGCTTTTGTCGCCTTCCTGAATTTTTACGTGGACTTTTACAGTATCACCGATTTCCACAACAGGGGCATTTTCTTTCATGCTGGAATTGCTGATTAATTCTAATGCGTTCATAATAAAATTCCTCCTAAAAAATTCCGGTTCTTCATACACGGCTTGAGACTCACACATATTCAGCAGGGATGTGTTTCCGTGAGAGGACGAACCTGTTTAATGTCTTACGGCATTAACTCTCGTTCCGGCGTGAGAACGGAACGGATTTCAAATGCTTTTATATCATAACATATTTTAAGAAAAAAAGCAAGTGTTTTCAGAAAAAATCTTGATAATTTTCAGAAAAAATTTTTGTCCGGCAGGCGGATTTGATCAGAATTGGCTTATCTGCGTAATTCTGAACAGCATCTGTCAGAATATTGATATTCAGATTTTCCTGATTTCCGGCGGGGAGAATGACAGTCAGATACAGATCAGCATCATGAATATCAATATTTTTTATAATAATCATAGATTTAATATCAATTTCTCTAAAGCCTTTTTTTGTTTTTTTCTGAATCAGAATTTCAGGCTGATTTGTAAAATTTTCCAGAACAGATTTCAGATCAGGAATTTCCGGAGCGGAAAGTATAACAAGATATTCTGCGGCTGTAATATCCGCTGCCTGCATATGCGGTTCACGGACGGAAATCACATGCAGGCCCTCCGGCAGAGCAGAATTTAATTTTTCTGAAATTTCTTCCGGAGGGAGTTCTTCCGTGAGGCGGAAATCCATCACTTCACAGATACTCTCTGTTCCGAGCGATAATGCCAGTGGAAACATCAGATACAAATGCGGATGGAAACCCTCTGTATACCATGCAGGCAGGCCGGAACGGCGGATTGCCCGAATCATACAGCGATTCAAATCCAGATGGGAAATATATTTCACAATGCCTTTTTTCTGGAAAATAATTCTGTAATCTTTCAAAAGCACGGCCTCCCCAAGCATTGATTTGCACCGCATCCGGCACAGGATTCCCGACAAGGCGGTGTTGTCTGAGCGGCATGGGCTTTCTGATTTTCTCTGATTAAAAATTTTTTAGAAACAAGATAATCAATATGATCCCAAGGCATAAGCTCTTCATAATTTCTGGTTCGATTGGCATAGAATGCAGGATCAAGATGATTTTTTTCAAAAGCGGCATACCATCTGGAGGCATCGAAAAATTCTTCCCAGCTGTCGAGTCTGCATCCGCTTTTCCAAGCATCGTAGATCACAGAACAGATTCTTCTGTCTCCTCTTGCGAGAACGGCTTCCATCTGACTGACATCAGAAATATGCATACTTGCTTTGATTTTTTTAGATTTAATTGCTTTTTTCAGAATCTGCTGTTTTCTGAGAATTTCAGCTTTTTCCGTCTGCGGCTCGAACTCGAACGGCGTGAACGGCTTCGGAACAAAAGTTGCTGTACTGATTGAAACCTGTAATTTTCCTTTTGCACGGTCAGGCATATCATAGAATAGATTCACGACTTTCTGAGCCAGATCAGCAATGCCGATAATATCTTCATCTGTTTCAGTCGGCAGACCCATCATAAAATAGAGCTTCACAGTTGTATAACCGCCTTCAAAGGCGATTTTGCAGGTTCTCATGACTTCTTCTTCCGTGACATTTTTATTGATCACATCACGGAGTCTTTGCGTTCCGGCTTCGGGAGCGAATGTCAGACCGCTTTTCCGGATTGTTGTGACTTTCTCAAGAACTGATTTTGAAAAATTATCAATCCGGAGCGATGGCAGAGACAAATTCACATGAGCCTGTTCTGTATATTCCAGAAGCTGATCTAAAATCTGCTCGATCTGAGAGTGATCGCTTGTACTCAGCGAAGAGAGTGATAATTCATCATAACCGGAATTCTCACAGAGAGCGATACCCTGTTTACAGACAGTTTCAGCAGATTTTTCTCTGAACGGTCTGTATAAGAAACCAGCCTGACAAAAACGGCATCCACGAATACAGCCTCTAAGGACTTCGACAGAAACTCTGTCATGAATCGGCTCGATAAACGGAATCACAACCTGTTCCGGATAATAAACATGATTCATATCTGTTATGACTCGCTTTGTAATCTTCTCCGGAGCGTGATCATGCGCTGTAATTTTTTTTACAGTCCCGTCCGGATGATATTCTATTTCATACAGAGACGGCACATAGATGCCCTGAATCTGAGCGGCCGCTTTAAGAAATTCCGATCGGGTCGCATGTTTCTGATGCATCTGATAATACAGATCCATAAGTTCCAGATTGACTTCTTCGCCCTCGCCTAGGATAAACAAATCAAAAAAATCAGCGATTGGCTCGGGATTGCAGGCACAAGGGCCTCCGCCGACTACCAGCGGAAAAATCTGTTCTCCCCTGTCCTTCTGCAAGACCGGAACACCAGCCAAATCCAGCATATTCAGAATATTTGTATATGACATTTCATATTGCAGAGTAAAGCCGATAAAATCAAAATTTCTGATTTCGTCACCGCTTTCGAGAGCGTATAATAAAATATGCTCCTGTCGCATAATTTCTTCCATATCCGGCCACGGCGCAAAGACACGTTCGCACCAGTAATTTTCACGCTGATTCATCAGCGAATATAAAATTTTCATTCCCAGATGCGACATGCCGACATCATAAATATCCGGAAAACAGAAAGCAAATCTGACAGCGATCTGTGATTTGTCCTTGATGATCTGACCGATTTCGCCTCCGGTATAGCGTGAGGGTTTCTGCACATCAGGCAGATGTGCTTCTATTTCAGGACTGAGCATATTCATTTCCTTTCACTCGTTTTCTTTTCCGGAGCAGAGGCTCACAGTAATCTCTGTTTTCAGGTGTATCTTTTAATTTCATCAGCGGCTTGTTTTCTTTATTTTTCTTACTTGTCATCAGATAGAACTGCAATTCGCCGTCACGGGATTCGACCATAATTCTTTTAGGCTTCTGTATGCCCATAGGATAATAGCCTTTCAGCGTAATGAAGCCCGTATTGAGGAGCATCATAGAAAGCCACAGCATGGCCATAAACAGATAAAAAAAGCCGTTTTGTTTATGATGAGCCATTTTTGCAAGATAATCTGCCGTTTTTTGCTTTATGTATAAATCTTCATTTTCGATCTGTATCTGAGAAAGTTCTTCATCGTAAGCGAGAAAAGCCTGTACCCCTACGGCCTTGCTGTCTTCTATCACATTCCGGCAGGCACGCGCTTCAGTAAAATTAAAAATCGAAACAGCGAGACTTGCGAGGACAATAATATAATAAATCCAATAGAATGCCCTGTGGAATATTTTATGAAATTGCAGAATTCCCGCATTAGATGCTTTAATCCATGTCAGACCTCCGGCAATGACAGTATAGACAAACATACCACTGCTGATAATCACCATCAGAATATACAATACTGCTTTGATTGTAACAATCCCCATAATAAAAAATCCTTTCTTTAAAATGCCACATCGTTTTTATTTTATCACAAAGGGAAAGATTTGTCAACTGTAAATTCAGAAAATGCCAGACAGATCACAGGCAGATACAGAGCCGGATTTTCAAATTTATAGCAATACAGCAAAAATATGATCACACATGACAGGATAAGACAAAAAATTTTCCGTATCTGCAAAGCCTGTGTACTGGTTTCAAAAAGGCATTCCAAGACAGCACCGCCGTCCAGAATCCGGAACGGAAGCAGATTAAAAATTCCCATACTGAAATGCAGAAATGCCGTTTCCGGATCAAGATTCTGATATAACAGCGCACAGAGCAGATTCAGAACAGGCCCGCTGAGACAGACAGCCAGTACCTGTCCGGTACTCAGCAGACCCGAAGCCGTCATGATTCTGATTCCGGCGGCATAGAACCGTATTTCACGAAGTCCGGCATTTGTCAGACAGATAGCGATTCCGTGGCCGAGTTCATGAATCAGACAAACCAGAACAGATTGTTTTATCATATTATCCGACTGCATGAAGAGCATCAGCAACATTGCCGGAAAACTGAAATCCATAATCAGCCGGAATTTCTGAAATCTCAGTTCCAAAGCTGTTTCACCTGTTCGATCAGAGAAATCAGCCAGCTTTCAGAATCTGCATGAGTATATTCCGAAAACTGATGTACAGCCTCCTGAAAGCTCTGCCCGTCCCATAGTCTGACAGAAAAAAGAATGGTCAGAATAATAATACAGATCACATACTGCATAAAAAATATATCAGCACAGCTTTGTTTTTTCTCAGGAACTTTTTCTTTTTTCAGCACAGGGGGCATCCATTCGGGAGAATCTTCATTCAGTTCAGGAATTTCAAGAACTACATTTTCTTCTTGCATGATATAGACTCCTTTCGGATTTGTGTTATATTCTATGCAGAATCAGAAATAAAAATGCCGTTTCTCTATGTTTCAACGGCTGTCTGTACTGGTTGCAATCATCACGGCTGATGTATCAGCAATTCAACACGCGAAAAGCGAAGATTTAAAAAAAGCCATGAAACAGGTTTTCCGTTTCATGGCATAAATTTTATTCTGTTTCGGGTTCTTTCTTGATATGAAACATGAATCTGAGTACTCCGGCTAAGAATTTCGGACTTCTGATGACAACAATCTTCATAAGTAAATGCCTCCTGCAATCAGTATAATATATCTTATGCAGAAGCTGGATTTTTGTGACAATTTATTTCTCTGTCATCACGAGCAGGAGATTTCCTTCATCTACATAAACATTTGCGCCGGCAGGATTAATCACCTCATTGCTTAACCCCAGCGGAAAATTATTTTTCAATTCTGCATTTTCAAGCGGATATTTTGCGCCTGTAATCGTCACGCCACGGCAGACTTCCGAAAGTGCGAACACTGAAAAATAAGAAAATAAATCCGGAATCAGATACTCCATGTCACCAGCATTCAGATTAGTAAGTATCTGTTTTTTATAATAAAGCACTGCATTCAGATTTTCTTCGGCGATTTTCCGCAGAAGCTGAAAATTTGCAATACTGTGATCAATTCTGTCACCGCCGAATGCTCCGTAGATTCTGAAACAGTCAAAGCCTTTTTCTTTTGCATACTGCACGCAGGCCCATGTATCAGAAACATCTTTTTCGGCTGGATAGCGAATGATTTCAATATCATCCGGAAGCTGATCAGTATAAGAATCGAAATCGCCGATCAGGACATCCGGCCTGAAATTCTGTGCCTGTGCGTGACGGTATCCGCAGTCTGCACAAATCAGTATTTCTTCTTCTTTATGAAGCCAAATTTTTTCGCTGACATCACCGCCGGCGAGAATCACACAAACTTTCATAGTTCCCACTCCTTGATTTGTTTTGCTTCTTCGTACATTTCGCAGTAGCTCTGATGACGGCTTGACGGAACTTTCCCAGCTTTTACGGCTTCGAGTACAGCACAGCCTTTCTCACAGGTATGAGAACAGTCATGAAATCTGCATTGATTCTGATATTCTGCAAATTCGACAAAGCAGTCAGCGAGTTCTTCTTTTCTGATTACAGCATAGCGCATGGTATCGAAAGTCGAAAATCCGGGGGTATCGGCGATATAACCGCCACTGCTGAGCGGATATAACTGAGCATGTCTTGTTGTATGCCGGCCTCTGCCGAGTTTCTGACTGATTTCCCCTGTCGGGATAGCAAGATCAGGATCAAGAGCATTCAACAATGTTGATTTTCCTGCTCCGGAATTTCCTGTCAGAGCACTGACTTTATTCTGAAACGCATTCCGGACGGCTTCGAGCGTCTCAGGGTTCTGATAATCCACGGGCAGAATGGGAATCTGAATCGAACTGTAAAGCTGATAGATCGTCTCATAAGAAGCAAGATCTATTTTAGTCAATAATAATAATGGCTGAATATTTTTATAAGCCGATACAGCAATAAATTTATCCAATAATCTCAGATTCGGCTGAGGTTCGCACATAGAGACGACAAAACATAACTGATCAAGATTAGCAAGCGGCGGACGGATGATTTCATTTTTTCTCGGAAGCACTTCAGCAATCACATCCTGTTCCAGCCGTACCCAGTCACCGACATAGGGTTCCTGTTCTTTTTTCCGGAGAATTCCCCTTGCAGGGCATTCTTTCAGAACACCGTCAGGGGACACTACGGTGTAGAGTCCCCTGACAGATTTTATAATCATATAGGCTTCCGGAAAATTCTTTCCTGTCATCATACTTCAGGAGCATCCTGATCGGCAGTAGCGATTTCCTGACCGTCTTCATCTGTATCAGGTTCTTCCTGAGAAGTTGTCTCTGTAACAGTTTCTTCATTCGCATCAGGTGTTTCCACGATCGGATCGGGAGCAGTTTCAAAATTGAATTCTTCAGGCTGCTGAGGTTCAGGCTGCTGAGGTTCTTCCACAACAACAGGAGGAGCAGCTGTTTCAATGATAGGTTCTGTCACAACAACAGGCGGTTCTGTAGGAGCTTCTGTCGGATGATTGATACCGCCAACGGATTCAAATGCACCCTCTACATCTTCACGGACAGCAGTATAAGAAATATTTGTGAAATCGAAATTATACACACCGAGTTCAGCCTGCTGATTGGTTGCATAGTTGCTGAGAATAACAACAATCTGCTGAGTGCCTGTGCCCTCTACAGGAGTATTGACTGTTCCGCTGGAGAATGCAGCATTGATGGTACTGCTGTATGCGATTGTTGTACCGTCACTGTTGAGGAAGTCGAGCACAAAACGTCCGGAGGCATTGGACGGCAGTGTCAGGGAGAACGGAACGATACCAGTCGGATCCTGACCGTTGCTGTAAGTCAGAGTAATTTCTGTACCAGCCGGAACGAGCTGACCGGGTTCGATACTCTGAGCGATGATTGTATTTGCTTCTTCTGTGGACGGAGCTTCCTGAGTGATGACTTTCAGGCCGTAATAATCGCAGAGTGTCTGAGCATGTTCGAGATCAGAGCCGACCATATTCTGAATTTCCACGTTAGGATTTTCTGCACCGCGGCTGATATACACGATGATAGTAGAGCCTGCTTCAGCCATTTCACCGGCGGCGGGTTCTGTACGGATAACTTTGGAGGCTTCCACGCCTTCGGAACTCATTTCGTATTTCTGATCAATTACGAAATCTTCCTGTTCAAGAATCTTCTTGGCATATTCGTAATGATAATTCTTGACATCAGGAACCTGAACCATATCAATACCGAGAGAAACATTGACATAGACGGTCTGACCTGTAGAAACGGCATCACCGACAGCAATATCCTGATAATAGATCACGTCTTTTTCGTAAGTTGAATTTTCTGTCTCGTTAATCTGAATATCCAGATAGGTATAAGCATCTTTGGCTTCATAGTAATCCATACCGACAAGATTAGGCATTTCGTATCTGGTAGTCTGACCCTTGTCATCAATAACGCCCTTGACGAGCCACAGGATAAAGAATACGGCTACTACAATAAAAGCAATAGTCACGGCTGTCATGACGGGAATGAACAGAGAACGGGATTCTTCTTCCTCTTCTTCGTCATCGTCATCATCGTCGTCTTCCTCTTCTTCGTCATCCTCTTCCTCATCGTCATCATCGTCATCATAATCATCATATTCGTCATCATCATCATCGTCATAGTCATCATATTCGTCATCGTCATCATAGCTGACATACTGAGTTTTAGACGCATCAGAAGCCTTTGCGACTTTGACTTTAGATGTTTTTTCCTTGACTTCTTCATAATATCCGAAAGTCATGGAAGGTCTGGACTTGAAACTTTCAATATCCTTGATCATATCGGCGGCGGACTGATAACGGTCTTCGGGGTCTTTTTCTATTGCACGGAGGATAATTTCTTCCAGACCGGCGGGAATATCAGGATTGACAGCTCTCGGACGCTTCGGAATATCATTCATATGCATGACAGCAATGGAGACAGGTTTATCAGCATCGAAAGGCTTCTGTCCTGTCAGCATTTCATACAGCATGATGCCGACAGAATAAATATCGCTTTTTTTATCTACAGAACTGCCTCTTGCCTGTTCCGGACTGATATAATATACAGTTCCGATGGCCTGATCTGTTGCAGTATAGGCCTGTTCCTTAGCAGATTTGGCAATGCCGAAATCCATGACTTTAATTGTTCCGTCCGTAAAAAGCATGATATTCTGGGGCTTGATGTCCCTGTGGACGATTCCCTTGTCATGGGCATGCTGTAAAGCACGGAGTACCTGAATAATAAAATGCACAGAATCTTTCCAAGTCAGGACTTTTTCATTTTCCATATATTCTTTCAGGGTAATGCCGTCAATATATTCCATGACCATGAACTGTAATTTATCAGAAAAGCCGACATCATAGACTCTGACAATATTCGGATGAGAAAGCTGTGCTACCATTCTGGATTCATTCCGGAACCGCCGGAGGAACTCCTCATTTTCAGCATACTCTCTTTTCAGGATTTTGACGGCAACGGTTTTATTATCGACAGTGTCTGTGGCTTTATAGACATCTGCCATGCCGCCGATACCAATCAGTTCAGTGATTTCGTACCTGCCGTCCAGTTTTTTACCAATGTACTTATCCATTCGTTGTGCCTCCATGTTTATTTTGAAATTAAAATTAATTAATTTGTGATAATCGCCAGAGAAATATTATCCCTGCCGCCTTTGGACAATGCCAGATTCACAAGATTCTGCGGCATTGCTGTGAAAGAGCTTTCCAGCATGACTTCAAGAATTTCTTCTTCAGAACAGTATCCTGAAAGCCCGTCAGAACAGAGCAGAAGCATAAAATCCTCACTGCACGGAATATGATAATAATCCGGCTGAACAATGCGTTCCACACCGACTGCTCTTGTCAGCATATTTCTCTGCGGATGATCTTCCATATCTTCAAGATCAATTTTTCCCTGCTGATAAAGCAGATTTACAACAGTATGATCACTTGTAAGCTGTCGTATTTTCCCGTTTTCGATCAGATAGGCTCTGCTGTCGCCGACATTCACGAGGGAAAGCCATCCGGATTCTGCAAAAGCGATCACACAGGTAGTTCCCATGCCATAGCTTTGATAATCCATTTTAGCAGTTGTATAAATTACAGTATTTGCTGCTGATACGGATGACAGCATCAGAGCACGGAGAGCCTCGGCATCCATATCCGCCTGATAGCCCTCTGAAAAATGATCGAATATCTCACGGATTGCGAGCTGACTCGCCTGACTGCCGCAGTTTTCTCCGCCCATACCGTCACAGACGGCGGCCAAGATACAGCCCTGATAATCTTTTGCCAGTACTTCGTCCTGATTCTCGTCACGAATCAGACCCACATCGGTTGCAGTTGCGCATCGCAATTCTGTCACTCCTCTCTTTTGATAGATTCTATACAGCCGGCCTCGTGCCGGAGCTGACCGCAGGCGGCCTGAATATCGCTTCCGAGCGTTCGTCTGACGGTTGCATGAACACCGGCTTTTTCCAGATACTGCATAAATCTCTGTGCGGCCTGTCTATCGGCATGGAAATCCCGTTCTTTCACGGCATTGACCGGAATGAGATTCACATGTGCCTGCTGATGTTTGAGCAGATCAGCAAGTTTACGGGCATTTTCGATACTGTCATTTTCGCCTTCCATGACAGCATATTCATAAGTCACGCGCCGACCGGTACGGGCGAAATAATACTGACAGGCTTTCATGAGTTCCGGCAGAGGATATTTTCTATTAACAGGCATAATCCGGTTTCTGCCGGAATTTTCCGGATTATGCAGAGAAACGGCAAGCGTCAGACCGGAGCAGTGATCAGCAAGCTCACGGATTTTAGGAACAATGCCGCATGTAGAAAGCGTAACATGCCGGAGACTCATATTCCGGCCTTTCTGATCAGAAAGCAGATCAAGAAATCTGATAACATGATCAAAATTATCCAGCGGCTCGCCGATTCCCATCAGGACAAGACCTGAAATGCTGACACCCGCATCCCGTTCAGTTTCATCAATCTGGAGAAGCATTTCAGAAGCTGACAGATTTCTGACATAGCCTGCAATGGTCGAAGCACAGAACTGACAGCCCATTTTACACCCTACCTGTGTGGAGATACAGAGTCTCCAGCCATGCTGATAATGCATCAGAACTGTTTCGATATGCTGACCATCTGGAAGCCTGTATAAATATTTTACAGTATCATCCATACAAGATGCAAGTCTTCTTGCAATAAATAGTCTTTTTATACAAAATTCAGATTCCAGTTTTGTGCGAAGTGCCGAAGATAAATCTGTCATCTGAGTAAAATCAGTCACTTTCCGGACATGAAGCCAATGATAGATCTGAGCACCCCGATATTTCGGTTCATGCAGTTCCTGAACAGCATTCTGCAATTCCGGAAGTGTCATTGAGAGAATATCTTTCATAGAAACATCACTCTGCCTTTCTCCGGAGTCTTGCGGCGAAGAAGCCGTCACAGTCTGCAAAGGCCGGAGAGAATGTCATCCAGCCGGATGGAATATCAAATTCTGTCAGAGAAACAGGTTCAAACTCCGGATGGGAATCCAGAAATTTCAGAATAATTTCTTCATTCTCCCGTTTCAGGACAGTACAAGTCGAATAGACCAGAATTCCGCCGGTTTTGAGATATTCTGAAGCTGTTTCCAGAATCTGATATTGCAGATCAGGAAGATCAGCAAAACCGGAAAGCGGTTTATATTTGATTTCCGGTTTTCTGCGGATGACTCCGAGACCGGAACAGGGTACATCACAGAGGATTTTATCCGCCTTTGGCATATCCTGCTGATAGTGTGCCGCATTTTGTACATCAGTATGCACACAGCTAAGGCCTAATCTTTCCGCACCGTCCTGAATCAGTCTGACTCTGTGCGGATGCAGATCGAATGCATAGACATTTCCGCGATTCTGCATGAGTTCTGCGATCGTGAAAGTTTTCCCCCCTGGAGCGGCGCACAGATCGAGAACCGTTTCATCCGGTTTGGGATCAAGAATCTGACAGCAGAGCTGTGAAGCGAGATCCTGCACATGAAACAAGCCATTCTGAAAGGCCTTTGTCTTTCTGACATCAGCGGCCTGAATTTTACAGGCATATTCAGAAATTTTTTCAGGATGCAGATCATCAAGATCAGAAAGATCTTTTTTCAGGGGATTAATGCGAATCGTATTCGGCGGCGGCCGGAGACTGTCTTCAAAGAATGTTTTTGTGAAATCCTCGCCGTGTTCTTCGGTGATTATTCTGATCAGTTCCGCCGGAGCGGAATACTGAATCTGCATATCCTGCCATTTATCGCCCGTGAGCGGAATTTCTTTTCCTGCTCTCTGGAATTTCCTGAGAATCGCATTGATAAATCCGGCGGCACTTTTTTTTCTGAAATATCCGGCTAACCGGACGCTTTCATTGACAGCCGCACTATCCGGAATGCTGTCACAGTATTTCATCTGATAAAATCCCAGATATAAAATATATTTCACAGGAATATCCAGTTTTTCAGGCGGTTTCTTATCGCTGTAGATTCTGAGAAGATGCTCCAGAGTCAGGAGTCTTTCCGTCACGCCGTAATACAGCTGTGTACAGAAAGCCCGTTCCTGACCGGAAAGACCGGAATCTGCAAGAGCATGATCAAGAAGCAGATTAGAATAGCCATTTTCTTCAAAAGTCTTTATCAGCAGTGTGACTGCTGTAGCTCTTGCGCTGCTCATTCGCCTAACAGCTGACCTGTTTCGAGCTTTTTGCCCTTCAGGAATTCTTTGACGGGCATTCTCTTACTGCCTTCGAGCTGGACTTCTATAAACTGAATCGCCGTCTGATTACCGCACTGAATAATAAAATTTTTCGCATCAATCACAGTACCGCACGGAGCATCAGATTTCTGATCGCTGATTAGACTCCGGATGACTTTCAGACGTTTTCCGCCCAGTTTTGTGAAGCCTGTCAGAGCACAGATTGTCCGGTGCAGTTCCGGAGCAGGTTTTGTAAAATCCAGAGCAGACATTTCTTTCCGGATCATAGAAGCATAACAGGAATCGGCGTCATTCTGTTTTTCCGGTACGAGAGAATTTTTTTCCAGAGCCTCCAGAACAGGAAGAATCATTTCTGCTCCGAGTTGAGCGAGACGGTCATGCAGTTCGTCAGCGATTTCATTTTCATGAATCGGAATGCTTTGTTTCATGAGCATATCACCAGTATCAAGGCCCTCGGCCATCTGCATGACAGTCACACCGGTTTCAGATTCGCCGTTCAGAATACAATGCTGAATCGGAGCGGCTCCACGATATTTCGGCAGAAGCGAGGCGTGAATATTGATACAGCCATATTTTGGCAGATCAAGAATTTCTTTCGGAAGAATCTGTCCATAAGCGGCAACTACGATACAATCCGGCTGGATTCTTTTCAAGACTTCAAGTGCAGTTTCAGCGTCTTCGCCCTTTCTGAGCGAGGTCGGCTGAAAGACGGAAATTCCGTGTTCCAGAGCGGTTTTCTTGACAGGAGAAAACTGTAATTTCATTTTTCTGCCGTTAGGCTTGTCAGGCTGAGTAAATACAGCAGCGACTTCTGATTCAGCGGCTAATTTTTTCAGGCAGGGTACAGCAAATTCAGGTGTACCCATAAATACGATTTTCATCAGATGATTTACTCCTCTTCTTGTTCAGAAATTTCTACAAATTCATCGACTAACTCAAGAAATAATTTTCCATCGAGATGGTCAATTTCATGGCAGGCACAGCGGCAGCCGAGGCCTTCGAGATGCAGTTCAAAAAACTCGCCGTTCCGGTTCTGAGCCTTTACGGTGCATTTATTCGGACGGACTACATAGCCCCACTGATCAGGACAGGAAAGACAGCCTTCGACATCGCGCTGTTTTCCGCTGGATTTGAGAATCACAGGATTGATCAGTTCAATCAGGCCGTTTTCATCGCCGACATCAATCACAGCGATTCTCCGGCGGATTCCCACCTGCGGAGCGGCAAGGCCGAGACCCTGTGCCTGATAGAGTGTTTCTGCCATATCATCCAGCAGAGTCCATAATTTCTGATCAAATTTTTCTACAGGTCTGCACTGGACATGTAAAACGGGTTCATCTTTTGTCACAATTTTTCTGATAGCCATTGTGCTTACAACTCCTTCAAGAAATATAATTTATAAAATATTTATATACTGATACTGCCGTTCATATCGGCATAGATATGAATTTTAGCGGCTTCTTTGAGTCGGGCGGCCTGTTCGAGCGAATCTCTAACGAACTTCCGGAACACAGCCGTATTTTTACACCGGATAATCATATGATAACGGTATTTATTATTGATTTTGCCGTATACACAAGGCATAGGCGGCATAATCCTGACAGGCATTTTTTCATGAACCTGCATATATACCTGCTGCATACACTCAAAAAATTTCTGTGCTCCCAGAGCAGTATCAGCCTGAGAATCTCCGGTAAAGCCGATGACGCAAATATCACAGTACGGCGGAAGCAGAAGCGATCTTCTGACAGCAATTTCCTCTCGGAAGAAAGTTTCATAATCCTGAGCGGCGGCAAGCCGGAGCACATAATGTTCCGGCATGAATGTCTGAAGAACGGCTCTTCCGGCTTTGATGCCTCTGCCGCCTCTGCCGACAACCTGTGTGATCAGGCTGAAAGTTCGTTCATAACTCCGGAAATCCCCTGAAAAAAGAGCACTATCGACAGACAACACCCCGACAAGTGTTACATTCGGAAAGTCAAGGCCTTTGCCGATCATCTGTGTTCCGAGCATGATGTCATATTTACCCTGCCGGAAATCCTCGAAATTCTGTTCATAGACATTTTTTCCGGAAGTAGTATCTGCATCCATGCGGAGCAGTCGGGCAGTGGGGAATCTTGCAGCGAGTTCTTCTTCGAGCCGCTGTGTTCCGAAGCCCATTTTCCGGAGCTTTTTTGCACCGCAGGACGGACAGCTTTCCGGCATGGGCTGGGTATAGCCGCAGTAATGACAATGCAGAAGTCTGTCAGTTGCGTGCCATGTCATAGGTACGGAACAATGCTGACACTGGATTGTCT
>Ga0326511_10000744_pt1 | contig 28427 bp, 21 predicted proteins | sample 0_2496_0518_D_FD_203701 | JGI IMG/M metagenome (GOLD analysis project Ga0326511, IMG submission 203701) | Bovine rumen microbial communities from UC Davis, California, United States - 0_2496_0518 | ecosystem: Host-associated > Mammals > Digestive system > Stomach > Rumen | place: USA...
AGATAGTGTATATGATTATGATTATATAGATATTTATTACAGAAGTACAGTGCTTAATGAATCTAAGATAGCAACTGTAAATTTAGCTGAAGAAAATCAACTCAATAAAGAATTATCATTTAATAGCATTAATCCAGAAAATAATAGTTATACTGTATATAAAGCCGTATTAGATTTGAGTAATCTTACTAGCATAATTATAACAGAAACTTCTAAATGGGAATGTAATGGAACTTCCACATCTAGTAGTGCAACATTAACAAGAAATGAATTATGTATTTATAAAGTATGTGGAAGAAACAGAAAAAACATTCTATCAGATAAGAAAACAATTGTAAATAATATAGATGATGTTTCTACAACATCAGCCATCGCATTACAATGTATTGGAGTTCGTGGACAAATAGATGAAAATGCTATACAATCCATAAATACGTATAATAATTTATTATATGTATATAATGGGACTGGAAAATTCTACAAAATAAACCCAACTCCAGATACCAACGGAAACGTAGTCACAAATACATATGACTTAATAGATCCAATAAATAAAGGAAATGGATTTGCATGTGATGGTAGATATTTTTACTTAAACTCTGCAGATAATAAAATTTATAAACTTCTTCCAGATAAATCTACCCCAGAAGCTATATATACATTAACTAATACCTCAGTTAATGTATATGGTTTGGATTATGGTATAATTGATGATGAAATCGGACCGAAATTATATGCTTATAGTTCAAGTGAAAATAGTATTGATATTTATGAAATAAATTTAAATGATAGAGCATTAAAAGCCTATACAACTAATATTGGAACCATAAATGTTGATAGAGCTTCAAGACTTTGTCAAGATTTTATAATTTATAATTATGAATTATACTTATGTGGAGATTATCCATCTAAAATTGTAAGGATAGCGTTTAATAAAAATGACAATGATGAACTAGTTCCATACATAAAACACGTATATACTTATAACAAATATTGTGATAATGGTATACTTGCTGGCGAAATTGAAGGATTGACAGTATATAACGATAAAATTATATCTGCGCATGGATATACGAACTGTGTGCCATCTGATTTAACTTTCAATTTTGCTCAAAATGGCGATGATTCGGGATTCAAACGCAAGAGAACAATGGTATTTGGTATATTTGATCCCGCTCAATCTTATATTGACTATAATAGAGAGTTAAGAGGAGCAACAGCATTCCAAGATATTGACAGATATATTGACGCCAATACAAATACTTGGTTACCCACAGGCGAAAGAAATAATCCATATCCATCTGTAGTTCTTGCAACTAATGTTAAGAAAGATCCCGGCATTAGTTATAGATATAGAATTGTAAAACCAGAATCCGATAGTAATGGAAACCCACAAGTCTTGTTATTTAACCAACACAATATAGATATTGTTTTGGAAGCTCAATCTAAAACGACAAAATTTTATTTCTATAAATGTACAAATGTAAATATTCACGTTAAATCAAAAATTGAAATTGTTTACTTAATAGATTCAACTGTAAATTATTTCTCATCATCCGACTATTGTGGTGGAGTATATTATTATAACGCTGGATATTGTAGATTTAACGCTGTTAATGTAATGGGTGGCAATTTCGCTAAGTGGTCAACAGACTTTAAGTCAGCCCCAAATGGAAACTATGTATATAGACATAGTGGAGATACATATCTAATGCCAGCAAGAAAATCATTTAAAGTTCAAGCCAAAGCAAATGGTAAAACTTATAATGGTTTTGGAATGAGCGATACATCTAATTTTAGAATTCCAATGTCTAGTGCTGATGGAATGATAGCCACAGGCGTATTCACTTATGATAATACTGTAAAAATGTGTAAACTTGAAACCATTATTATGCAAGACGGAACAAGATATACTGGTTCTCAATTATCAGAATTAAGTATTACTGTAAATATGAATTAAAAATAAATATATAGGGTGTAATAATACACCCTATATTTATATGGAGGTATAGTATGTCAATAATGAAAGTAACCGCACAGGGTGTGTTTAGAGGTTATATATGCTACCCTGTTATTAGACGAGAGGGTATGAATACTCCAGTTGGTATTGATGAATATAATGGAAGATTATATACATCAGCTCCAACCATAGATTCTATTGGGGCTGCAAGAGCTGATACTGTAAATGAGTTAGCAACTAGATTAAGCGATGAAATCGCAACTAGAACAGATGCCATAAATCATTTTGCTCAATCTGTATCCAACTCTTTAGATGATTTCAATACAACTTATAATGATATAAGAATTGAACCGCTGAGAGAGAGAATTGCAGTTCTTGAAAATACTATAAATAATTTAATTGGTGAATCGACTCCAGATATACCAGATAATGCTGAAGTGATAAATGCCCGCACATCAGTACATAATCATGAATATAATACATTGGGTGAACATATTAGAAGCGAAACTTTTGATATTAAGATTAATGATGTACAGCAATATGAAGTTTGTGAGTGGGGAGATACTTTTGATATACAGCATCAGATAGATAGACATACAATATTACAAACAAATAATGTTGCATATCATACAGTATGGAAAAAGGGATCTCTTAATGCTAGTACTGGAGATTTTGTAGGAGATACAAGTAATAATTACAAAACCACAGATTTTATACATATTCAAGGTCTCAATTCATATAAAATGGATATTGAATATATATCTTCATCTAATATTACATCAAATGTATTTTCAGCAATAGTAGTATATAATGCAAATTATGAAAAGACTAGATCAATATCAGGTTCTGATATTCAAGGCGATGGTAGTGTAGTATTTGAACTTCAAGAAAATGAAGAATATATTAGAGTATGCGCTCCATTCATAAGATTAAAATATTTTAGAATATATCCAAGCTCAGCAACTCCATATGAAAAAATTAATTTTGCAAATAGCATATGGTATGATAATAATAGTGGAACAATATCTAAATCTGTTAATGATGCTATTACAGAATTATATGAAAGAGTTGGTGTTATTGAAAGTAGGGTTAATGCATTATCTTCCACCGGATGGTCTCAATCTGCAATAAATGCATTAATAGATTGCTTAAATGGTGTAACTTGGGATAGCGCTTCGGATAAACAATCTAAAGTTAATACATTAATTGAAGCATTGTCTAGTGGAGCACTTAATGATGCTGATACAACTCAGTACTAAAAAGGAGCCATTATATGAGTAGAGCAATCATCAATGAAGAATCTTTATACAATATTGGTGATGCAATACGTGACCTTATTAATGATGATGATTTATATTATCCATCACAAATGCCTGATAAAATTAGAAGTGCTGAAAATGGTGGGAAATCATTCATCATAAATGTAAGTGAGGATAACGGAGAACTAATATTTAATAAAGATAAACAGGATATACTTGCAGCAATAGATGGTGGATATAATGTAATAGCAATATATAATTCAGAGAATAATGGTGGTTCAAGAGTATTTCCATACGTATCTACATATAATGACATATTAATATTTAGTAATATTACGTGTCATAATGTGTTTGGTGGTAGTAATGTATATGTTTCTGGGTATGCTTTATTTTATGCAATATCAGATGAGTCTGTTACATTCTATCATATCGATACTCAGTTTGCATCCCAAACAGATATTGATAATAAAATAGATAAATTTGATATTAACGCCAATAAAATAAATACAAATTGGCAATTTAATAAAAGATATGTAGAAATTAAAACTGCGGTTAATAATGGTAAACATGCATATGTGGTTGCAACTATTGATGGTGAAACGAAAATATTCCCATACATAGGAAGAAATAGTAGCAATGATTTATTATTTGGATCTTCAATTCCATATGTTAATTCAAGTGATAACACGGCATATATTTTAGAAGATTTATTTATATTAAAATCAAACAATATTGTATCATATAGTAATTCGCAAATTAATATATCACAATCATCTAACAACAGCTCTGCTGGAGGTGTTGGTGAAAATGTGGCTGGTAAAAAATTTAATATAAATAATATTGAAACCACCGCTGGATTATTTGCTGAGAGATTTAATAACTATTCTGATAACATTTCCACAGGATCATATGCCCATTCAGAAGGATATAAAACAATAGCGCAAGGTTCAAACTCTCATGCTGAAGGTAATGAAACCTTATCAAAGGGTATAAATTCACATGCCGAAGGCTATAAAAATGAATCTATAGGAAATAACGCCCATTCAGAAGGCAGTTTAAATAAATCGTCTGGCATGTCTTCCCATGCAGAAGGAACTTCTACTACGGCGAGCGGAGCACAAGCACATGCTGAAGGGTCTAACAACACCGCAAGCGGTACACAATCCCATGCTGAAGGATTTAATACATTAGCTCAAGGTAATAAATCACATGCAGAAGGTGTTGGGACTGTCGCGGAAGGTGAAAATCAACATGTTCAAGGTAAATTTAATATACCAGATATAACCAATAAATATGCTGATATAGTTGGAAATGGCACAGACGCAAACCATAGGTCTAATGCTAGTGCCACAACATGGAATGGTATAATTTGGGCAAAGACTGATTTTGTAATAGGTGGAGATGATGAAACTACAGGATTAAGTATTTATGATACTATAAAAAATCCTGTGGGTAAAACATATGAAGACTTACACTATACTTATGATGATCAAGTTTATATAATACCACGATCAGCAGAAGTATTTAATGATTATGAAAATAATATGGCAATGGGAGAATATTCTGATGCTAAGGGATATAATACAAAGGCTGTAGGTGATATGTGTCATGCTGAAGGAAATCAATCTAGAGCTATAGGTAATGCATCACATGCTGAAGGTGTTGCATGTATATCTAATGGGTATGCATCACATACTGAAGGGATAGAGAATATTGCCAATGGAATAGGTTCCCATGTAGAAGGTTTAAAAAATGAATCATTTGTTCCAGGTCAACATGTTGAAGGTAGATTTGCTAAGAAAGACGAATCGGGAAAATATATTTCAATAATTGGCAATGGAACTAGTGATTCGGCAAGAAGTAATGGATTTACTTTAGATTCTAATGGTAATGGTTGGTTTTTGGGAGACTTATATCTTGGTGGTGAAGATGATTCAAATCCAGCGGTTAAGCTTTTAGAACTAGTAAATACATTGAACAGAAATCCATTTTTACCAATACATAAATACATTAATACACAAGATAGTGCAGAAGATTTTGCCAATAATACATATACTTTAAATTGGAATGAAAAGGTTATATTTAAAGATGAAAAGGATAGTAATTTAACAACCCTACAGCTAAATATATCTCAACCACCTTCAGATGATCTTACTTCGGAAATGATAATAGTAATCTATACAAACGATACATTACCATCTATAACGGGATTAGATAATATTACTATTTCTGGAGACTCCATGGCAACTAATTCAAGATACGAATTAAAAATTAATGAAGAATTATTTGCAGTAGCGACTAATTATTCATTGACCTCACCATAAAATTCTAATAAAGGAGTGAAATTATATGAGTTTTACAATTTCCTCAGGAAAAGTTACTTTCTTCAAAGGTAATAGATCCCTATCATCACTGAATGGCATAACTGATTCTGAGAATGAAGATGTTATGAACTATATTCAGGATTTAATTAACGCAAAAACTGAGGCTATTAATAATATAAATCAGACATTTAATAGTGCAATAGAAAATATACAATCACAAGCAGAAAATGCTGTAAATAATTATATTAACGAACATGAGGGCGAACTTGGATCTAGTATTTCAATTCAGGATAATTCAATTACCCTTAGTAAAATAGTTAAAGGTGACTTGGGATATGTTACTCCAGAAATGTGGGGCGCTGCAGGAAATGGATCTACTGACGATAGCGTAGCAGTAAGAAAAGCGTTTCAAGAAGGTTGCAAGAAACTTGTTCCAATAATGCTTAATGGTACATATAAAGTATCATCAAAAATATATTTAAATGGCGCAGATACAGCAAATGGATATAATAATAGATTATTTGTATTCGGAAATGGAAGGTTTAAAACAGTATCAACAATAACCGAAGGTTCTAATAGTCTTGAATGCTTGTTTGAATTTGTAAATTTTGAAAGCATATATATGAATGGCATTATCATGTATCATGATAGTGGAATTAATGGACAAGCTATAGTATATACTAGTAATCCAGCAAATACTGCAGTCACACCGTCAAATCTTGAAAATGGAATTACTTTAGAGAATTGCTCACGTGTAAATTTATATAATTGCAATTTTAGTAGATTTAGATATGGAATCTATGTTAGAGAAGATAATTTATTAACAGAAAATGAATTTTTAGGAAATAGATTTATTGTTAATAATTGCAGATTCTATGATAATGTAAATGGTTTAAGAGCTGGATCTTATCAAAATGTATTTGTATTAAGTTCAACTTTTGAGTCTGGTAGTGAAACTAGCGGCACTACAGTAACACCACATGCAAGTTACCATATATGGGCAACGTGTAATATTAATAAACTTACAATAGATAATTGTGCCCTTGGAACATTTAATGAAGCTGGAATATTGTTGAGAAGACCACCAAACACAGTAACTATTGGAGGGCAATCAGGTTCTATAGATTCTCATATAGGTACTAATCCAAACTATGTTATAAAAGATGTTGTGATTCATTCAACAACAATAATCGGAAAAGCCGGCAATGCTGATAGAGCAGCCATATTGAGTAAATCGGATACCAATAGAATACTTGTTGATAGTTGCAATATTCGTAGAACAGTTCCAGCTAAATTACCAAATGAATCAAATCATAAGACCGATGTTGTTAAATTCCAAAGTTGTATTATTGATACTTTAGAAGAAAGCATATGGTTAGGTGGAGATTTCTATGGATGTGAAGAATTTGGATTCTATGATTGTAGAATAAGAGCTGGTAGAATGAGAATAAGCGGAAAGCCTAGTAATTTCAGTGTATATTTTAAAGATTGCCATTTTGAATCAATATCAACAGAGTCGGCAATGTTTGCATATATAACAGAAGGCACTTCAGCTTATTTATATTTAAATGATAATCTTTTTACATATACTTTAAATAATACTCCAAAAAATAATAGCACACTTCCATTAAGTGCATTTAGAGCAAAAAGTGGAAGAATATTTGCATTTGGTAATCGATTTAATTTTAATGAAACTGGAACCACTGTAAATAATAAAACAACATATTCGTATGTTGGATTTGTATTTGAAAATGCCGGAGATCCACCAAATGGAGCAAATGCTGGAGCTAATACATTTGTACTTAGCAATAATATTGTAAATATTAATAAAGCCGCATTGAAAAGAAATTCTAATGGAACGGGTTATGGATTCTTTGCCAATAAAGCGAAAACAAGAAATCTTATTACCGTTCCAAATATATTCCCAGATTCAAATGGAAACTGGGTGGAACTCACATCAGCAGATCTTTTAACGGGTAAAGCTTCAGACCTTATTAAATATAGCACCTAATTGCTAAGGAGAACCTATTATGCCAGATATTTTTAATCCGCAAATTGATAAAATCACTGAACGAGAAGTTGTTTATGATTTTATATCTAGAATATCTTTTGGAAGGTCTCACAATATAGGTGAAATATATTCAACTTATATTAATCAAGATTCATCAGCATTAGTTACGGCATCCAATCAAAATCAATCACAGATTGAATATACATTATCTGGAACTAAGTTAGTCGACTATTTAATATCAATATCACTCATGCCAAATGGTATTACTAATATTGCATCTATGAATAAACAATTAAAGTGCAAGATTATTAATATTGAAGGTGTACAAAATGGCTTAGCAAGAGATAATGGTAAATTATTGTATGGTAGTTCAGAATACGTATATCCATCAATAACGATTGAATACACTAATACAATAGCTTGTGTGTATTTTACGAGTAATGTATCTGAAGATTTATCAGATTTATTAATAAGTACAGTATTGACAAATAATAAAGTAAAATATGAATTACCTATGGAGTCAAACTTTCCTAATGATGATAGCTTAGTATTTATATACTATTAATAATAATGGGTAGGGCCTTATCTGGCCCTACCCAAACATTTTGATAAAATGACAATTATTTTTGGAGGATTTATTATGGCTGAAATTAAATACAAACCAATGTATAGAGGTTACCATAGAATGTTATCCGGACCATTGGATGATTGTTCTACATTTTATACCGTGGAAGATTTAATTAGATATGTAAAATATGGAACGGCTTATAATGGACAACATATCGTTCTAATAGATAAAACACATGCAAAGAACACGCCATTTGAATTTATATTAGTAGAAGATAATGATGTTTTAAAATTATATCCATTATTCAATTTTACATATCGTAAAATAGCTAATGATAGAACTGGAATATTGGTATATAGACATGATTTTGAATTTGCTAATAGTTCATATGAATATTCTACAGATAATTTATGCATATTAAACAATGAAAATATTTATTCAATATGTAATTTATTTAAATTATTTGCAGATAGCACGGGACAATATACTTGTCAGATAAATAAATATTTAGATATGGTACTTGATGCCAATGCAGAATTTCCAGAACCAATCACTGAAACGTGGATTCAAAATTTTGCACCATTTGAAGATAGCGACATGCAAGGCTTACATGCGTATGATAATAAATGGACTCAGACCTCGTTTGAAATTGATTTATTTTCAGCATCCAGTGTCGAAATGTCTAAATGTTATATAGAATTTTATCTTGGAGTAGATGATACTATTATATACTTAAACCCGCTGTTTGATTAATATGGAGGTATAAAATATGCCTAGAGTTTCATATAATTTAGGAGAATATCGTCTTAGATATAGGGGTGAATATGTTCCAACAAACTTATACACATATATGGATTGGGTTACTTGCGACGGAGGTTCATATACCGTAATAAATCAAGACTGCACAGATGAATCTGGATTAATAGGTGTTCATCCAACTGACAGTGAAGATAGTGAATTATATTGGGCTGCATTGGCTGTAAAAGGTTCAACTGGAGATGCCCCGGAAATATATCAAAGATTCGGTACTGTGTCTAATGGTTTATGGGATTTTAGTACTACTGATAAAATTATTGTACCATCCAATGGTAATTCTGTAATTACATTAGAGAATATATATGATGGATGTTGTGGAATTATTATATCTGATTTAGATTTAAGCTTTCCAAATAATCCATCACTATATTCAGTCGATTACGATTATATCATCCCTCAAGCTAATGAGTTTTATATTTACAGTTTTGTATGCGCTACATTTGGTAGCAATCTTAAACTCATATGGAATAGGGCGGTGTATTATAATGACTAATAATCAATTCAACATTTTAAAATGTTTTAATGATAATAATAGATGCAGACCATTAAATGGAGCAATAACATCTAATACATCAGCAAACAATATACAGATTACTGATACTACATTAAACCCTGGATGTTATCACATTTTATACCCCGGTTTACTAAAAACCGGAGCCGGGTCTGCTAGTAGTAATGTGCCATGTTTAATTCATATACCATATAGAGGAAGAATAAAATTAAATAACTATAATGAAATTATTCTTTCAGCAGAAAATGGCAAATATATGAAATTAATACCATACATCTTAAACGACACATTTACATATAATAATCCAACAAATGTAACTTTAAATAATACAGTTCACGCAATACTTGATGGGTTTAATATATATGGTAGAAGCGAAAGAACAACAAAAACATCTATTACCGATGGGGCAACATCTCTACCAATATCGTCCGTTTCATTAACTATTGATAATAGTGAAAATATCATAGAATTGCCAACTGTATTAAGAGATTTACCAAATAATATAGGTATACATGATGAATGTATATTAAATTTTAGACTACAAATTCAAAATTTAATAATACGTATTGGAAGATGTGTATTAGGTGGATTATCATTTGAAGTTATTGAAAATAAATCGGATAATAATAGCACATTATTATTTGCTAAATATGATGCTATAGCAACATGCCCAACAAATGAATCACAATTATGGTGTAGTCATTTAGTAGAAACTACATATAATAATATCATGGTTAAAGAAATATATGATAATGCCTATATATCTTTAAGTAGAGATATTGATGGTAGCGGTTTATATATTAGAATACCAACAACAATAGCATCTAAAAAATTATGTATGAACTATCTACATAGTAGAATATCTACAGATCCAATCGTAGTTGAATATCCACTTAGCAAGCCTCAATATAAAGTAAATTTATTAAAAAATTATAATTTTAAAACAAATTATAATTCAACATCTTTATCTATAGATAATTATGTTGAAAATATAATGTATAGATATATGAATAGGAGGATATAATGGCTGAGTTTAATATAATAAATAGCGATAAATATGTAAGATCCCCATCATTCATTGCCGGTCCTTATAAATTTGATATAGCAAAATTAAAAGATGATAGATTAATACAATTTGGAGATAGGCGATGCCATGCTGAACTGTATGGAGAAACTGTCACCATAACAGCACCGCATCAATTTAATCTATATACAATTAATAATATAAATATGAATTCTACACTTGGTGATATAAAAATATATGCATATGATGATATAGATATAAAATCAAACGAAACTATTACTTTAGATGGTGGAATTAGAATAACAAATACAACTACTGCAATGTATGGTACAGAAGACCCACCATCAAATGCAAAAATAGGTCAACTTTATTTTAAATTAATAGATTAAGGTGGTAGTTTATGTCTGCTATTAATGCTAAAATTGAATATAATGATGCCAAAACTTATTCATTACCATATCATAAATTTACATGGCATCATAATTCACCAGTGTTTTATTTAGATTTATTTATATCTTTAGATGGCAAAAAATACATGTGTATATTGCATCGTGATGATGTAAATGGTGGAGCATATGGTGTTCATTTTATAGCATCACGAAATCCAATAAATACATCAAACGCAATGTCTCAAGTAGTTGGACAAAATGGATGTATGATACATTTTCCCGGAGGTCCATCTTTTAGATTATCAACATGGTCATTTAGATATCCACAAAATGCAGACCCAAATAATCAAGCAACATGGGCAGATACTAATGTTAGTGCTAATGGAAAATTAATTATATACGGATTCTGTGGTGTATATTTAAGCGGAGGTAAATGTTATAACTTTGAAACAGATTCACCTAATGGTGGAATCATAATGACAATAGATTATAATATTTATATTACTCCACCAATAACCAATTTTTCCGCAAAATTTATAAGAGAAGAAGGTTCTACCGTATATGTATATTCTACAGAAAAAACAATGAAAATAAAAGCCACTTGGCAAGGTGGAGATCCCGCAGATAAAGCTAATCTTATAGTATCAAAAAGAAATACATATAATTTAGCATTATCAGATTCATCGTCTAAAAAGTTTACTGTAGAAAATAATAAAATATATACAGTTACAAATTTAACACCCGGAACCAAATATTATTTATATGGAAATTTTAAAGATGGGCCAATTATTAAAAATGGGGATTGGGGTTATACTAGAAAAGCCAAATTATCAACCAGTAAAATATCAACATGTGCATTTAAATTTCAACTAGATCATAGCATTGCAAGTGGTGGAATAAATAGATCTAAAAATTTACCACTTCATTATAAATTATATGATGGAAGTAGTGTTATTAGTTCTGGAGATAATGTTGAAAGATTAACAAATATAATAGTGCAAAATTTAACTCATAATAAACAATATAAATTATCCATATGGGTTAGAGATGAAGATGCTGCACAGAATATAAATATTAAAACCAAAAAATTAGTTTTAAAATATATTTCTGGTACTGTTAATGCCTTAACTATAGATACAATATGGAAATGTACTGTAGATGATATTACATACACGAAAGACCCGATAACGAATACATATATAGCATTCTCATTGGATAATTGTTCTAATACTACATTAAATACAAACGACACGCAAGGTACTGTATCTGGAAGTTATCCAAATTTGCTTTCGGAAGATTTATCTCCACATGAAACATACGTAATTAAATGCGCCATTACAGATGGATTTAATATAGCGTATGCTACTGCAACTTTAACATCGGCTATGCCAAATGTTAAGATATATCTCGATGACGGCTCATGGCATAAAGCTATACCAATGATATATACTGAAGATGGGTGGAAGGAAAGTATCGCATATGTTAATACAGAAGAGGGCTTTATTATGACATCTTACGATTAGGAGGTATTTTAAAAATGCGATATTTATCTTTATCGCAAAATTCATTAAGAATTGAGCATGTATGTATTGCGAGTTTATTCCTTATTATTGCAATAATAGTAATATCCATAATATTTAACAATATATACATACGCAAGTTAAATAAAAGGGTTGAACAAAAAGCCCAAGATTTATATGATAAAATGGTTCAAGATACAAAAGAAATGAAACGAAATATTGAAAACGAATCTATGGAATATATTAAAAATGCTCTTGATGCAGCCGTTGCAGAAATAGCAAATAAGTCTATGGAAAAAAATTCAAAAAAAGATCTAGCTACAACATTTGCTAAATTAAGAGAATCAATAAAAGATAATACATCTAATGTTATGAATAATACCGGAGCTATTAGGATTGCTGTGTATTTATTTCATAATGGAACAAAAACAACTCATGGTATAGATTTCTTTAAATTTTCATGTATTTGTGAAAAAGTTGTTGCTGGGAGTGGTGTTAAAGAACAATCAATGAATCAAAGTAATATTCCGGTAAATTTATTTGACCCTATGCTCGATTCTTTAATTAATAATGGTAGATATATAATTATTAAATCTGAAGATTTGGAAAATACAAATCAGAGAATATTTATATCATCTCCTAAAATTAATTATTCTCAAGCTGTTGGAATATTCGATAACAAGAATAATCTATTAGGATTTGTCCTAGCGGAAATGGATAAGACATATAATAAGCATTCTGTGAATGAAGAATATTTATCACTGAAGAGCTTTGTAGCTCAAATTGTTCCAGCCTTAGCTTATTCTGATTATATTAGCGTTACAGAAAAAAAGAATTAACATATTACCATGGGGAAATCCCCATGGTAATATTTATTCAATCTTCCGGAATAAAAGTGTCGTTAAAGACACTTGACCATAAGTCTTTAGCAAGCGATTTAATTTCATCAGCTTCAGCTTTACATTCTCTAGCATCACTTAAATTTCCAGATTCAACAAGGTCTTGAATATAACCCTGTTTGGATTCATATGCCGTAAGGCACATTATTTCTTTGATCGTGTCATTCACATTACATTCAATAATTTGCTTTGCTGTAATATGAGGAGCATAAAATATTTGCATTAGTTCAGGGAATATTGGACCATTGTCTTCATTTGTTAAATTACTCATAACAATACCTCCTTTTATAAAAATATCATTTGCATTTTGTATATTTTATTAACTATAATTCTTTTGGATTCATTTTATTTATGCTTAATAAATCACTTTTATAGCATATATTTTGACTCTATAATTCTTTTTGATTCATTTTATTTCATTAGAATAAATCATTTTCGTAGGATACATTTTTACACAACAATTCTTTTGTTTCAACTTTATTTAAGGCATTTAAATATTTACATTTTATATATTTTTGATGAATAATTCATTTTAAACATATTTATTTTTACCAATTTATTCATTTTGCAGGAATATATTTGTGATTATTTATTCTTTAAATCTTTTTTAATTTTCTATTCTTAAATCATTTGTATTATATGTGTTTTGTTTCATTTAATTCTTTTGAACCCTTTTAATTATATATTTTAAATTATTTTTCCGTGTTATATTTTGACTTATTAATTCTTTTTAAATTGGTGGATTTATCTGCAATAAATCATTTGTATTATATATACCTTGTTTTATTTAATTCTTTTGAACCTTTTTTACTTACCTATTCTTAATCATTTCTATTTTGTATATTTCTACCAATTTATTCTTTTGAATCATTTTTATTGCTCATTTTTAAATCATTTGGATTTGATATATTTTATGTACTTAATTCTTTTGTGTTTTATATATTTAACTTATTTAAATCGTTTCAATTTACTATATTTGTGACTAATAATTCTTTTAACCAATGTTAATTTTTTGACCCTAAATCATTTTACATACATATATTTTGTATATGATTCTTTTTCTGCATCTTTATTTATTCAATCTTAATCATTTAGCACTAATATATTTTTCCGTAGTAATTCTTTTTTCAAGGATTTATTTGCTCGACTTAAATCATTTATGGGTTGTATATTTTTCACAAATTATTCTTTTGAATCATTTTTATTGCTCATTTTTAAATCATTTGCATTTGATGCATTTTGTGTACTTAATTCTTTTGTGTTTTATACATTTAACTTATTTAAATCTTTTCCTGCAACTTTATTTAAAAAATGTAAATCATTTCGATCGTGTATATTTTTAACGAGTTATTCTTTTCTAAACTGTATATTTACCTACAATAAATCATTTCTTTGTCATATATTACCTTCATTTAATTCTTTTCTGATTAATAAATTTTCTACAGTTAAATCATTTCTTTTATTTATATTTAGCTTATCTAATTCTTTTTATGCATTTTTATCTTCCCTTCCATTAATCACTTCATTTAGATATACTTCATCTTTATAGTTCTTTTTCGTCAATTAAATTTTGAGATTATAAATAATTTACTGCTTCTATATTTAAGTATGTTAATTTCATATTAATAATATATTTATAAAAATATATTTAATAAATGAGAGACATGATAATAATTATTGGAGGTTATTATCATGAAAAAAGATTTTAATATGATAGATATACAAAGCGGAAATAAAAAATATATAGAGGTAAATCCAACAAATATTCTATTACAACAGAAACAAAAAAGGTTATTAAGGTCTGATATAATATTAGCATCAGATTTTCAATCTTATAGTATATGTGTCGAGGTATTAAAAGAATGGTTCTTTGAAAAATTTGAACCTAATTATTTTAATTCCATATATGTAGATGGTGGGCATTCATTTGATGAGTTTAGAAAGTTTGCTGACATAAAGCAACAAATAAAAAGAACTAATCCAATTGCAGCAATGGTACCAAATATCAATGTAGAACATAATAGAAATTGGATAGACTCCTTCCCAGAACAAAGGTCTATTATAATGAGAAGAAGTAGAATGGATGGGTGTTTCTTTAATGATGATAGAGACAATAGGGGTTTGCATCTTATGCTCATCCCTAAGACTATATTGATGGAATGTGGGTTTAAAATAAGATTGGATACTAAGGCTGAAGCTATGGATATGCTAAACATTATTAAATATTATCATAGGGCTGGGTTTACTGAGAATAGGGAATTATGTTTAGATGTCCACGTTCCAGAAGCAATACTCAGACAAATAGCTTTTGATAATGGATTTAGCATAGATAATCTTGGTCATATAGTTGATACCATGGGTTTTCTTAAATATATGAACACATATTCTTACATTCCATTTATTTATAAAATGAGATGTCAAACAGGAAATAATGAATATTTTATTAAAATACCAAGTTGTTGGGCTCACATCACAACGGAAATGCCATCTATGGATGATGGTGAAAAACAAGGTATGGTGACAACAAATTATAATGTGAATCTTAATGTAACTATAGAAATGACCGCGCCTCATAGTTACTCATATTTCTCTCAATCTGAACAGAGGTTAATAGACCAATATCCTAAGAATGCCGATACAGATATTATCGTGGCTAAAACTATTATGGATGTTATTCCTAAAGAAGATGAAAATCATTGGCAATTATATACCACTACAGAATGGCAAGCTGAAGAGTCCGACCTTAACACATGTATTAATATTGATTTTAGACCATTATTTAAATCTGGAGAAATCAAAAAAATATTAGATTATACTGTAAAGATTGGTTTATCTCCACAGATATTCTTAAACTTTATATTTATTAATAATGGTCAAACAATAGAATATGACATGGACTGGTATACTATTACAGCCTCATTAAAATCACCTATATCTAGATTAATCACCAGTGTAGGCATATATGTAGATATGGGTTATATTAATGATACACTAATACATGTAAAAGACTTAGAACATCGAAATACACGTATTCATTAAAAAAATAAAGTAGGCTATAGCCTACTTTATTTAATATATATAAAGCGAAGATAGACTCTCCGCATAATTAAAATTAGTTCATATTAACCACCTCCTTTTTATATGAACTAATTTATGTTTATTCACTACTATATTATACGTCTAAATATATTAACTTTTACAAATATTATAATGGTGGGTAATTACCCACCATTATATTTATACATATAAATTATCATGTATGATATTATTCCCGCCAATATAGTCTAATGCACGTAATTTTGAACCTAAAGATTTACTACAAGTTTCAACAATATTATTTTTTATAATACAATACATGATATTATCATATGATACGGTGCATACACGTAAAATTGAATCTACTAATCTTACTTCTCTTGATTCATCAAATTTTAATGTACAATATGTAAATGTGCAATTTTTAAATGTTACATTACTACCTATATTTATTTCACAATTATCAAAAACAACATCTTCAATACAAATATTATTTACTAAATTTAATGTAGATGATATTATTGATGATAGACATGATTTAATATGTAATCTATTATTACAAGATACAGCCAATTCAGAAGCCCTATCAATAGTAATTCCAAATGGTATACTTATTATAGATTTTTTTAAGAAAATATAATTATATTCATCTCTTAACTTATAATATAAATCTGAAGAATTTAATAGTTTTATTTCTTCATCATCTAATATCCAATCGTATACACCATTATATAAGGTCTCTGCATTTTTACCTTGGACTGTGTCACAATTACCACCATTTGCTTTGAATGATGAAGGTATATTTTTTATTGGTAATAAAGAATCGCCATTCCAATCTATTCCACCATCTTTAATAATTGACACTAATATATTTAATGCCTTACGTTCATTTTCTGATAAATGCATACCTTTCATATTTTCATGAGCATCTAAATCACTATATGTCACATAAGCATTTAATAATACAGATAGCGCATCCTTATCTTCAACCCTATTTAATGCTTCACTTATTAACTTTAACGCACGTATTATCTCTGGATTATGCGATATTTCTTTTATGATTGTATCTATATATTCTTTTTCTTCTTTTCTAACAGAATCAATTTCTTTATAAAATTGCGTTTTTGTTACCCTATCAGAAAAAGATTTCATTTGTGCATTTGAAACAAATTTCTGTTGACTATTAGTTTCAACTTGATGTGGTTTAATGTGTATATCTTCATTTTTTAATATTTCTATATCTGACTCGACATCAAAATGCACCCCATTTGTTTCTATACCAAGCGCATCTTTAATTTCTTTTATTCGTTCATCTACATAGTCTACAGATGGAACTATAGCTTTAACATTACCATTTATTAATCTATATTTATTTGACATTTGAATATCCTCCAATATAAAAAATAATATTATTCAAATGTATAAGAAAAATAGTATAGGGGACAATGCCCCTATACTATCACATTGCTTCATATTCATTTATTTCATCTGCATCATATATTAGATTCGACATTATTGGATATATGTCATGATAATATGCTGGGAAACGTGGATCTGTTTTATCGTTTGGGTAGTATGAATCTGGTTCTTGTATATGTACATATACAAATGAACCACAATTATTGTCCTCAATAAATACAACGTTTCCTAAGTACATTTTATCATGGAAATATTTATCTAATATACATACTGACTTTCCTATAAATAATTTTTGTCTTTCTATCATATTCCTTTATCTTCTATAATTTCACACATGGTCTTTGCTTGTGCAACACCATATGCTGCTGTACAATTCGCCATCTCTTTTTCTATTTCAGCCTTCATATCAATCAGTTCTGCCATAGAAGCTGCATAATTTTGGGCGATTCTATATAACTCTTGCGTATTAATATTTTTTGGATAATTTTGAGAAACTCCTCCAAACTCTTCAGCATTGACATCTTTTGGTATACATTCGCAATTATGAGAATCTGGTAAATATATTCTCTCATCTTCAGCAAAATTTTCCATTTTAGGATCGGGTAAATATATTTTATTAATTTTATCCATTTTCTCAAGCATGTCTTTAGGAAGTTGCGATGCCGGAAAAACTATTACGGCGTAATCTCCATCTGTTGCCTCATAAACTGTATCTATTAATATATTATCCATTTTTATACCTCCTTATTTATATAAATTATTCTGTTGCCGAATTCATCATTAACCATACTGGTATGGTATAATCTTTATCATGACTTGACGTATTGTGTTTCTCGTGTTGCTTATCTTTCTCGTCTTTCTCTTCAGTGTTAGTTATAGCACTGTTAGAAACGTTTTTATTTAAATCGTCCATTTCTACCTCCTTAAATTAACTATTTTGAACAGCAAATATTTCTTGCAATTCTTCGGTTGAATATTTACTGATATTCTTTCCAGCATTTATATTAATAATATAATCTCTGGCTGGAAGAAGTTGCATATTGCATCTGCCGTCATCATGTGATATGAACATCTGCATAGGAGAAATAGATTTCTCTGCCGCTTCAATGAAATCTCTATTATATAAATAGAAGATGTTTAAAGTATCTCCATCGAAATCGGCTGCGAGTGGTGGTAATATACACAAAGGAATGTTCATTACATATTCCTCAGTAATACCAATGCATCTCATAAACATAATACCACCAAAATTAATTGTTGGATTTCTGTTTATGAGGACTGGAAGTCCACCTTCATTCATACAAGAACCTATATAATCTTTAATTATATTATATATTTTCTTATTTATTTCTGAGTCCACCTGAGCCTTGTACCATTCCATATAGGCTTCGGCGTAGCTGCCACCATTAAGCCTCTGAAGATAATTGATAATTATCTGCTGGAGGAGCTCGCATAAACAATGATATGGTAGCTTAATCTCATTACAATGTAACGATACATCCTGCGTTATTACACATCTTGCGGAGAAATCAAATCTACCACCTATAGCAGCTCTTATATCACCTTTCTTTTTGGCTAGAATATCCTTTAACTCAATATATATAGATATATATGAGTCTTGAATATTCTTTATAATTTCCTCTATAAATTTCTCCCTGTCATTTATTTTAATACTCTTATTGGCATTTAAATACCTTATATTTTTTACGAGTTGCATATAAGGTTCATTAGTCTTTTCATATTTAAGACTATTGTTATCTAATCTACTAGGTCTTAACAGAGAAGAAAATACGGGAATCGATTTTGTAAAGAAGATGCCATTTTTATAATCTGACATTATCAGCTTATATTGAAGAGACTTTGCATCTCCTTCATCCTTAACCTTTTTCGAACGATAGTATTCCATAATCTCTTCAAAACGATTATAGAATTCAATCATTCCAATTCCATAGAATGGCTCCTTTTGAACCTTTGCTTGTATCTTGGGATCATACTCTCTTGGTATTATATTACCATTAGAATCAATAGTACATTCATATGTTAGCATTTGTGCTAATACAGATTTTCCAATGAATGATTCTAATGTCATGTAACACACTGGACTGATAATCTTGTATGGTTCATTTAACAACAGCCATCCAAATTTAGACACGTCGTTATTCACAAGAATAACACTCGTGCCGCACATGCTGCACCTTTCCCCCAGATGAAGTCTTCCGGTTAAATTTCCACATCTACAAGAATATGCTCCATTGAGAGAATCGTTGTTTAGAATATTTCCAAATTGATATGAGAATATTCCTGTGCCGCCCTTTACGTCCTTTTTGATATTAGAACTATTGGTCTGGATTATAAAACCCCTACCAGTCCTAATATCATCGATACATTCTTCGTCTAGATTAATTCTTAATAATCTAGTCGAATATTCCCACTTCTCACTATATGGATAATGGGTAATTATGTTTGTTTGAACTTCTCTTCTTACTTCATTCACTTTTTACCTCCATATAATATAAACCTATAATGCTACAAATCTATATTATATTTTTTATATTAATTTTGACATGCTTTCATTATTTTAAAATTGGTAATAACTATATCACAGAAATCATAAAAAGATTTATTATCCTTATTATTTTTAAATACAATATCATAATCAAAATGTTCTACATTATCATCAGCTTTATTATCATATGTAATAGAATCTTTGCTGTCTGTATACATATACATTGTGCGCACACGGTAACTATTTTCGCTTAAATATTCTTGTAATAGAGTGATTTGATCTATGTTCCTAATGTTAATGAATACTATTTTATATCCATTCTCATTCCATCTATTTATGAATTTAGTCATCTCTTTAAATGTCTCATTATTGTGATCAATGTCAAATTGATATAAGTCTGCAAGCATTGACCTTGAACCAATGCTCTTATCACCATTCCATCCAAAATAACTTTTAGCACACCTCTTTATTCTATCTATTGGGGTATACATAATTGATTTTAAAAATGATTCACCATGATTTTCAAGATCAATCTGTTTTTTAATAAACTCATCGCATAAATATGTTTTTCCGGACTCTGGTTTACCATTAACAATAATAACTAAAGTATCTTTTAATTTGTTTTCCATAAACAAATACACCTCCACACATTTTTATATGTATGTGGTTTAAGTATTATATTTCCACTAATTGGAGACATGAAGATAATTTAATATGTTTATATGGAGGTATAATATGAGAAAAGCTAAAAGGATTACAAATCAAGCCGATATAAATGAAATTTCAGCATTAACTCCAGAAGAAGCTTCAACAAAACATACATTAATGAATTATTTTGGAGATTTCGGTGATGGTCCAAGATTTCAACCATATGATTTGATAGAAATACCATCTAAGAAATGGGGAAAGGGTAATAGATTAAATAAAGAACCATTTCTCACCACAGTCGGAATATGGGTATTTAATAAAATATTTATAGAAGATATGTGTGATGTTATACCATATGTAAATAAGACAGTCACAAATGGAGTTTATAAAGATATTAATCAAAAAATATCATATGGTGTATTAGAAGAAAAAATTACTATAGATCAATTAAAGAAGTTTATAATGAGATCACAGATTGTTATGGCTTGTGTAACAACATTATCTCCATCTCACACACAAGCTCTCATAGATTTAGCGGGAGAAATGACTAAATATAAAAAACAAATAGCTCCTAAATATAAGGATGCTATAGCTAATAGTGATATTGTTAAAATGAAAGAAATGGAAGCCGAAGTAATTGATAAAGCCGTAGATACTATCAAAGATGATGAATCTTTTGATATGTTTAAGTCTGGGGCGAGAGCTAGTATAGGCAATAACTTCAGATCGATGTATTGTATGAGAAGCGTACAAACACAAACTGACGGCTCATTTGGATATGTTACATCATCATATATGGAGGGATGCAAACCAGACGATTTCTCTACAATATGTGATGCGGGAGTTTTAGGCGCTTATAGTAGATCTTGTCTTACAGCACAGGGTGGTTATCTAGAAAAACAGGTTACAAATGCTACTCAGCATATAAAAGTATTGCCTAAAGATAGTGATTGTGGTAGTAAACATACTATACAAGTAACATTGACAAAAAAGAATATCAATGGATGGATGTATTGTTTTATAGTTGAGAAAGGTGGCAAGCTTGTTGAGATAACTAGTGATAATAGAGATAAATATATTGGTAAGACGGTTAATATGCGTTTCAGCAGTTTATGTCATGCTAAGAATGGTATATGTGAAAAGTGTGCCGGAACACTATATAGGAGACTTGGAATTGAAAATATAGGTTTAGGTTGCATGATTATAATGTCAAAAATAAAGAATGGTCGTATGAAAGCCTTCCATGATGCGACTGTATCATTAACAGAACTAAATCCAGACGAGGTGTTTGGATTAAAATAAAGATCGTAAATATAATATAATACTGAATTAAGGATTATAAATGAATACGAAAATAATGATTTAGTTTGTCAATTATATAGGAGGAAAATGATTTACAAACGCCGAATTAAATAAGTTGAAAAGAATTATAGCCTTTAAATATAGACGGTAAAAATGAATTAGATTAAAGAAATAAACTATACTTAAAAGAATAAGAGAATGAAAATAAATAAACTAATAATGAATTAAAGAATATAAATAAAAGTTATGCTAATGAAATATTTTTCAAAAATATATTGGAGAAAAAATGATTTACAAGAAATAAATTAAAACAGATTGAAAAGAATTATTCGTTGAAAATATATCAAGAATAAATGAATTAATTAGATTAAATAAATGAGTGATAAATAATTAAGTAGTTTTAAATCAAAATTATAAAAAAGAATTATAAGTTGAAAATATAAATATCTTAAATGATAAAAATTAAGGAAAATATAAAGAATTGCATTGGCGAAATATAGCAGGGGAAAATAAATTGATTAAGTAATACGAAATATAAAAACCTAAAAAGATTTATAACTCCAAAATATAAAAAGAGTAAATGATTAATAGGAAGAAATTATATTCAAATTAAAAGAATTACAGCTCAAAAATATATTCCATTTAAATGATTAAGTAATACGAAATATACAAGCCTAAAAAGATTTACAATACAAAAATCAAACAAATTATAAAGAATTACATTGTCAAAATATAGCAGAGTAAAATGAATTAATAAAGATGAATTAAATACTTGAAAAATGATTTATGGCACTAAAATATAAAGCTTGGAAATGATTAATATGGATGAAATATACAGGCCTAAAAAGAATTAAACGGCAGAAATAAAAAATGTGTAAATAATTAAACCTCAAAAAATATATAGGGTATAAAAGAATCATGTTCTTTGAATATAAAGGAATAGAATAAATTAATGTATTATAATCAATCAATTAAAAATGATTTATTGGAAATAAATAAAATCAGATTAAAAGAATAAAAATCGTGAAATAAATAAGTCGAAAATGATTTATGGTGTGGAAATTAACAATCATAAAAAGAATAAGAGAAAGAAAATAAATAAACTTATAATGAATTAAATAGTGTAAATAAAATTTATAATAATGAAATATTTTTTAGAAATATATTGAAGGTAAGTGATTTAAATAATTTAAATTAAGGAAAAAGAAAAGAAATATGGTGGAAAAATACAAGCAGTTTAAATGATTTAATTGATTTAAATTAATGAAAAACAAAAGAAATACGAGATAAAAATACAGATAGCTTAAATGATTAATGATATCTAAATTAAGGAGATTCTAAAGAAATATATTAGCAAAATATATCTTGGGTAAATGAAATAATGATGATTAAATCAATAGTATGAAAATGATTTATAAAGAAAAACTTAATTAAATCCAAAAAGAAATATAGCTAAAAAATGTATTAGAAAATAATGAGTAACGAGATTCAAATAAAAGATTATTAAAAGAGAATAATGTGACCAAAATATAAAATATCAAAATGAAACTACAATCTCCAAATATATGAAATACGAATGATTAGAGTACCAAATCTATACATACTAAAAGAATTATGACGGTATAATAAAATTGTCAATAATGAAATAAATAATCACAAATATACTAGGGAAAAATGATTAATTAGTACGAAATATATAATCGTAAAAAGAATTATCAGACGTAAATAAAGATGAAGATATTAATTTAAAGGCAAAAAAATAAACTAAATTAAAAAGAGTTATTTTCAATTAATATATGGTGAAAAAACGATTTAAAAGTAAAAACTTAAAGAACCCTAAAAGAATAATAAGGATGAAATATATTGAAAACGAATGAATGATATAACGAAAATATTTAATTTCAAAATGAAAATAAACCTACAAGTATATGGACTATAAATGATTTAGAGAATACTAATCTATACACACAAAAAGAATCATGGCGGTACAAATAAAAAATACAAAAATAAATAATTAAACTAAAATATACGGAGAATAAATGATTAATATTAAATAAATAAAAAATTGTTAAAAGAATTATACGATAGAAATATAAACCCCCAAAATGAAAATAAATTCTACAAATATACGGAATATAAATGATTTATAAGGTACTAATATGTAGAAGACGAAAGAATTATGTTGATATAATAAAAAATACAATAATGAATTAATTATCGCAAATATACTGAGTATAAATGATTAACGGTGTAAAAATAAATAAGTGTATAAAGAATTAAATACAGTAAGTATATTATATATAAATAACTTACGCGATTTAAATATATAACCGAAAAAAGAATAATATCAGCAAAATAAATATAACGATAATGAATTAAATGGATAAAAATAAATATGACGATAATGAATTAATCAAATAAAAATTAACAAAAATAAAATGATTTAGGTTTCAGAAATTAATAACCACAAAAAGAATAAGAGGTGTAAAAATAAAAAACATGGTAATGAAATAATCAAATAAAAATTAACAAAAATAAAATGATTTATAAAATAAAAATAATAGCCACAAAAAGAATAAAAAAGATAAATTAAAAAAACGATAATAAATTAGAATCATTAAATTTAGTTAAGGGCAAATGATTTAAAAGCAAAAAATAAACTGACTTGAAAAGAATAAACGGATTTAAAATAAAAAAGATAATAATGAATTAGATTAAAATAGTAAATGGCTCATAAATGAATTAATCGACATAAATTAACAAAACTAAAATGATTTATTGTACGATAATTGAATTATGAAAAAAGAATAACAGCCGAAAAATAAAAAGAATTATAATGAATTAATGATGTTAAAACTTAATAGACAGCAAATGATTTACGATCAAAAAATCAATAGTCGTAAAAAGAATAACAGCCGAAAAATAAAAAGAATTGTAATGAATTAAGGATTAAAACTTAACGGATAGTAAATGATTTATGATGTGAAAATTAACTATTAATAAAAGAATAAAAAGATAAAATAAAAAAGACGATAATGAATTAGGACTATTAAATTAACTAAACGTAAATGATTTAGTGTAAAGTAATAAATATATAATAAAAGAATCAAGATGGATGATTATATGATACACCAATGATTTAATATATACAAATACAATATACGTAAAAAGTTAGTTATCTAAAATATACATTATAGAATCGATTTATATATAATAGGGGTAAATTTACCCCTATTATATAATAAAAATATTATTTTTTTATTACGTTTTGTACATGATTATAAGGGACAGGGGCCCCCTCAAGGGGGGAACTTTATTAATATACAAAATAGATATAATAAAAATAAGTTAAAAATAATATATATATAAATAAATATAAAATATATCCAATATAAATATAATTTTATATTATTTTTTATACTATATAAGTTGTATAAGAAGATTTATCTGCAATAGCATATTCTATCCATGTAGCTTGATTATTATCAAATGTAGATAATAAAGATTCCAATGTTGGTAATATATCTATTATTTTTGATACTTTATAATAGGTGGTCATTGTACCACCATTATTTAAATCCAAACTTTGTTCTGTATCCTCTGGGGAACCTAGAAGATTGCTTAATTTATTTATCTCTTGATTTAATAAAGCATATTCACTAGAAGAATTTCCTCCATTATATGACATTATTTTATTCATTAAAATATCATAATTTTCTTCATACATTGCTATGGTTGATAATAAGGTAGCTGTATTTGCTTTATCAGATTTAATAAATGCTATTATTTCCTTTAAAGTATCATATGATTGATCTGGAGCTGAATCTCCTATAATTGATTGATATGTATCATTTAATTCAGATAAATCTAAATCTGTAATATTCCCATTTTGTATCACAACACATTGTCTTAATTGTGCATCTATACTATTCAGAGTATTTAATATATCATTAAATCTAACGTTTAATGATTGAGATCCATTTAATGTTTCTTCTAATTCTCCTATTTTGTTTGCTAATCCATTTGGTAATGCATTAACAGTATTATTATTGTTATCTATTATATTACTATACCCATAGCTTCCATTAATCATATTATTTAATTCATTTATTTTATAGATTAATGTATCGCCTGTATTTATATCTCCAAATAATTCTTCTATATTTACAATATCTTCATCACATAATAAATCCAATGCTTGTTTATGTTCTATTATATAATTAACAAAATCACTTATTTTTCTAAAACCATCATGTAACTCCAAATTTCCTAAGTATTTTTCTCTTAAAAAATTTATTTTAATATTGGTTTTGCTAATTATATTATATCTTGTAATTAAATTAGATGCTAATAATTTAATTGTATTTATAGATTCTTCAACACTTCCAGAGGTATGTAGTGTTGGATCTATATGTATTATTATATCGCTAGTTGTTTTTGGATATAATACTTCGTCGTCTATATTAGTTCTACCTAATAATACTTTATCTATTGGCATATTGTCTATCTCCTTTAATAATTATATAAGAAAAAATAAAAATATTATTTAAATGTGTTGTGGGAAAGCGTTGGTCCCTTCATGGGACCAACGCTCCGCTAAATACCAAGCTCTGCGTTCACTGAATAAGGACTAATTTCAACCACTGTCAATGGAAGTTCAAGGAACGGCCGATTCCTAACTCATTCAGTGCAAACCTCAACATTTATGAGGTTCTTGTCGTGAGGTGCTAAATGCTCACGTACGCTCACCAACTATGGTTTCCATGGTTCCATAGTTGGAAGAAGTAGTTATTGACAGTCCTACTTCTTGTCTTGGTATCACCGTTATAATATGTGTCTCAAATATAAAACTTTGACATTTTAGTAAGTTTGACTTTATGGAGGTAAAATTTATGCCCGATGATAGAACCATAAGAAAGGTTACGCTTGCTAAAGAAGTAGGTGGTAAAATAGAATATTTTTACCCTAAAACAAGTAGTGATATAGTATCATGTGAATATGATGGAAATGCCGAAATACATACTGTAGAAGATGCAATAGGCGATCTTAATAGAATAGTAAATGGAATTGCTCAGATAACAGATTTTGAAAGATCTCTGCAAACTAAATGTAATAACTTTGAGCAAGAAATAACTGGAGGCGTTGAAAACATAAATCAAGCATATGATACAATAAAAGAACTTAGCGATTATTTCTATGCACATGAGGATGAATTTCAACAGCTTTCAATATTAGTAAATCTTATAAAAAATAGAATAGAATCATCAAATATTGAAGATAATGTAAATTCATTATATGATGAATTTTTAAATGGAGATGTTGAATCAACCGCTGTGATAACTAAAATAAACAATCTTAATTCACAAATAAATTCATTAAGATATATGAGTACTTCAATACAGTCATCTATCTCATCATATGGTAATAATTTAACAACTTATAATTCTAGAATAGATGGAGAAGTAAATTCAAGTGGATTGCGTTCATCAGCACAATCTGCTATTAATAGAATAAATAACGCATCGCTAGAGTTATATAATAAAGTTATGGGTATCACTGACGGAACTGTATTGAATTTAACTTATAATACGTTAAAGAAAATATCTGATAGAATATTGGATGATAATACATTGGTTGATTCTATGTATAATAAATTTGCAGAAATAGATGCAATTTATGGTGATTCTGAAAGTGGATTATTAAAAGACGTTAATGAGTTAAATGAAAGAAATAGTTTAGCTACATTAGAAATATTAGAAGAAGATATTGGAATATCCTTTGATGAAGAAAATAACCCTGTGTATAATGATGAAGGTAATACATTGTATGGTAGAGCTAAAGCTGTTATGGATTTAGTTGATTATCTATATGATTCAATATTCGATGAAGATACAGGATTATTAATTCAGCTTCAACATCCTGAAGGTAGATTTATGATTAAATCTGAAGTATCTTCATATATTAATAATAAACCTACAAATAATTGGGAATTTATTAAGACTATGATACATAGAGGGGCTGGGCCATTATTATACCCACTTGGTAGTGAAATTGTAATAGATCATCCATATCTTAATAAGTTAATATTTGAAGTTGTTGGATATGATGTATATGGAACAGAAGCATTGGATCAATCATTACTACCATCAAGTGGATATGATGCAAATTTATCACAAGATGTATTTGATCATACAATGACGATAGTTTTAAAAGAAATAACCTCTCTCAAATTCCA
>Ga0326511_10000745_pt1 | contig 28412 bp, 31 predicted proteins | sample 0_2496_0518_D_FD_203701 | JGI IMG/M metagenome (GOLD analysis project Ga0326511, IMG submission 203701) | Bovine rumen microbial communities from UC Davis, California, United States - 0_2496_0518 | ecosystem: Host-associated > Mammals > Digestive system > Stomach > Rumen | place: USA...
GAGCAAGGCTTTCCCGTTGCGGTTATGGATGCTGACACTCAGCGATCAATAAGCAATAACCGCCTCGACGATTTAGGCATTAAAAATCCCCCTACTCCATGGAGAGTCTGGCCATTACATGTTGATGCCGAAATTAAGGAGAGAATGGGCAAACTTAAAAAAGTCCCAGGACTTGTTGTGATAGATTGTCCTGGCTCTGTTGACAATGACAATCTGAAATATGTCTACCATTCATCAGATGTCATCATCATTCCGTTTCGCTTTGATAGGATGAATGTCCGCGAGGCAGCAACCTTCGCCGAGACAGTCCGAAAGATCAGCAAGGCAAAGCTGCTGTTCATGCCGAACATGGTCACCCAATATGACGACCAGCGCGAGGAGCTAATAAAGGCAACAGAACGCGCCAACACCGACCTTGGCAAGTATGGACGTATTCTACCCTGCCTCGCTGATCGACTTGCCATCAGGGTGTCAAACACTCTGGGCATGAATTATAAGCAGCGTCAAACTGTAAGAGAGTCCTTTGACAATATCATTAAAATCATTAATCCTTTAAATGACAAGTAATATGGCAAAGAAGTTTAAAAATTCACTGGACGATTTTAACATGGCCAGTGTGGTAAGTGGAGATGAAGCCACAAATAACTCCAAGAAAGAAGTGGCAAAGACAAAGAAAGAGAAGACTGTAAAGGTTGACAATAGTGTGAAGTTAACCAATGGCGAAAGAGCTACTATTGGTGCGGCTCGCGGCTGTAAGCCTGGCTATACCCGTCACACGTATGTGTTGCCCGAACAGATGATTAATCAGGTGAAAGCTGTGGCTCAGTTTTTCTGCTGCTCCGAGGTTTCTGCAGCAGAGCAACTCATTCAGAAGGGGTTGGATGACATTCGGAAGAGACATGGCAAGAAAGCGCTAACTTTACAAAAGACGCAAACTTTGTTTGATTAGTGTCTCTTGTTTAATGTACGAATGTAGTAAAAGTAATTAAGTTAGTAAAGTTAGTAAATATACAAGATTATGGCAAAGAAAACTATTGAAATGGATTTGAAGGTTACCTTTACACAGAGTGTAGAGGTTGAAGTGGATGAAGAAATGCTTCCTCTGATCGAGGACTATTGGTGTCAGGAAATCAATATTTTAGAGTGCCACAAAGACCCTAAAGAAAAGAAAATAACGGATTTCCTCGACAAGCAAATAGACTTTAACAGTGCTGGCGATATCAATGTCGAAATAGAACTTTATAACGAAGTATAACAGTTAATCAGTATTATGGCAGCAACAGATTATGTAATCGTTACAGGATGGCAGAATGCCTACCTGGCGAGAAAGAAGAAACCCATCAAGAAAGGGCCACAGACAATGAGTCTGGATCGCCGTCCGATAACAGAGGGCGAAATGATTGGACTCTTCGAGTTTTACCTTCGCAAGTGGTGTGAGGAACACCCCGGCGAGGACACCGTAGTCATCACCAACAGCGACGGTAAAAAGATTTTCGAGGCAACACTATTAGATAAAGTAGAAGGATATTAATAGTATTATCTAAATCTGCTATGTTTTTCCATAAATATTTATTAGTGCCAGGGTGCTGTGAAGTACTCTGGTATTTCTCCGATTCAAGGCTTTTAAAACGCGAAAAATCGTAAATGTGTTAAATCAAGAGGAACTTTCTCTTGAATTTGTACACTTTGGGGAATAAATGTATCTTTGCTGCAAATAGAAAGAATATGTTAAATATTTAACCATATTGAAAGTTATGTCAGAACCGAGAAATAAGCAAATCTTTCAAGATTTAGAATATGTCTTTGACAGATACTACAGAGAAAATATCGCCCCTGTGGTTAAGGGACAGATGGATTTCCTCAGAAAGAAGCAGTCTGAGGAATATGTCCATATGCTGGATAACCGCCCTGTTGCTCCTGGTCAGTCTGGGATGATGCATGCCTCTATGGTTGCCCAACAGGCACATTTAATTGGCAAATGGAATAGTAAGACCTCTGACGACCTCCTGAAGATGGTTGACGGTAAGCTTGGTAAAAACAAGAATCTTCAGCATGACTTTGAGGTGTTTGTTGATGCCTGGCGCTTGACTGCCGTAAAGGAGATGGGGAAGCAGCGTTATGCTGAGCTTTCTGCAAAGTGTCCTTCCAAGGATCTTGCTAAAGAGTTCATTTCTAACCGTTTTATTCAGTTGGAACTTGAACAGCTTGCCAAAGCACAGGTTCCCAAGTCCTCTTTGGAGTATATTATGAAGAAAGGCTTTGGTGATTCATTCCCAGCCTTTCTTTCTGGCATGTCCATGCCGGAAGGTCAACATGACCATATAATCAAGAATCTCGCAGAGAAGATGTATGATCCAAGTTCTGCAGAGAAGCTTGCTGCCTATACTACCACCTTCGTTGCCGATACCGCTACCACTGGTGGCTATGGTTCATGGACGAAAGCGGGTGTCTGGCTTGGTTTCGAGGTTCTCGCCCGTTCTGGTTTGGCATTATTAGATGACAATACGACTTTCGATCAAGTCTTGGGAAAGGAGTTATATGGAGACGAGAACGCCTTTGCTTCTATTCGGTCTAATGGCAAGAAGGTAAAAGTTGCTCAGTCAGAGATCGTTCACGCTGTCAATGACTGCCTAAACAAGCCCATGACTATTCCTGAGTACCGGCCTCTTTACAGTCCTTCATGGCAAAAGGCGCGTTGTGACGAGCTAACAAATGCAGCTGGAGGTGACGCTTCTCTTCACATGGAAAATGTGCTTTCTGTATCAAGGAAGTATGGATTGAAACCCTCTGCCGTCTCTAACGTGCCAGGATGGATGTTTCAGAAGAGCCAGCAACAGTGTATTGAATTAAGCAGCTATTTTCTTTCTACTGCCTTAACCATGCAGCGTAGCAAGATGAAGATGCAGACTATTAACGGCCAGAAGTTTACTTTTGACGAGATTATTCAGAGAGCATATGACTATGCCCGTGCTGCCGATCAGATGCAGAAACAGGCAGAGAAACCCCAGGTGCAGACTGCATCAGTTGCCGTTTCTTCTCAGCAGGCTACTGCACAAAGTCAAGAACAACGTCAGTATCAGCCACAAGTCCAGCAACAGCAATATGCCGTCCAACAGCAGTATCAGCAGGGACAGCCTTTGCCCCAGCAGATGCAGCAATCTGCTGTTAACTACCAGACAGAAGGTATGAATGGCTGGCATAGTATGATGAGCCAGTTAGGTCTATCAAATATGGGAGATATCGGTCATAACCTTGGTTATGTCATTGCCATGTTGCCTGATATGCTTGTTGGTATGCTGACGGGTAAGAGTAGTAGTCTTCGTCTGAATGATAATCTTCTGCCTTTCGGTGCCATCTTTGCTGGAATGTTTGTAAAGAATCCGCTTTTGAAGATGCTTCTGATTGGTCTTGGTGGTGCCAATATCCTTAACAAGGCAGGTCACAATCTCTTGGAGAACTCTGGAGTCCAGACTTCCCAGCAGCGTCCAAAGCAGTACATCCAGCATAAAGACGAATTACTTTCCGAGCGCATTGAGCAGCCTGCCATGAAGGGCAATGCCCTTTTAGCCACTATAGACCATAAGCCCTGTGTTATCTATATCGACGAACAGAGTGCCGATGCCTACTATCAGGGTAAGCTCCCTCTTAACGTTCTCTGTAATGCTGTTCTGAGGAAGTATGATGAACAACAGTCTGCTGTCAGAGATAATTATGACCGTAGTGTTTCACAAGGTCAGGAACGGCAACAGACTCTCGGAATTAAATAGACATGACATATTGCTACTCCTTATTTAGGGGTAGCGATATGTCTTTTTATTGATGCATAAAAATATGGAATAAGCTTTTTCTCATTCTGCTTTTCTCTTGATTAAGACAATTTAAGACGATGAAATTTCTAAATGAGTTAAATCAAGACAAAGTTTTGAATATTTTATCGCGTGTGTTATATAAAAGGTAACTTTGTCAGAAACAGGAAAATATTAAACTAAAATAAATAAATTATGTCAGTAGGTTTATTTGCAAAATTAGCGAAAGAGGCAGCTCCGATATTAGAAAACCAATCGGCGCTAAAGGCTGCTGGTAAGGTTGCTAAATATGGTGGGATTACCCTTGGAGTAGGTGGTTTCGGAATCTATCATATGATTACCGGCAAGGGTCTTGTTGACGTTGCTGGTAATACCATCCTTGGTGAAGAGTATGAGAAGGAAGGCCTTGCAGGTGTTGTAAAGAAGAAAGCCACTGGTACCGCTGGAGCCGACAAAGGTCTTGTAGAAGGTGTTACGGATGCTGCAATGGGTGAAGGCACCTATCAGAAGATTGGTGATACTGCCGATCAGGTAGTTGACTCAGTAGGTAACGGTGTTCGAGCCGCCCGTGATGCAGCAGGAAATCTTATTTCCAGTGCTGCCGGAGCTGTTCAGGGTATGGCTGGCGGTGGTCAGCAGCAGCCGACGTATGCCGATCCCAATACAGGCTATGTCCCCCAGCAGACTATGATGAATGGCGGTGCAAGTCAGTTTACAGGCATGTTCAACAGCGTTCCTCAGATGATAGGTAATATGACAGGCAGCAATGTCACGATGACAAATCTTGCAGGTCTTATTGCCTCTGCTTACATGATGATGGGGCCTTTTGGTTGGATGGGTAAGATTGCCAGTCTGTTGACAGGTAATATGGCTTTGAAGTCCATGCGCCAGCAGCCTGCATATGCGATGCCCCAACAGGGGTATTATCCCCAGATACAACAGCAACCCTATTATCCTGCCGCTCAGCCAGCTCCCCAGCAGCAGGAAGATAATAATCCAGTTTATCGTTCAAGACATCTATAATTTGAATACTATGAACTCTATAAGATTATATAGTTTCTTCATTCTTTTCTCTGTGTCATTACTTTCGCACGGACAGATGACCTATAACCACGATCCTGTGGTGATGAACCAGTTCATGAAGGCTGAGATCGGTTCCGGTACCCTTGGTGCAGGTTATTTTTATGCCGAACAGGTTTATTATGGTCAACTGCACAAAGGATATCGTAATATGGCCAATAATCCAGCCAATAATAAGCTTGCCAGCAGAACGTTGACCTATGCCGAAGTCTTAAAGCAGGAAAATTATGCTCTTCAGATAAAGGACTCCTTAGAGAAACGTGCTGAGATAGAACTCCTGAACATGGCAGATCGTCAGCTTGATGTAGAGTGGTTGGTAGAGAAAGAAAAGATTGAACGTCAGCAAGCCATATTCAAAAAGAGCATCCAGGATATTGTCTATTACGGTGGAACATCCTCTGATAAGACAAACTGGACAACCATTTATAATATGGTCCAGGAAAGTCTTGATGCTGCCCATGATGCTTATATGCCCAATAGCCAGCGTAAGGCTGTTTATCTGCTCCTTTATAAGGACTTGTGCACTTACAATACCACTCTTAATGAATGTAAGGCAAAGTGGTGGGCAGCCCGTTCCGTCCGCAATAACGAAGGTGTTTCGCAGAAATTTACCAAGAATCGCTCCATGATATCTGATTGTTATGGACGTTGGAAGCTGGCATGGGCAGGTAAGAAGGGTAACGCCGGTGGCGTTCCTGGTAGTGGTGCCATCGGTATTGATGCTGGTAAATGATACAAAAGAATATAATATGAAACAATTCCTTTACATATTGATTTTGTTTTCTTTGTGTCTGACTGCAACGGCCCAGACTGTTTCTGAGACAAATGGCACTCAGATAGCTGCTATCAGAGGTCTCGGCGGAAAAATCAGCAAGGAGATATCTAAGCAGACTACTTCACAGACCAAGACGGACTTGTTGGCAGGTGCCATCGGTACGGAGTTCCTGGCCATCAAAGGCTGGGAAGGAAAGTATAACTCATACCTGAAAACAGCTCAAGGCTATGCAGAAGGTCTGAAAGGGGCTGTCACGCTCTATGCCGAAGGGGTAACAACGCTTCGTCATCTGTATGAGATAACGAAGGCCATCAAGAACAATCCCCAGGGGGTTATGGCTACTGTGTCGATGAACAACCTCTATGCCGAGACAGCAGCAGAGCTGATTAAGGTATATAACGTCCTGAAATACACAATAGCCGTAGGCGGTAAGACAAACATGCTGACAGGTGCTGAACGTACCGAGCTGTTATGGGAAATCAATGACAGCATGCAGGACTTTAACCGGAAGCTTCGCCAGCTGGCTCTCAGCATCGCATACTATAACATGACGGATGTATGGAACAGAGCGACAACAGGACTGATAGAGCGGAACCACGGCGAGATAGCCCGTCAGGCCTACGGGCGGTGGGTAAGAGCACAGACGGCATATAAGAACCTTCAATAAAATATTATGGCAAAGAAAAATATAATTGCAACAGACCAAGACACCCAAGAATTAAAGAAAAAAGTGAAGACAGAGAATAAGGGTGATGTCGAGCAACCAAAGATTTACCAAACGGACATGATGGTAAATAATGGTGGTGGCAAGCGATTAGCCACTATCAGCGAGGAGGCAGTGCTTCGTACCCAGAATCTCAATGTTGCCACCATTACTTCTCATAAAGGAGATGGACATACCTTTGAGATTAGCAATATGAGTGTTGAATCTGCCATGGAGGATCTTGACAGGGCGTGTAATTATCGTACTGGTGGACAATATTCCGATGACATCAAAGCGTTATTGAATGACAAATATCTACTCCATGCGCTGGTGGACGGACAGGATGTCCAGATGGTTATATCAAAGGAAGATCATGACCGTTTCCTTAAAGCTAACGAAGAGAACCGCCTTGAAATCGTCCGTCAGATTCTTGACATAGATCCTGGTCATATTAAAAGAGGTCAAGATGTTGAAAATCTGGTAGTTCAGGTTAAATCTACAGACGGGAAATTATCTACGTCTCACCATGTCTTTGACGATGAAGGGTTACGTCGTTATGAAAATGAACTGGGACACAAACTTATACCGCCCAAGCCACAAATAATTGAGGATGCAAAGACAAGCATCCAAAAACAAGAGAATGATTATAAATTGACTATTATCTTGGACGGTAAAGTCTATAACGCCACAATGACACAGCAGCAGCACGACAAAATGATGGCCTTGGATGATCGTCAAAAAGTCAACTTCCTCCAAAAGTTGTTGCCGGAAGCAAACATCAAAGGACAGTCAACCGACACACAACAAGCCATCCTGCAAACTCTGAATAACTCCCTCTATAATATACAGCCTAAAGCAGAGGTATATGCCTCGGCTACGCAAAGCCAAGGTAATCAGCGGACTGCGCCCAATGCTCAAGAAAGACTATCCGAAAACCAATCTCTTAATTCATCCCTTCACACAAACCTGTCAGAGATGACTGCAGCCTGCTTTGAACAGTTAGACAGAGACAGCCAGGAGATTGCCCAGTCAGAACATAGAGGTCTTAGCATGTAATTATGGTACACCCTGACAACATATCAAGCAAACCTGATTTCAGAGTGATCATAGCCGGAGGGCGTGACTTCAATGACTACGCTCTTCTCAAAGCCAAATGTGACAACATATTGGCTGAGAAAACGGCTACACATCGGATAGTCATCGTGTCTGGAGCTGCCAGAGGTGCTGACAGTCTCGGTGAACGGTATGCCCGTGAACATGGCTATACTCTCGACTCTCACCCTGCCGACTGGAATACGCACGGAAAATCTGCCGGATATGTTAGAAACGCTCAGATGGCAAACAGTGCCGATGCCCTGATAGCATTCTGGGACGGTCATAGTCGAGGAACCAAGCATATGATTGACACATCAGTCAGAAATGGGCTGTCAGTGAGAACAATATTATACGCAAATCAGATAACAAAGAATAATATGGAAGTAAAACAACAATCACACTCCGATATAGACTATCTTATAGATGAAGACAAGAACGAAGTTATTGTCGAAGCGGATGAAATAGAAACCGATGAATTATGTAGCATCGGTAAAGCAATGGGAGGACAATTAAGTACGACAAAGAATGGTCGCATCATGTTTACGTTTAATACGCTGCAAGAAGGTCACCATTTTGGTTCGACTATGGTAGAACTTGCCAAGGCCAGAGCCATCGGAAACAAGAATCTCGCCGATAAAATTCTTGAAAAGGCGTATTCCTCCAATAATCAAAGCTCACATTCTTCCCAGGATACAGAATTGGAATCGTTAAAAAACAAGGTGAGTCAGTACGCTATCGAGCATATAACTGGTAAGGGTTCGCACAGTGGCATAGCCTGGTTCCGCGACTCCTTCAATGAGTACTGCGATGCGATAGGTGCCAACGAGTTCAATCCGGACGACATCAGCTTTGAACTTGACGACCTGGTAGAAAATCTGAAGAAAGCCTCTTGGGTGGCTGAGATAGCAGGAAAGCCAGCAGATAAACGTACTACGGCTGACATTGACCGTGTTGTTAATGACTTTATCTGCGAATATTGGCTGATGCAACCGGAAGAGGTAACCACCAAGAATGTTGCCGACGTCCTGAAAGTTGCAGATCCACTCAGCCACCGTCATCTTGTAGGACAGAAGATAGCCATCGATTGCATCCATGCGCTCAACCAGGAGCAGTTACAGCAACTCGATGCTGTTCTGCGAGATCTCGAGAAAAATCCCAACCTCGGCAAAACAAACGAATTAAAAATATAGGTTTATAATAAGTGTATAAATTATGAAGAAAATAGTGTTATTTATAATGCTAATGCTGCCGATGGCAGTCATAGCACAGAAGGATGTAACGACGTTCTTGGGTATTCCTGTTGATGGCACCAAAGATGCCATGATTCACAAACTTGCCCAGAAAGGATTCAAGAAAGCTCCATATGGCAAAGAATATGATATGACGGGTGAGTTTAATGGGGAAAAAGTAGAACTTAACATCGTTACATACAAGAATAAGGTCTGGAGAATCGCCGTTGCCGATAAAACAATACGACCAGAATCTGACATAAGAATTAGATTCAATAACTTGGTAGATCAATTCGACACCAACAACAAATATATACCTGTAAATTTCGGCCAGCAAAATTTTAAGATTCAGTTTGACGAAAATATTTCTTATGAAATGATGGTGAATAATAAACGTTACCAAGCTGCATATTATCAGATAGTTGACGTCAGCAAAATAGACACGCTGGAAATCCAAAACAGTATTCTCCAGACCCTGATAAAGAAATACGGAGAATCAGCAGTTGAGAAGAAGGAAACTGCAGTGGTAACAGAAGCCCAGAAATTGGCAATTGAACATTATACCGATATCCTGGACCATAAGCATGTCTGGTTTATGATTAACCGGCAAGGTTATAATAATTACAGCATATTTTTATATTATGACAACGAGTATAACCACTTTTCCAACGAGGATTTATAATCATTATTATGGAAGTATACGAAAACTATGTGCGTAGCATAGAAGTAACAACATCTGACTGGCTTGTCTTCTACGAAGAAATCAAAAATCATATCGTATCGACAATCGAAAAGAATGTCGGGAAGGGTAAGATTGAAAAGATTAATTTGGGAATAGACTTTCATGACCACCCCCTTCTTGAAATCACCGTTTTGTTGACATGGGGTAATGATGGGTGTAAACCTAATGAAGAAGTGAAGAAACAGGTTTATGGACTTCTGACAGAATTACATATTCATTATAAAAACGGATGGAGAGATTATAGAGCAAAAGATTATTATAATTACCCGCATTCTACATCGGAAATCAAAGGTGTCTTAAGTATGTGTCCCGATGAAATTGAATATGCCATCCTGAAGGAGAAAGGATATATTCAAATTGAAAATAAAACGGAATTAAAAACAAGTTTTTTAAGAAGATAATATTATGATAGTAAAGGACAAACATTTTAATGCAGCACTTTTCGCTGGTAATTTAAATGACGGCATCCGAGATTTGGACGCTGCCGACGTACCTACTTTGAAAGAACTTTCAAAGATTGAGGACCATTATGTTAATGTGCTGAATATTCATGACGTCACATGTTCGAGGCGGTTTAATCCTATTCAACACAAGTATATTCCAACCCTTCAGGATGCTCTTATCCTTTCAGAAAGGATAACAAGCACATTTTGGAATGAAGAGGATTGTATGCCCAGATATTTTCAGCTCTACAAGGAAATATCGTCTGACATCCTTGCCGCTTGCATATGGTTTTTCGTAAACTACAAAAAAATGCCATACGACAAAGATAGAAGACAGCTATACCCTGAATACTGCAAGGACATCGAGACGGGTAACATGAAGCCGACTGGTCGAGTATTTGACTCAGAAGCGAATATGATTCCCACAACACCAGACTATTGGCTCGGGAAATACTCCGACTTACCACATATTCTTTCCTTCCTGTGTCATGACTATAGTGAAATCATTGATATTCTTAAGACAGTTCCAGAAATTTATCCATTAATTACACCACTTATATCCAGCTGGCAGGACAAGACTATGGATCTGGTTGAATTGTTTACCATACCTCTCAGGACAATGTTAAACAAATTCTGTACTCCGGAGGCCTACTGGGTATTTCATCGTGACGGCGATGATTTCGACCTGAGAAGGAACGAAAACCTTCTTATCATAAACTGTCGCGAAGGATATGAGAAGGCTATGAATATGATGTCGATTCTTGTTACAGGGAAAGTTCCCGAACAGAGAATTATGGAGATAAGCAACAAATATCCTTGGCGCGATACCATAATTGGAAATTTGACAGCCAAAATCTATGATTTTCGCCCTTACGAAACGAAGGAGAAAGTTCTTCTCGAAAACATGGAAAATGTTAACAGAGATGTGAACAATCTTATTTGTGAAATTCAGCAAGTATACAAATTTTTATATAAATAGACCATGTACATCATATGGATTCTTATAGTAGGTGCTGCAATTAGTGGAGTCATAGAAGGCTTTACCAAAGCTCGTCGCAAAAGAAATCAACGCAGGGAGTATGAGAAATACAAATATAATCCTTATACGACTCGTGGCTTTAATACATTATATGTATTTGAATCGAACGGTTCTTTCTGTGTGAGTGGCGATCCAGAATATTATCTACATTCTTCCCCAGAAGAAGATTTTGAACTTCCGATAGATTTACCTCCAGATGAATACCATGAATCAGCTGATGTGTGCACGGATGAGGAAGAAATAAGCTCCATCAAATATAAATAAGTATGACTGACAGCAAGCGACTCTCTATATATAACAGGTATCACGGTCACTGTGCTTACTGTGGTCAGTACATGAAGCAAAAGAACATGACTGTTGATCATTTGATACCTCAAAGCAAAGGCGGAGGCAACAACATTGAGAACCTAATGCCGTGTTGCAAGAGTTGTAACAGCATGAAAGCTGCTGACAGTCTGGAGGTATTTCGTCTCCGTTTCTTCTGGGGCACCCTGCATCCATCGGAACTGTCAACATATGACAATATGATCTCGGTCATGAAAAAGAAAAATTTCTATTTTGAGACAGAATAACAAGCAATATTATAGCGATGGGAAGAATGGCAAAATGGCGTAAAGATGAAAAGATGTACACCACATTGATTGACCTCATGCGGAAATATCTTAGTCATTACAACACCCCGAACATTGACTGTCAACTGAAGGATCAGTTTAACAGTTACTTTGCTTGGCATGAAAACAACTTGGAGGGTGGACACATCGAGAGCTTTGGCGGACCAGCAGGGAGCCTGCAGAATCGTTATATTCTTGCAGGGAAGCTCGCCCTCGATGCCCCAAGGTGCCTTCCTGGTCCTTCTGACTGGATGAAGCCCGGACGTCTGGCATCCCTCATAAAAAAGCTCAGGGACATCGCCTATGATATTGATTTAAGGAGCACGGAAATTGTTCGCAAAGTATAATCTTTTATTGAATGTTTCTGAAAAAAAATAGAAGAATCCTTTGGTCATTTGAATTATTCTTCGTACCTTTGCACCATAAGACAAACGGACAGCAGTGTGAAAGGTCGCGATAGTGGCGTAATGTGAGGCACCTGTCTGCTGTTGGTTCCTGGACATGAGCATGGTAACTGGCTCACTTCTTTGCAGGGTAAAGTCCAGACGATTTCAGAAGAACTGAAGGGAAAGACCACAGAGATCCACGGGATTTCTGTGGTCTTTTTGCGTGTATACCCCAGTGGTGCGTAGCGGCCCACGGTGAAAAAATAAAATAATAGTCATGCCATCTCGGCTCCGGGTGTCCGCTACCACCCGTCCGGGGTGGCTAACTAATTTTTTATAGTTATGAGAAAATCAAAGTTCAGAATCATAACCAAAAAGGAACTTCGGGAAGTAACTGAACGTTTCTTTGGAGAGTGTGTATTTGTCTATAACCATGAACACAAATGGATACACGTTTATGTGAAAGAGCCTGTTGTTACAGCTAAAACATTCAAGAAGTGGCTCAAAGAATGTTTCGGCGAATATCTTACCCAAAATCTTCCTTGGCATCCCCTTGATAATGAGAAGAAAGAAGACCAGGCGAAACGACTGGGTTTCTCTGAATGGGAGCCTGGTGAATATTACAAGTTAGGCCGAAAGATAGAAGAGAAAGATGCCAACTTTATGATTGACCAGTGGTCTGACTGGGCAACAGAACTTCACAAACGGTCCGTTATCTATCTTTCGAAAGAAATTGTAGAAAGCTGTATCAAGGAGTACCGTATAAAGGCTCAGAAAGATATGATTGATAGACTCTGGGACTGATAGAATAGAGAGTAAAAACATAGGGATTTCCCTTTGATATATAGGGATATTCCATTGATAATCAGGAATTTATTATGTATCTTTGCAATAAAGAACAGAAGTATTAACCAATTTAAAACTAACAATTATGAAAAAGAGTATTTTTCTGAATTTGATGACAGTAGCCATGATGGCTGCTATGTGTGTAACCTTTACAGCCTGTGGCGGTGATGACGGTGACAGCACGCCAGGTAAGCCAGACGGTCCGTCAGGACAAACAGGCAGCACAGAGTATGTAACCCCGTGTCTGGACTTTGGCAGCTCTATAGCACATGTGAAGGAGTATATGTCCGGCACCATCTGGCAGCTGAACGAGAACAGTAACGACGCTGTTCTGCTCTACATGAACAACCAGGCGACGACAGTGGTAAACTACATGTTCATCAACTCTAAGCTTCACATGACAACTGTTACCTATAACGGCGGCGGTGAGAGCAAGGCAAATGCCTTCAAAGCGGAGATAGAGAAATTGTATGGCGTGACGATGACGCGCGAAAATGACCCCGACAACCCTGCCCAGTTCGTATATCACTGCACGGTGACCGTCAACCAGAAGAGCGTTGTTATCATGATGACCTGCTACGCACAAGGAATCAACATCCTTTATAGTTTGCCAGATTGAATTATGAAGAATGACAATATGAGCAGGCGTGACAAGGAGCATGATGCCGACTACATGCGACACCTCGACGAAGTGCTGCAGGAAGAGGAACAAGCACACACAGAATATTTGGACTGATATGGATGCCAACTACTATAGCAACTATCTTCGGGATTACCTTGCCGATGCCGGAGATGTACGGAAGGATGATGAAGTCTTCATCAGCGCCAGGGCCGATGCAGCGTCGGAAGAGTACGAAGTGCAATGCCGTGGCGGTGCTCCACCACCATGCGCCCAGGAGCTGGCCATGGCAGTCCTGATGGAAGGGTTAGAATAGCGATCTTTGAAACACTGAGATATAGCCTGGCATGCGGCACTTGAGCGATGGGGTTACGCTATTAAGTTAAGTGTTCTGTGATTCCATGAGCGTAGCGGTGCCAGGCCCTTATATCGCCGAAGGACTGGATAACGGTTACTGCACCTATTTCTTCTGGAGCATGACTCCGTTTGTGATGGATGCAGGTTAAGACGTCGAGCTTAGGGGGCGTTCATACGAACGAGCATCTATGACCAGTGAAGGCGATTACTACTGGAGGTTATGCTGTCATTGTCATTATAGGATTGAATTGCATTAGCAAGGTCTCTCCGCGACGCAGCATATACCTCCATTTTGAGCCTGCCTGGCACGACTGTTGGTTGATCTTCCTGATGGAAGGGACGCGGTGCCAGGATCCTATATGGGAATAGCGGGTGAGAGTCCCGCACAAGGGGAATGGCAGTTGCTTTGAAAGGTGATCCCACACCCGGTACGACGATTCCCCGTTCTTCTTGGAGGGTTGCGCCAGAGCGTCAAGGGCGTAAGGAGTGGGGCAAGTACATCACTCGCTGCGAGGCCCCTCCATCTACTGGAGAGTGCAGTATAGGTATTCACAGGTGCTACGGCACGTCTGCGAGGGTCTGAGGCAAACGCCGATAACGACTTGAAAAACGGCTCTCCAATCTTCTTACTGCTGTAGGTCTCCTACACCAGTATGCGCCGGGTGGGCATAAGGTGGTAAGGTGCGTCCCCCACTGTAGTAAAGCCCATCGGGAGGCTCGTAGGGGTGTCCCCTGCGGCCTCCCATTTGCCGAGCGGCTGGTTATGACCAGTATTAGAACGTTATTGGCGAGCTGCCTTGCTGATGCCCCGGCGATTAGTGCCGAGTGGTGTAACAGGAGGCAGTTCTTTTTTTTGCTCCTTATCCTTGGTGGTCTCAAAATTTTGTTGTACCTTTGCAGCAGAAATGAACTCTTGATTGTCCCGTGCCTCCGCAATTGGAGCGGAAATGCTGAGATAGTCAAGGGTCTTTTTTCTCCTTATCCTTGGTGGTCTCAGAATTATTTTGTAATTTTGCAGCATCTAAAGCATTTCCACTGTTAACACCTGCGCCTTCGAGCGTGTCGGCATTCGCCATTTTGCTGTTAAGTGGACGTGCTTTTTTTGACTCTGTGCTTAGTGGACAGGACGTTGGCGAATCTGCGAGGGGTGCTGCTCGATGGGCGCACCCCTTCATTGAAATATGACAGATTATCTTACCCATTTAGGACAGATAACCTTACCTATTTCGGACAGATTATCTTACCGATGCCGGAGGGAATAAATACTTGTTAACAATTATCAGCCACTGGCTGGGAATTATAAAAATATGTAAAAGAACTGTTGAAAAGTTGTTTTGCATTATCTTTTTCGTAACTTTGCACTCAAAGAACGTGGACTTGATGCTCCACAACCATTGTATATTCAAATATTTGATAAAATGAAACATGTACTTTTATTATTAATGTTTTTTGCTATTCCTGCTATCAGTATTGCCCAGGGAGCAGATGATTTCTTCACCAGTCCTGAATTTAAGGCAGACATTCAAGAGTACAACAAGACAACGAAAGGCAGTAACAAGAAGCGTTGCCAGATGTTGATGAAGTTAGAAAATCATATGAACGATGAAGGTGAAATCCAATATCAGTACGTGTTTCATGCCAAGGACACCCTGAATAGAGCACAGCTCATGGAGATTGTCAAGCGATGGGCCAAGACGAATTATAAGAATCTTGAGAAATCGACTATCAGCGAGACGGACAGTACCGCTGAATATACAGGCTATTTTATGAATGTCGGTCAGGTTATGGGTGCTTTTAAGGCCGTCATCATCAATGCAATTTCGTATGTCCTCATCGAAGCCAAGGCCGACAGGATTAGAGTGACGGCTACCGTCAGACACTACTCCCTGGCACAGGGAAGTGTTTCCGGTGCCAAGACTGCCCTAACCTTACCAAAAGATGTTTATCCATATGCTGATTCATCTAATCAAAGTACCTATGCTCAGGCATATATTAACTGTCACTATAATCTTATAACAACAGTTGCCGGTATTCTGATGTATCTTAACAAGAATTACCCTTCTTTCCCTGCTAAGGAAAAGAAGAATGATGATTGGTGATTAGACCGCTAAGTCATTATACGAGGCTGAAACTGCCTATTTCAGGTGTCGCATCACATCGATGCGGCACCTTTTCTTTGAAATATAACAGGTTATCTTGCCTATTTGGGTAAGATTATCTTACCCATGTACCCTGTATCAGATCAGCCTACTAAATTATAAGGAGCACCTTATATTTTGTCCTGTCTCTGATACATCAAATTTGATGTTTTCTGACTTGCAAGAATATTTCGTTTTGCCCCATTTTAGAGGGGTATAACTACCTCCCCTGCAGTCTATTTCGCGTTCTACGGGCTTTATATGAGGTCATTGTCTCCGTCGGCATCGGTAAAATGCCCGTTTCGGCAAAATACTTGACAATATTCAGTTGGCGTATCTTTTACCGATGCAGGAAAGGAATTTGTACCTATTAACAGTTATCAGCCACTGGCTGGGAATTATAAAAATATGTAAAAGAACTGTTGAAAAGATGTTTTGCATTATCTTTTTCGTACCTTTGCTGTCAGATAATAACTCTCAGCAATGAAATCAGACAAACAAATCGCCAAAGATGCTGCTGAATTTGCAGACCGTTGGCAGGGAGAAGGGTACGAAAAAGGTCAAAGCCAGATGTTTTGGAGTGACCTTCTGACGAAAGTTTATGGGATAGAAGATCTTACGTCTTTCGTCCGTTTCGAGGAACAGGTGAAGAGTGATATATCAACCACCAACTTCATCGATGTTCGTATTCCATCAACGAAGGTGTTCATAGAGCAGAAGTCCATCAACAAAGACCTACGTGCTCCCATCAGGCAAAGTGACGGTAATTTCCTGACACCATTTCAGCAGGTGAAGAGGTATGCCAACGATGTAAGCTATTCACAGCGTCCACGTTGGATAATTACCTGCAATTTCAAAGAGTTCCTGGTCTATGACATGGAACAGCCGAACAGCGAGCCAGAAAGTATTTTACTGAAAGACCTCGGTACCGATTATTATCGTCTGAAGTTCCTCGTCGATGAAAAGAGCGAGCATATCAGCAAGGAGATGGAGGTTTCAATGGCAGCGGGAGAAATTGTAGGACGTATCTACGATGCGCTGCTGAAGCAATATGATGACAATTCACCAGAAGCTCTGCGATGGCTGAATATCCTTTGTGTCCGCATTGTGTTCTGTCTGTATGCTGAGGATGCTGGCATCTTCAGCCGAGACCAATTCCATAACTATCTGGCGAAATTTGACGCAGAAGGAATGCGGCAAGCACTACTGCAGTTATTCCAAACGCTGAACACAAAGGAAGGTAACAGGAGCAAATTCTTACGAGACGACCTGAAAGCATTCCCATATACCAATGGAGGATTGTTTGCTGCTGAAATCGAGATACCTCAGTTTACGGATGAGCTGCGTAAGGTTTTATTGCATAATGCCAGTCTCGATTTCGATTGGAGCAAGATATCCCCCACCATCTTTGGAGCCGTTTTTGAATCGACATTGAACCCGGAAACGAGACGTGCAGGAGGTATGCACTACACCAGTATTGAGAATATTCATAAAGTCATTGATGCCCTATTCCTGAATACACTCAGGAAGGAGTTCGAGACCATTCTTGAAGAGAAAGTAGAGAAGACCAGGAACAGGCTGCTTGATGCCTTTCAAGACAAGCTGGCCAGTCTGGTTTTCTTCGATCCCGCTTGTGGCTCCGGCAACTTCCTGACGGAAACATACCTAAGTCTGCGCCGTCTGGAGAATGACGTCATTCGTGCCAGATATCACGGACAGGCATTTATTGGTTTTGAAGATAATTCGCCCATCAAGGTAAGTATAAGCCAGTTCTACGGCATAGAGATAAACGACTTTGCCGTGACAGTGGCCACCACTGCCCTTTGGATTAGTGAGGCCCAGATGTTGGCTGAGACAGAGAAGATTATTGACTTTAATGATGACTTCCTTCCACTAAAGACCTACACGAATATTACGGAAGGTAATGCCCTACGCATAGAATGGAAGGATGTAGTTCCTGTAGAGCGACTGTCATATATCATCGGCAATCCTCCATTTGTTGGCCATCAATGGCGCAATGAGACGCAGCAGGAGGACATGAATCTTGTATTCGCAGATGCAAAGAAACATGGGAAACTTGACTACGTAGCTTGTTGGTATAAAAAAGCAGCTGATTTAATGCAGAACACACACATCAAATGTGCTTTCGTTTCAACAAACAGTATAACACAAGGTGAAAGTGTGGCGGCATTGTGGGAATTGCTTTTTGGGCAGTTTTATGTGGAAATTCAGTTCGCTTATCGAACATTCAACTGGACAAGTGAGGCTTCTCTTAAAGCAGCCGTGCATTGTGTCATTATAGGTTTTACATGTTACCACGATAAGGAGCAGAAGATTCTTTTTGATAACGACAAGCTATCTTATGTTGAGCATATCAATGGATATCTCTTAGCGGCTCCCGACATCTTCATTCAGTCAAGAGGGAAACCCCTCAATGCTGATTTACCCATTATGAGCAAAGGAAGTCAGCCAACAGATGGAGGAAATCTGATTCTGTCGGTAGAGGAGCGTGAGGAACTAATAAAAGCCTTTCCTGATGCTGAAGTTTTCGTCAAACGTTACATGGGAAGCGATGAGTTTATAAATAACAAGTATAGATATTGCTTATGGCTAAAGGGGGTCGCACCATCTGATTATAGGAAGATTTCCCCAGTTATGGAACGTTTAAAGAAGGTTGCTGAGACAAGATCCAAGAGTCCAACGGCATCGGTGAGACGCGATGCAGATATTCCCATGCTATTCACTCAGATTCGACAACCCGAAAGTAATTACCTTGCTGTTCCTGAAGTTTCTTCACAACGTCGTAGGTATATTCCTATAGGATATATGTCACCAGATGTCATATCGAGTAGTAAACTTATTCTGATTCCCGATGCTTCCATTTACATGTTTGGCGTGATGACGTCTAATGTTCACATGGCATGGATGCGTGTTGTTTGTGGGCGTTTGAAAAGCGATTATAGCTATTCTCCAGCCGTTTACAACAACTTCCCATGGCCATCACCCACGGATGAACAGAAAGTAAAGATTGAGCAGACTGCGCAAGCTATACTCGATGCCCGTGCGCTTTATCCGGAAAGCAGTTTGGCAGATCTCTATGACGAAGTGGCTATGCCACCAGAGCTGCGAAAAGCGCACCAGGCTAACGACCGTGCCGTCATGGAGGCCTATGGATGGAAAGCTGACAGGAATTTCACTGAAAGCGTTTGTGTGGCTGAACTATTCAAGCTATACCAGAATTTGGCAAAATGAATATCTATACTTTGTATAAGAGTTGCCCCACATCACGTGAGACAACTCTTTTTTTATTTTATAATTTTTATATAGAATATCTGCATCGGTAAATAATAGTGGCATGTTCATCTTTTTTTTGTCGTTTTCTGGCTCTGTGACGAAGATCTGCGAGGTAAGAACATGTTGAACATATTCTGCCACCATCTATACTTGTCATCGCTATCCTTGGGCAGTTCATTATTTTCCCCACCACCGACACCCGTACTCTGCATAGCAGAGAGTATCATGCCAAGATATCCCTTCACTACATTATCCCTGACTTCTGAATAGATATTATTTTTGTATGGCGTATACCCCTCTATCTCGTTAATAAGATGCCGCGACATCAATTCCAGGGTAGGCAGATGTAAGATATCCATTTTTTCTTCATAACCTCGAGCGACTATACCCTTTGCTATCCCAATTATATTTTCTTCGAGTATTTCTTTGCGCGAGAAAGGATCCTTGAACATATTCTCAAATATATTTCTTGCATTCTCAATATCATCAAGACACTTTTCGTGTATTGTCGGCTCGGTCTGTACTGGGGTATGATGATGAGCAGGACGCGTAGAAACCGGCTTCTGAGTGACCATAGGAGTCGGTTTGGTAATCTGCTTCTTTTTCTTTCCCATAGCGACATAATTAGCATATGCTACAGCGGCATCAGCAGTCTTTTCGGCTTCTTTTCTATCACCATTATCATTTTCGTAGATAGCTTTATCCAACAAATATAAGGCTTTTTCTCTTGCTTCTTCAACCGTCATTTCCAGATCATCAAGGTTAGGTGAATATATACCATTGGTTGAGACATAATTTCTATCGCATTCCTCTATAATATACTCTGCTAATTCATAATCCCGAATAGTACTACGATCAAATGGCTCTTCATCGAGATATGCCATTTCGTCATCTGGTATCTTTTCTGATTGGATGACATCTACTGTATGGGCGGCTTCATTTGAAGATATGACAGTTCCTTTCTCCTGTCCTTTTCTCCATTCTGGATTAAGAAGCTGCTCCAATGGCATAATATCACTGCCCTTGAATACAATTTTCTTATTATTATCAACTATAGTGTAGCCTTTGACTTCACCGTCCCACTTCGAGAACACTACAGACAGTCCGAATTTCGCTTTCAATTCCTCCAGGAACTGCTTAAACTGTGCCTTTCTGATACCCTTGATGTCTTCACCCAAGGCGTTCTGACCATCGAAAGCAGCCCCCTTTACACCCTTCTTACTGTCAGTAGCAGTATGCTTTTTCCCCTTCTTTGTCTTCACGACTTCCGGGTCATCCACCAGGTAGTCCATCGACCTGCGCCGGTGGTCAAGTATGATACCTTTAAGCTGCTTGATACGATCCTTCTCGTTATCTTTATTCTTGCCTGTTGCTTCTATCTGGTTATTTATTTCTTCATCGGTAAAGTTAGTAAGAACCTCTTGAGCACGCCTTACGTGTACCACGCCGAGTTCACTATTGTAGTATGACTGACGATATCCTACAGCGCGTAGTAGATTAAGAAACTGTTCCCTCGACTCGAACTTATATTTCAGTAGATTCTCCAGCTTATCTTTTTTGTTATACCCTAACAATTTATCGAGTATGCGCCGGGCTTTTATGCCCTCGCAGTAATTGTCTATCCATTCTCCTGTAGTCTTGTTAACTGTCACCGTGGCACTATGTATATGGTAATGACCAGAGTCAAGATGCCCCCAGAACACCATTGGTTGTCCTGCATATCCCATATCTTCAAGCACCTTGATCCCCAGTTCCAACAATCGTTGTTTATCCTCTTCTGTCGGCTTTCCGGGCAGGGAAAACATCGTATGTTTCTGTGGGTGTACTACCTGAGGATTACGGTCGGCTATCTTCTTTAAATACCTACTTAGCACTACCGGAGAATGTATATTATACTTCTCCAGCTCACCGAAATTCTTCATTCCGAGGAATATCGCTTTACCCTCTGCTACCTTCTTCTCGTTGTAGAAACAGGCCGCGAAAGTAGTAGCATCATTCCCCAATATTTTCACGTTTGCTCTATCCATTGTTACTCCTCTTCTTTATTATATCTACTTTCAAGTTCATCTATTAACAGATAAACAGGCAGCTCGCCATAACCATCAACATTCCCACTGATATAGTCCTGTAAAGCTCGTAAAAGTTGTCCTACTTTCACTTTAAAATTTCCTACAGGAGGGAATACCAGGCATCTGGTAAGCAGCTCATCTTCCTTTAAAAGAATATCCGAAATAGCGTTTTTATCGTTCACTACAGTTTCTTTATATTCCCTTATAAGAGTTCGTATAGATGCCATATTTTCAAGGGTGCCATCCCTGAACTGTAGCAATTCTCGACGTTGTTCTGATACCTCCGTTCCGTTTTCCTCAGCCTTCAACATCAGCAGATTTATCTTCTTCGCTATCTGGTTGACGTTGTTTCCGAGGCGGTTAATCTCTTCTATTATTCGCCTGAAGTCTGCTTCGAAGGTCGCGAGAACCATACGGTTATCAGCGATACATTTTACCAGAGAGTCAGCATCTTTAAGACTCACTCCGACGCCATCATCCATGTGGTTTACTGCGTACCTTATCATATTACTAAGGGAGTATTTGGGCTTGCCGAAACCGTTCATAGATCTCGCAACCCATTTCCCCTTATCCCTTTCACGAAGGTGTATCTGGTTATCATTTCTCTTCTTTCCAGATACCCTTACCGGCTTCATTTTTTTGTCTTCCATCATCATCAATATTAAAAAAATGAGTAATACATTATGTTTGAAGTGCCCGACTAAGAGGGCACGTTACCCCTGCAAGGGCGGGATGGGAAGGTGTACATAATGGCATCGTTAGAGGCCGTTGTGTACCACCTGCCACTTCCCGCCTAACTCCGGGGAGTTACGACAAAGTTACGCAGTGGCTTTGTGGTCTTCGAAAATCGAAGAACATTTCTCTTGATTTAACACATTTGAGACAAACAAAATCATAAATGAGTTAAATCAAGACAAAATTACTCTTAAACTTTGAAAAGTTGGAGAGTTGAAATACCTTTGCAAGAAAAGAATCGCATAAGGCGAAAACGATAATGGTAATAAATATATAAGGTCATGCAGAAGATAGAAATTGAATGTAACCGCAAGGTTCGAGATTACGTAATCAGTCAAATTAAAACTCTGACAGGTTTAAGTGTAGGGCAGGCGTATGAGCTGCTGAAGAAAGATGGTTGTCTGCCTGATGCAGAGTTTGCAGACGTCTTAAAACAAGGAAAGAAGCTGAAGAAATTGATCGATGACTTCAAGTTTCCAGCATCGGTACCAATACGTCCCGTCGACGAACGCCACCTTTGGCAGTTCAAAGAAAGATGGGCGAAGCATCTCCAAGGGCAGCTTGATAAGATGGTCAGTTCATCCAAGCCAATTTACTTGGTCGATGAAGTAAATAGACAACTGCGCCGACGTAAATCTTCTATCCAATGTTCGCGTATTCAGATCATATGGTATCTCGACATGTATGGCGAGGAGAATATGACACCGGAAGCTATAGCAACAGCGATTATCAAGTTTGGCTTAGTTGACTGGAGCCAGGTACAGCCACTGAAAGAGAATACTAAGTATGTGCTTAATCTCACTGCTGAGACTTCAGAAGTAGACCAGGAGGAGTTTACTCGACTGGTAGAGTTCATCTGGAGCATCCCAAAACCGAACACACAGAGAAATTTGATTGAGATGATTCAGAACGACATCAAAGTATTAAATGACTTCTGTAAGTTGTGGAAGTCGGCACCGACGACCTATAATTATAAGAAAGTTTTCTTGGAATACGTGAGTCGTCTGCAGACATTGCCCCCATCGAAGAAAAAGGTATCGTTGCAGAAAGAATCTTCATCATCACCGATGCCGGACGATGATATGAAATTGCTGAGAGATTGGAACAACGATCAGCTTCTAAACTATATGGAAGAACTTTCCCATAAAGTGAAATTCGGAGCAGAAGATTTCAGCAACCCCAAGAACCGAGATAAGATGCGTGAATTTGCAGAGCGTGACGATTTCGATGACGTTTTCCAACAGTTAAAAGAGCATGAAAATGAGTACCAAACGTTCGGTAATGCCATGCAATATATTCGCAACGTTGTGAACTGTAATCAGACAACGTGGTCTATGCAGCCTTGCCGATAAAGAGGATTGGCAACGTTCATCAGAAAGTTGCCAGCACCATAGTGGACTGCGCCCATCTATCCGGCATTAAAACATCATCAGATAACCGATGAAGGCGAGGTCAGCCAGTAGTGCAGCACTGGTCACCCAGAGAAGTACTATGTTTAATGTCCTGTTCATATCTTCGACAATTTAAACGGCACGGTTCCGAAGGTAGCCATCCTCAGAACTGGAGCCTTGGCTTCCGGGACAAAGTGAATTAACTTGAAGTAAACATCCCGTCCATCCTTGCGGTCAGCAGCACAGCAAGGATGGCGGTCATAGACGGCACCTGAGCAAGCACCACCGGCAAGGGTAGCAAAGGCACAGTCCTTGCACCCGTCACCGGCAACGGCAATCACCTTTGCACCATCGATCGAGTCTATCCAGACCTCGCCAACTGCCCTTTCCTGCCCATAATTTGTAATCATGACTTCGATGTATTGAAGTTCTTCAGATAGATATTCTTGATAAAGGCACTGAAGCCGAAACAGAATGTGGCGATAGATGCACCAACAAGTATAAGTTCAAAATCAGTTAGATGTCCCATAACACTAATATTCAATTTTAGTTGTTGCTGCCTTGAAGATACGGCTGTCAGCCAGTTTGATGTATTCACGTCCTGCCAGAGCCGCCAAACGGCTTTCCTGTTCAAGGTACTCATAGCCAGTCTCTAATCGCTTCTCCATTCGTTGAATGGCTCTGTCGAGATCTTCCTTCGCGCTGTCAAGGGTGCGCTGCGCCTCCTTCAGCTTCTCTATATACTCTTCTGGTGTCATATACTCTATGCCTGTTTCTATCCCGTCGGCATCGGTTTTAGGGGTTATTTGTTTGTGACGCTGTTGTTTTGAGTTATCGGCTGAGAGGAGTTTTAGATCTTTCTTCCTTAAATCTTTTCTTACCGTAGTCAACCGTGTGTTTCAATATTTTCAGTCGTCATCGACTTCGTATCGCTTTGAGTCTTTTTCCTTGCTGGTATCAAAGTAGCAGACAACAAGGGGGACTAAGCCAAGAAATTCTGTGAGAAATTTCATGGAATACCCAGATTGTTTGCAATCTGCGGAAGGCTGCCATGATAATTTTTCCCAGAACGTAGCTTGTTTATTGGTGTGGCCCCGATCTGCACTACCTTTGCAAGGGAAAACGGCTCATCAGAAAGCGATATGAACCTATGAGGTGAAAATAACACATGGACAGGACGAAGGTAAGCCAGAAAAGATTTGTATCACCGCGTAGCGGCTTGCACAGTTTACTGTGGTTCTTAGGCGATAGTTCCAGGTTCCTTCTGGTGGAAACACCCCATTCAATGGCCACACAAAAAAAACTGGAACCTGACATTTGCCAGGCTCCAGCTGCTGGTTATAGGAAGGAGGCCTTACGCCTCCTGGTTCTCTTTCTTCTCAATCTTCTCGATGGCTGTAGCCTTCCAGACGATGGTCTGATGTTCCTTCTCGTCCTTGCCGACGTACTGGTTGACCTCGAAGAATCCTTCAACCTTGACGAGAGTGCCTTTCTTCAGCAGGTCCAGCTTCGGGCTGTCAGCCTTGGTGCCAACCTCGATGTTCTGCAGGGCAGAGATCTTCTTCTCGTTGCCGTCCTTGTCCTTCTTGTTAGTGCGGATGGAGAGCGGGAACCGTGCGAAAGCACTGCCGTTGTTGTTCTTTACTACGTTAGCGTCCATTGCTACGAAACCAGTCACTGTGAAATTGTTGTTAGTTGCCATAATTCTTTAATTTTAAAGGGTTTTACTTATAATTTTTACGATGCTCCAAAAACAAGCAAGGAGAAGGTGAACAATAGGTCAAGGAATTACGAGCAAATTTTATGGAATACCTCATTTTCTTTAGCCACCACCTGGCGTTAAGAAGAAAATGCGGAAGGCTGCCGTAAAATTTGGGAAGGAATAGGGAGCTTGTGACCAGTACTTGCCGGTCGCCGCTTGCGTTAAATTTGCAACGGAAAAATATGAGTGACGACCCGCCCAGAAAAGGAAAGAGGCAACCCATAACAACAATCAGTGACGCATCACAGCATAATGGATGCAGTAGGTCCATGAAGAATACTCAGGCATCCGTAGTGAGGTTTCCCCGTCTGTACGACCAATGAACCAAGGACAGGATGAATCAGCAACCGGGAAGAGCGCAGTCCGCAATCAGAAACGCCCACCATTCCTGACGGCGCTGGAACAGAGAAAGAAGAAAAGCTGTCAAGTTCCAAAGGATGAGTCAAACAACAAAGCGAGAGTGACAATTGGAGAGGAACACCTTTGTCTGCAAGGCAGCATCATGATTGAGAGTCGAAGGAAGAGAGTACCAGAGGTTAGGGATTCATCCCGTCGAGGAAGCTGGATAGCAAATGTCTGGTTGAGTTTTTCCATGGGGAAGTAATAAAAGCGTCCTGTTCACTATTATATTTTCAGGACGTTCATGTCATTCTCTGGCGAACCAACAGGGAGCCTGTCAGCGTCCGGCGGCAACCAAGCAGGCACACGCACAGCAGCTGGTGGTTCTCCAAGCTCTATGAGCTGCCGAGAATGAACAGCAGCCGTGCATGATGCCTGTGCCAAGCGTGGACGGATGCCGACAAGTGACCAGTGCCGAGAGTTAGGGCATGACATATAGTTATTATTTGTCAGAATTTGGCAAATAATTATAGTGCGAGCTTTGCGAAGAAAACTATATAACAGGAAATAAAAATACGCACATAATCCACGAAAAGCTACCGGAGCTGATAATCGGGTTCATTGATTTGCAATGTTATTTCAACTTGCAAAATGAGTATTATTTGTAATTTTAGTAAAGTTAGCTAAAATAATAAGAAATACAAAACAAGCTAAAATAACTAAAGTAACAAATAATACCATTATAATGTCATCAGATGGCGACCCAACAGGTGTTCTGTTAGCCAATGGCGGCGACCAAACTGGCAACACGTACAGCAGATGATGGTTCCGCAAGCTCGCTGAGCTGTTGGGAATGAGCAGTAGCCGTGCATGGTGCAGTGCCAGGAGTGGACGGTGGCCAACAATACATCTGTGCCGAGAGTAAGTAGATGACATATAGTAATTATATGTAAGGAAACAATAAATACAAAGTAAATCGAGCTATGCGAGGGTAGTAGAAGGGAAACAGCATCGGTATCGATGCGTCAGATGACCATCATTACCAATGGTCATCTGGAGGTGTTTAACACCATTCCCTGAATGGCACATCCTATAGTTCAATCTTTGGCAGACTGTCAAGAGCTTCTTTTTTCAGTTTGTCAACGGCGCGGACATAGACCTCGACATATTTCAAGCTGCTGTGCCCCAGAAGATCAGCCACGACTTTAACGTTGGCACCATTGTTTAAAAGTTGTGTTCCGAAGCTATGACGTCCACAATGCCAGGTGATGTGCTTGTCTATACCTGCAGCCTTAGTCCATTGCTTTAGGAAGTGGTTTGAATTATCTCCGCTGTTGTTTGTCGGAAGAGTAAAAATACGAGTTTCGTTTGTTGCTTCTTCCGGCTTTTGGCCGACAATCGACAACAGAGTTTCATTCAAGGGAATGACAACACCACTCCGTCGGCTATGGCCTTCTGTCTTCCTCTGTCGGAATGAGATAATTTTATTCTCATAGTCGACATCACCATAAGTAAGTTCCTTTACATCGCAGAACCTGATACCAGCAAAACATGTCAGGGCGAACGCGCGGCGTATGTCAGGGTACTTCCAGGTGTAAGGTGTTGCAAAAAGCTTCTGAAGTTCCTCTGCACTGAGGATGTCTTTTACAAGCATATCCTCCTTATTGTCGAGTACAATACCCTTGCAGGGATTCTCACTGAAAAGACCATCCTCAACACCAGCAAGGATGACTTTCTTAAACCGGCGAAAAACGGATGAAATGCCAGTACCATGATGATGATCCGTTATGTACTGTGCAAATTCCAGCATCATCTTCTTATTGATGTAACGAGGTTCTATTCTGGTGCTGAAATGTGGATATTTCTCAGTGAGGAACTTCTTGAAGTCATTCAATCCCATCTCTATAACGCGGACATCCTTCTTCGTATATTTGTCGATATAAGTCTGGTAATAGTCCAGAAAGTTGACTGATCGAGATTTCTTTAGACGATAGCCTTCCTTGTTTTCAAGGAACTCTTGTTCACGCTCGAAGCGGATCTTTCGAGCCAGTTCAATAGTTTCCTTATTCTTTGTACGCTGGGCCTGTGTCCTTGGGTTGGCTACTAAACGAAGTGACAGCCCCTCCTTTCTTCTGATGCAAGAGCCATTTTCCTCCTTATAGCCTACCTTGTATTCAAGATAAAGGCTATATTCAGAGCCGTCCTTAACGGGTGCTTTGAGCAGGCGGGGATTGCCAGGCTCGATCAAAAGTGTATTTTTTCCTTTTTCTGCCATCACATTTTCTTTTGTTTTCATCTGTCTGCAAAGGTAATAAAAACAATTTAATTAGGGTGTAGAAAAAGTGTAGTTTTTAACCAAAATTGGGAAAATAGGGGTGTTTTTGGAAAATAAAAGAAAATCAGACGATAGTCGTAACCGCCTGATTTTTATGCTTTTAATTGCTCTTTTTGTTTTTGTTTTCCTTTGTTTTCAGCCTTTAGGTACCCCGACCGCGAATCGAACGCGGAACTAAGTCTTAGGAGGACCTTGTTATATCCATTTAACTATCAGGGCAGCAATATCTCTTGCTTTGCGTTTGCAAAGGTAGTGCAAATCGAGCGAAATACCAAATTTATTTAAGTATTTCTGAGATGCAGCCTACCTTCGAGTTATCTAACAGCTCAAAGGTAGTGCAAATCGAGCGAAATACCAAATTTTTTTTGTATCTTTGCAAGCAGAATTAACATTGAATACATTTATTATGGAAAAATTAGTCATTAACTCGTACGACGAGTTTGCTGCCCATTTGGGTGAGGAATTAGGTGCCTCTGAATGGCTCCAAGTTGATCAAGACCGTATAAACCTCTTTGCCGATGCCACCCTGGACCATCAGTGGATTCACGTTGATGTGGCTCGCGCCAAGGAAGAAAGTCCTTACAAGTCAACGATTGCTCATGGTTATCTAACCCTGAG
>Ga0326511_10000746_pt1 | contig 28374 bp, 38 predicted proteins | sample 0_2496_0518_D_FD_203701 | JGI IMG/M metagenome (GOLD analysis project Ga0326511, IMG submission 203701) | Bovine rumen microbial communities from UC Davis, California, United States - 0_2496_0518 | ecosystem: Host-associated > Mammals > Digestive system > Stomach > Rumen | place: USA...
CAAGTGCGCATGGCTCTTACCTGTCAACTCTGCTATCTCCAGAGAAGTCATGGTCTGATTCTCAAAAATTGAAACTTCGTTCATAGTCCTTTTTTGTTTGATAGTTAAAACACTAATTTTGTTGTCTCTACTCCGCCGTACTCATTTAGAGCCTTCGACCTGATGAGTTTGGCAATTTCGCTGTCAGTTCGGTAAGCAAGTGCGTTAAATACGGTCACTTTGCTGACCTTCACTTCCTCTGCTATTCTTTGCGCTGTACCCATCGCAACAGAAATAATCTTCTTTTTTCTTGGCATATTCAATTAATATTTGTACATTTGCCGTCCGACTCTACATTTTAAGTAGTAAAAAACGGATTAATTACTCTTATCGGGGGCAAATGTACATCAAAGTTTTCATACTTGCAAATTTTGCTGAACATTTTTCGTGTTAAATAATGTAAACTATAATGAACATACAGCGTAAAACTATGAATATCAAGAAATTAGAAGCACTAATCAATGACAGTAAACTGAACAAGGTGCAAATTGCTAAAGAAAGCGGGATATCCAGGACTACGTTGCAGAAGGTGTTGGAAGGGGCAGACGTTAAAATAAGCACGTTAGAAGCGCTTGCAAGAGTGCTCAACGTGCCTCTTGCAGAATTCTTCGGTGACGTGACCACTAAAGTGAACACGGACAGTCATGTGTTTGTAGACGACAAACGACTGGAGCACAGCATCGTGCCACTATATGACATCGACGTGTCGGCAGGACTGCAGAAACTTTTTGCATCTGGCGGCTCACTCCTCGGCTCCATCAGCATACCCAACATGCCAGGAGCAGACGGGGCAATGCACGTCACAGGAGACTCCATGTACCCGCTAATAAAAGCAGGAGACATCGTGGCGTACAGAATACTCCACGACATCTCCAGCATATCATACGGCGAAATCTACATCCTGCAACTCGAGCACGACTCAGACATGCAGGTAGTAGTCAAATATGTAAAAAAGGCAGAACAGCCCGACAGCGTGCTCCTCGTCTCCTACAACAAAGAGCACGACCCCATGGAAGTGCCGCGCAAGTGGATTACCGCCCTCGCCCGCGTCACCTTCTCCATCCGCAAGTACTGCATGTTCTGACAGGAGCAGGAACCATTTTCGTGACCTCACGAAAAAGGGACCATTTTATTGACGTCACTAAAAAGGGAACATCATTTCCCTGACCTCACGAAAATGATAAGGGCAGAAACAAGCGAACCTTAAGCGAACTTTAAGTGAACTTTAAGCGAACCTTAAGCGAACTTTAAGCGAACCTTAAGCAAACCTTAAGCGAACTTTAAGCAAACCTTAAGCGAACTTTAAGCAAACCTTAAGCGAACTTTAAGCAAACCTTAAGCGAAACTTAAGCGAAACTTAATCAAAACCAGCGAACGTTTCCCCACTGTTTCCCCCTCCCTCCTGTTTCCCCACTCCTCTATATTACTCCGTAATATAGTCCCCCTCCCCTCTCTCACCCCAAACGGATCACAAGAGAAGAGACGGGGAAACACCGCAAACAGCGGAGTTTCCCCGGTTTCATAGGGTTTCGGAGAGTTGACATAAAAGTACAAAACGGCGCAAAATGGGGCAAAAATGCCCAAATGTTTCCCCATTGTTTACCCACCTCTCAAGGGGTGGGGAAACAAAACGTATAAAAGTGTTAAATATGACAACAGTATCATTAGTATTTGACCATCGCGGACGCGCCAAGCAAGGAGAACCTGGCGCCGTAGAGGTTCGCATTACAGTCAACAGGCGCGCATACTATATAAGTACAGGTGTGCGCGTGCGTAAGGAACAATGGAAGTTCGGCGCTGTCGTCAACCATGAACAGGCAGCAGAACTCACAGAGAAAGCCAACATCATGGCGCGTAAGGTGCTGGCGTATGCCAACGAGTGCGAGAGCAAGAACCTGCCTTTAGACATCAAGCAGTTGCGAGAGGCTATCTCCAGCACCACCCAGGCAGAGACTGCCAAGCGCACCGCCTTCCTCGACTGGTGTCAGGACCAGCACGACCTGATGGGAGTCGGCGAAGGAACGATGAAGCACTATGGAACTCTCTTTGTCCGGCTCCATGAGTACGGCATGACAGCATGGGAAGACCTCACGGCTGAGAACATCCTCCGCTTCGATGCATGGCTGCACCGGCTCAAGAACGTGAAGGGACAGCCCATCAGCGACGCTGCCGTCTGGAATTATCACAAACGTCTGAAGGCAATGCTCAACCGTGCAATAGTAGTCGGCAGGTTAAACCGCAACCCGTACGACCGTCTGCGTGGACAGTTCAAGAGAGGTGAGAAGGAGAATGTCGAGTACCTGACAGATGAAGAGATGGCAGCCTTCATGGCGCTGAAACCTGTAGAAGGTTCCATGATGGCGAAAGCGCGCGACCTCTTCGTGTTCCAGATGTTCACAGGCATGTCGTATGCAGACACCCAGGCATTCGACATCGCCGACTATAAGGAAGTGGACGGGCAATGGATGAAGGTAGGCGAACGAATCAAGACCGGCGTCGCCTATGTGTCGGTGCTGCTGCCTCCTGTCATCGACGTACTGAAGCGTAATGACTGGAAGGTGCCAGCCATCAGCAACGTCGACTATAATCATGAGCTCAAGGGCCTCGGCATGGCTGCAGGCATCTCCACCCCGCTCCATTCTCACCTTGCTCGCCACACCTTTGCCACATGGATGCTTCGCAACGGCGCAAAGATAGAGAACGTCTCCAAGATGCTCGGACACACCAACATCACCCAGACACAGCGCTATGCCAAGGTGCTGGCACAGTCTGTTCAGAGCGACTACACAAGAATGGCCAAATTATTAACCAAATAAAAATAAAACAACTATGAAGAAATTAATGATTACTTTCGCGATGCTGCTCTCAGTGATGGCAGCATGTGCACAGGATTGGGAACTAAACGGCGACGCCTATGAGAAAAAAGAGGTTGTCGAAGTTGAAGGAGCAAGCGCGTCAGTGCTGTACGATCGAGCGATGATAGCACTCAGCGAATGGACAGGCAGCGACGGCAAGTCTAAGATGGGCATCGACTACCAGAACCTGGAGACGCACACCCTCATATACAAGGGGACATATCATGCCGATTTTAAAAACGTTTTCCTCGGTGCCGGCTGGAATAGGTCTATCAACTTCACGCTCAAGGTGCGATGCAAGGACGGACGGGCACAACAGACACTATCTCTCGGCAGCCTCAAAGCAGAATATTCTGAGAACGGAGTGGAGAGGGAAATGAGCATGAGAGAAGTCGTAGAGGTCATGGAGAAAACCACAAATAAGAAAAGACTGGCCTTCTTCGCAGATGTAATGGAAACAGCCAACGGCATCATGGCGTCCCTTGCTGACCGTCTCAAAGGCAACGGAGCCGACAACGACGACGACTTCTAAAACAAAACACGGGCGAAGACTTCAATCTTCGCCCGCTTCTTTCACCACTTAACACTAATCTTCCAGCACCATCAACTTCATGTTGTCTGCCGTGACGATGTAGAACGGGTCTGAGGTAATGACATAAACATACGTAGGACCAACCAGTTCTCCCGTGCCCTGGAACGTGAACGAACCTCTGCACAGGTTGCCCAGGGTGGCGGTGACCACGCACTCCTTGCATATCGCGCTGCCTCTCAGTCTGAGCGCTGCGTCGCCGTTCCTCACCTTGCAGTTCAGCGTCAATGTCTGACCAACCATCTCCATGTAGTCAACGATATCGTCGAACACAAGGAAGTCCATCCTCACTGTCCACGACCTGAGCCCAGGCACATACGAGGTGAACGCACCAGTGGCGGCAGGGGCAATCTCCTTAAGGTCAACCTCTGCCGTGATGTCGCATGCCGTAGAACCGGCAATGGCAACACCGTCACTCCTTGTCACCAATACATCATTCCCGTGTATAATCATACTTCTATAGTTGTTAGTTCACCGCATCCCTGAAACTCGAAACTGCCTTGAGCCAGAGTTCCACGGCTGCCTGTTATCTTGCACGTCGAGACCAGCACCCGGCCTTCCATATACTTGTCGCTGCCGTCCACCTGTATCTTCACATCATACGTCTGCCCTGGCTCCAGCAGCAGGTCGTCATACCTGTCGGCAATAAGATAAGACAGCATCAACGACCACTCCTTCCTCCCGGCGATATACTGACGCGACGTTGTCATCTGGGGAGTGCTGACCTCCTTCACAGCAACGTCCATCGTCAACTCGCAGTTGTGCGACAGCGCCACCAGTGCACCGCCGCCGGTCTTATATATCTTCACCGCTCTTCCATGTACTACCATATCCTTGTCTCCCTATGCCGCGGCGCCGCCTGTCCCCTATGCGGCGACGGCGTCGCCGCCTTTAAGAATCCTCAATCTTAAACAAATTAACCTCCCACTCAGCATCTCTCCATCTATACTCGCCACCTCTGACAGCCCACAGCGCACCGTCCCATGCAATCAGCGACTGCAACGGCTCCCACGATGCCGTTCTTACTGTCGGCGAGGCAGTCACCGTAGGCACAAAGTAGGCCTTTCTCATCATCGCCAGCAATGCCTTCTCCGGTATCTGCGCCGTGCCGTCCTTATACAGACAGTTGTTCTCGCCCAGTTGGTTGTTGTCCAAATACAGAATACCGTAGCCGTTCTTACAACTCTCGGTCTTCGTCGTCATACTGAGTTCTATTGTCTTCGACTCCTCATATCCTGTCTGCTTGCTCGCGGTGTAGGCGTTGGTGTCACGCAACTCCTTCACCAGACTCGTCTCAAGGTCGCAGAAGGTCAGCGACAGGTTCCTAATCATCACCGCCGGAGCATACTGCTTGAAAACGGCTATCGGCAGACTCACGTCCAGGTGTATGTCGCCGCCAACACGACCGGTGATGGGGATGACGTATCCTGAGGCATCGGCATATCCGTCAGAGAGTGTCTTGGTCACCTCGTTAGAACCGTCGATGATGTTCACATCGAAGGTACTCTCAGTCGTGGTCCATGATGTGCCGTCCCAGAACTTGCCGCCCACCTCCAACTTGAACGTCAAGGCACAGTTGGTCACGTCGATAAACTCGCTCATCGTGTTTATGTCAAACTGCAGGTCGAAGCAGCCGCTGGTCACGGCGGGGATGTACGACTTCATTGACATGAACCTCACCTTCTGGGTGCCGTAGTCTCCGGCAGGAACGCTCAGACCCACAAACACTCCGTCGGTGAAGTCGTAGTGAAGTTTCCCTTGCAAGTCATCTATCGTGTAAAAGTCCATCCTCGCAACCTGGCACCACACATATCCGTGGTTCACATCGGCAACGCCGGCGTCTGTCGTAGGGTCATAAGGAAGCACGTCCACACGCCCGATGTTCATGCTGTCCGTAGTCAGACCGGCATTATACAGGTATATCTCGTCGCCCTGCTTCGACTGGTATACCAACTCCTTAAGGAACCGGATGTGGTTGTAGTCAAGGTCCCGCTGTCGGAGATATGGGTAAGAGCCGTCTATTATCATCTCCACGTTGCTCTCGTCGAAAGGGTTGCTGTCGGCCGACACTCTCACTCTCCTGTAACCAGGATATTGCTTCTGGTGTTGCTTCAACGCGGCGAAGGTGTAGTCGCCCATGGCGGAGGTGCCTATGGTCACTGTCTCGTATGCAACGGCGCCGCCACCAACAGCGGTCCGCAACTGTGACAGAGTCATCTTCCTGTAGTCGGTCTCCCAAGCGTCCATCAGCGACAGGGTGCTGCCGTCAAGCATCGCGGTCCAACCCATCACCTTCATTATCTCTTCAAGCAACTGCAGGTAACTCTTACGCTCGTACTTGGTGTAGTCGGCGTCGTCCTCGTTCTCAGCGTCGCTCTTCCGGTAGAAGTTCATACGCTGGGCGGCGATGTCCAGCCAGGCACACTTGTCGGTGTCCGAAACACTCCTGCCCCACTCCGCAGGGAACATCACCGAGTCTATCAGACCGCCCATCTGGTCCATGGCTTCCAGCAGCAACGCGCCGAAGGTCTGAACACCATAGTCACCGGCATCTTCCATTTCAATACTTTCAAGCACGCCGAGGAGGTCGCTCAGACCGAAGGTGGCACTCTCATACGGCAGGAACATCTCCCTGCTGAACTGCTGCGGCTGGATGAATCCGAGCCAGCGCACACTGTTGCCCACGCTCACACGAACAAGCCTGTCGAAGGTGCCGGCAGGCATGATGCCTTGAAGGTTGCCCTCGTCAAGAACCTTCAGAGTGCCGCTGCCTGTCCTGACAGGCGACAGCATGTCCTTGTCGTCGTCCCAGTCGGTAGTCAGAGGACTCTCGTCGGCAGTGAGTGCCGTCACGCTGCCCTCCCAACCGTCGGCAAGTATCTCCACAGTCACAGTGTTGCCGGCCAAGTCCTTGAACTCAACCCTCCACCGTGCAGAATATCCCGATATATCCATATTATGGTCCTTCTATGCAGCGACGCCTCTTGTCCCCTATGCGGTGACGCCGTCGCGGCCAATTAAGCATTAAGCATTATGCATTAAGCATTACAAATATCCCCCGAAACACATCAAAAGGTAAACAATTACAATATGAAAAATTTCAAATCTATTACGGCGGCATATCTCGCGCATAAGGAGATAGCCGTAAAGCAGACATCGCTGAACAATTACAGGCAGATACTTCGCAATCACCTTCTGCCAGAGTTCGGTGAGAAGAAAGAGATAAGTGAAGACGACGTGCAGCGGTTCATCGTCAGGAAACTGGCAGAAGGCTGCTCCGTCAGTTACGTCAGAGGGCTGTGCAAGGTGCTGGCAGCGGTGGTGAAGTTTGCAGCTCGTCGCCATGGGTGGCGATACTCTGAGTGGGAACTCCATTACAAGAACGTGCCGCACAAGGACACCCATGCGGTGATGGCACTGTCTGTTGACCATGAGCGGCGGTTGCTGGAGTATCTCCGTTCGCACGTCAACCGCAAGAACGTGGGCATCATACTCACGCTGCACAGCGGTCTTCGCATCGGCGAGCTGTGCGCTCTGAGGTGGCAGGATATCGACATGGAACTGTCGCTTATTCATGTCAGGCATAACCTCCAACGAGTAGGAAGTTACGGCAGCCGTTCTACTGTTGTTCTATTAATGTTCCAGGTCCGAATCTCGGAACAGGTGTAGTTGAAGGTACAGACGAACAATATCGAATTGCGCAGCAATGCGCAATTAAGGCATATAAATTATCAAGAAAGTATGTTAATGAAGTTTTAGAAACTTTGTCCGAAACTATATAAAGTAACGGACAATCAAATATTAACGAAGGAGAGCGTCTGCTCTCCTTCGTTAATTTAACCACCACGCGCAGTTGTATGAGTATTTCGGTCATCATCAATTTTGTTCTATTAAGTAATCAACACCCAAAGGCAATGTACTTATAACCCAATTTGTATTATTATTTGAGGTTATGCGCAGATTGTTTGTGCCTGCGCCATAGTAAAATTTACCAATCGGCTCGGTCTGCCCTTGTGTTGGATTTCCTATCACAATACATTGTCCACTTCCTATTAATACGGGTGTATCAAACATGAATGTTTGAATAGTATCTATTTCCGTAATAATTAGCGTCCCAATATATGTCATATTTGTAGCCTTTGATATGTTCGATGTGAAATTCCCTCGGTAAAGATATATATTACCAGTTGTATGCGTTTTAACTTTGACACCCAACACATTGGAATTGGCAGGAATGACACCCAGTTGTTCCGCAAACGCATATTTATTTTCTGCGCCCCAACTCGTAGAATTTGTTTGCGCGTTGAATTGGGCATCAGTTATGCCCAACAACCAACTACCTTGTACCTCTATCGCATTGGCAGAAAAATCTGCGCCTCGGATTATTAATTTTTTGCCCATGTTATTGATATTTTTTTGTTAAAGTTAATATTGCATTTGATATACACCTACTGACTAACCCAGCACCTTTCACATTTGGATGTGTGGTGTCAACAAGCGTGTCTCCATAGCCATTCCAATAGTTAATACCGCAAGAATGCACATCAATAAAGTACACACCCAATCCCTCGGCAATTTCCTTTATTCTATTATTGAAATCTAAAAGATATTCGCCATTTGTATTAATTACTGGGTATCTGTTGTCGGTGTCTGCGGTTTTACACTCAAGCAATGAACAACAATAAATCTCCGCATCGGGATATGCTATCATAATTTTATGAATACATAGTGCGTATGCTTCGGAAAAATGATTAATTATTCCCTCCGATGGTATCTCATTCTTCGGAGTCCACGTTCCAAGTGTTATATTTCCAGCGTGATAGAAATCATTAATGCCAATATACACTATGACTATATCGGGATTGATACCATTATCGGCGAGGTCACTTATTCTCTTTGTGCTACACCCTGCTTGTGCGTTAGTCGTCGATGTTGAGTCTCCGCACATATCCGAGCCACTCCACGAACAATTTTTCAGCAACGTGAGTTTTGTTTTTTGAGCCATCTTCTGCCACCATGTATCAGCGACATTAGTAAGATTGCCAGCAGGGTAAAAATACGCATAACCCGTTGGGATATACCCTTGAAACGTGCTTATAGAGTCTCCAAGAATAGAAAATTTTATCCCTTCAAGATTTTTATAACCTATATTTGCCGAGTCAAAATACTTTGTGCGTATATGCCCATTTTTAAACCTAACTATAACATTATCATTTTCATCGCTTATATCAAGATCTGCCGAAGCGTCATCTTGTTTTGGAGTGTTTGCGGTGTCAAACATTTTTGTTTTGAACTCTCCATCATAGAATGAAGCGAGTTTATTCCCGTGTGTATCTGCAATTACAAGGTCGGCATTATTTAAATTTATTGCTATTTCGGGGAAATTATCCTCCACATCCTGCAGGTTTTCGGATAACTCTGCCACAGCAGCCTGGCATGCAGCAAGTGCAGCGGCATCGGTGCCTATCAGAACCTGCTGAGCGCTCCATGCCTCAGAGCCTGTCATATACTGTATGATGCCGAGGTAACCGGTGTTCACAGTATATGTCTGACTCTCCCCATAAGTGTAAGTTCCCGCCGGCGCAAACCAGAAGGTATCCACCAGCGGCGTCGCGATTGTCGCACCCGGAGTCAAGACACCGCCCAGGCGCAAACCCAAACCATAGATGGAGTCCAGCAGTGCCTGGAACTCCGTTCCCGTCTGTCTAATTTGATAGTCTGCCATATATCTTAAATTTTAAATTTGTTCTTGTCTCCTATGCCGCCATTACGCATTAAGCATTACGCATTAAGCATTGCCCATTACGCATTAACTCCTCATCCTCACCACCGTGCCCTTGCCTCTTCTCCTGCTCGCGTTGTCCACAGCCAGGAGGATGTCCTCGCCGTTAAGCACAGCAGTCAAACTCAGAGCACTCGCGCTGTTCAACTGGCTTGCAAGATTCCCTGCTTCGGCCCTGTTAAGAACAACCTCGCCGCTATTGAGCAATGCCGGGACACGATCCCCGCTGTTGCTGTTGCCAGGAACCCGAACACCGCCGGCAGCCCTGATGACGCCGCCGTGGGCAAGGAACGGGATGGAACTGTTAACGCCGATAATGGCAAGTATCATCTGCATGACAGAGATAATGCCTATAATCACCTGCATCGTGGCAAGCACTTTGGTGATGCCGCTCGGGACATTTATTCCCAACGACTGCAAACCGCCAACCATGTCTGACACGCCGCTCACAATCTTCGACACGCTCACCTCCTGCTTCTTCTCTGCCTTCTCGGCCTTCTTCTCCGTAGTCTTGCCAGTCTTGGTGTCGAGACCTAACGTGATGCCCTTCTCTGCAAGAGCAGCGTTAATCCTGTCCACTATCCCCTGAAGCACATCGTCAGGGATGTTCTCGCCGCCAAGGATACTATTCCACAGTTCCTCTGGGTCCACGCCGAGGTCTGTCAGCCCTGCGTTGAATGCCTCTTCAAGGAGACTCTTCAGAGCGGTGGCATCGGCAAGACTGTTGGCAAGACTCTCATACAACGGCGTACCGAAGTCGGCACCCTTCAGCGCGTCCTGATACATCTTGATGACGGCGTCGAAGGTCTCTGCGTTCAGACCGCTCTTGCCTTCGGCCATCTCAGGAGCCGCCACGGGCTTCACCTTGCCTTCCATTTTCTCCAGCACGGCGTTGGCCTCGTCCAACTGCTCTTTTATCTTCTGGCGTGAGTCATCGTCGGCAGCGGCACGCCATGCCTTCTGCAGTTTCTGCACCTGTTCTGCCTGCCAGTCGATACTGCCCACCAGCGGGTCCACATGGGTGCTGCCACCACCGCCGCCGCCACGGCCACCTCTGCCGCCTCTGCCACCTTTACCGCCACCGCCTGTTGTTGGTGTGGTCGATGCTCTTCTTTTCCTCTCAAAGTCGGTCATGTCAACTGTCTCGCCGTTGGCTTTATGTTGCGTTGCCTTTTTGACATTACCCGCTTTGTCGGTGGTTACTTCATAGTAGCCATATTTCTTTCTGTTCTCTTCGGTTCTTGCGTCTTCGATATATCCCGACACTCTGCGCATTGCATTGCCGAGGTTGCCGCCACCGCCGCCGCCAAGACCGAGTTCCTCGCCTATATTCCTCACAACCGAGTAAACATGGAGCAACGGGTTCACCAGACTCTGCACCTTGAACATCCATCTTGTCACAGCATTGCTGTCGGCGATGGCCTCTATCTTGTCATAGACCGCGTTCAGAGGAGCAGTCAGTTCCATGTATGAGTTCCACACCTTGTCGATGGCTACCTTGGCGTCGTTGAACCACTCCACGGTGTAGAGTATAGTCTCGGCAACCCTCGTTTTCATGAAGACGGAGAACTCTTCCATCGAACCTATGCCGAAGGTCTCTCTCATCCTGTCTCCAAGTTCCAGCAACTGGTTGTCCAGTTCGGCATTGGCACGGGCAGCCTTGTCGGCGGCTGTCTCCACATAGTCGCCAGCGTTGGCCATCTGCTCGCGGATAATCTGACCTACTGCCACGGTCATGTCGCCAGTCTCTTTTGTGCGGCGCTTCACCTCTTCTTGCGACAGTCCAAGGTTGTCCAGTATCTGCGTTGACTGACGGCCGAGGCCTGTAACGATAGAGTCCACAAGGTAGTCCACGCTCTGACCGGTGTCCTTCGCTTTTTGCTGCGCGAACTCGAGCATGGTGCCGAGTTCCGAGAGCGACAAATTAAAGTCGTTAAACTTCACAGCACTCTTCATCAACTCTATATCGTTGACGGTGCCGTGGGTAGCCTCTCTCAACTGTTGCAGCAGGTCGGGCTTGTTCAGGCGGTCAAAGGCCATGCGGATGCCTTCTGCCTGTGTCGACAACTCAAGGGCCTTGCTGGTGGTGTCCACAATAGTCTGACCCACGGCCGACAAGGCATCCTTAGCCAGCCCGGCAGCAAGGTCAGCACCGAACAGAGCCGTGGTAAGGTCGCCGAAACCGCCACCACCACCGCTGTCCATCTTCATGCCGTTGAAACTATTGTTTATCTCTTCAAGTTCCTGGCGAGCCGCCTCGGCCTTCTTCCTTATCTGGTCCAGACTCTGTGACATCGACTGACCCAGCGGACTCTTCTTCTCCTGCTCTGTCAACTGTCCGTAAACGCGGGACAGCTGCTCGAAGGCTGCACGGTAGTCGTTAATCTGACCCTTCCCGGTCTTCGCCGTCGAGTCTATCTTGCCCATCATCGTGACGAACTGCTGCACAGAACTGCTGTCCTTCTGCAGAGTCTTCTGCAGACCGCCGTTGGCATCGATGAAGTTGTTCAGCGACGACTGTGCTTTCTTAATGCCGGCATCCCATTTACCGGTATTGACCGCAAGTTCAAGAACTGATTTTGCCATATCTTGTTTTTTTATCCTTCATTGAATTGTGTCTCCACCCAACTGCGCACATTGTCAGCAAGTGTCCTTCCTAACTGCTGCGCTGCTTCTTCCATATCGGTATGCACACCGGCAAAGAATGACCTTGCGCCCATCGCGCCTCTGGCACCATAAGTGGCACCGCTTCCTCTGCCTGACACACCCACTCTGTTCTTCGCCGTTCTGACGTCGGTGCCGCCCTCGAAGAACCTCAGCACGAAACTCCTGTCAGGACCATAGTACTCGCGGATGTCCTTCGTCCTCTTGCTCACGCTTCTGGTGCGCCTTCTGCCACTGGCTCCGCCTGATGGGGCGTCCACCACCCTGTGTTTGTTGCTTATTCTCTTCCGGTTGCCTGCTATATGCAGCGCCACAGCATACTCCTTCCTGTATGTCCTTCTGAGCACAGCACTCGAAGCGCTGCCGGCACCGGCTGCCTCGGCCTTCGCCACAGCCTTGGCCCTGACTACTCCAAGCACCATGCCGAGACCGCGACGCACCTCCTCAGAGAACCAGTAGTCGAACTCCGAACTGCTCATGCTGCCGTTCTCCACACGCGCTGCAGTCATCTGCACACGACTCGAGGCGGCCAAACGTGTGACCACCTTCTCCATGATATCGTCAAGGGCTTTCAACCCCGAGAAATCTGCTGCAAGCATTCCCAGCCTCTCGTTCGTGGCGGGCATCCCGTTAATACTTATCATCTTAATTAAGCATTACGCATTAAGCATTACATACATCCCTCCAAACACCCCCAAAGGTAAACCTCCCCCTGTCCCCTATCCCGCACCGCCTCTTGTCTCCTATGCGGTGACGCCGTCGCCGCCTAAACGACCAAACGACCAAACCCCCAATTACGCATTAAGCATTACGCATTAAGCATTAATAAAGGCCGCCGAGCATCACTCAGCAGCCTCTTTCTTCTTGTTCTCAGCCCTAATCTTCTCCCTCTCCTTCTCTATCTGCTCGTCAGTCAGTTCCTCACCGGGGAAGTCCTTGTCGTCCCATGGCAGAGGCATAAGGTCCGACATGGTGTGTATCCCGAGTTTCGACACATCGGCCATGCCTGTATGCATCAGCCAGAACGTCTGCCACCGGCACAACTCATACAGTTTCCTGCTGCGTTTCCGGTAGCCGCGCTCTATGGCTCTTATCTCCCAGAACTTCAGACGGTAGAGGAAGGTGTCGCGCTCTATCCCTACCTCGCCCACGAGCATCTCGTATGCATCGCAGGCGCTCAGGCGTTTGGGCTACTGCCCTCCTCATCTGCCTCGGCGGGCTTCTCCTTGTCCACAGTCAGCGTCTCGGGTATCTCGGCCCAGTCCAGGAAACTCTCTGTCAGGGCAGCGCTCAAGGCACCGATCTCCGCACCCTTCGCCTTCGTGAGGATGTCGTCAAGGGTGATGTCGATGGTGGGGTTGTTTGCCAGGATAACGGCATAATACAGGGTGACTACCTGCTCGGTCGATTGCAACACGTCTTCCGTGAAGGCCTTGCCGGTAATCTTCTCATAGACTATCTGGGTGGCCATGTTGAATGCCACCTTGATGTCCTTGCCTAAAAACTTAATGTTCTTTTCCATAGTCCGTTTGTAGTTAGAAACAACCCCTCGGCGGTCTCCTCTCACGGCGAGTCCGAGGGGCTGTGGTATGTTGCCTCAATTATGACTTGGTCAGAGCGCCGGTTCCCTGTGCCTGAAGGCTGTAGGTGGTGTTCTGCTTGTTTGTCGCATTGATGCTGATATCGTTCACATAAGCGTTGCCGGTGTACTTAACGCTCGATGCCACTTCCTCGCGGTTCTTCGTGCCAGAGGTTTGGATGAATTCCACCTCCACAGCAGCGTCAGCGAGAACGAGGTCGAGGGCAGCCACACCGTTAACACCGTCGGCGTCTGTCTCTACAGAGTAGAGAGCGTCAACGCTGATGTCCCATGCCTTGCCGGTAATCTCCTGTTCTGTCCAGCCTGAAGTAGAGTCCTTGGTAGAGCTGTCCTCAAGCGTATTAGACACATGAACAGTGCAGGCAGTAGCGAAGGCCACGCACTTGCCGCCGATAGATATTCTCAAGTTCTGTCCTTTAATTGCTCCCATAATTGTATGTATTAAAAAGTTCAGTCAATCATAGCCACCTCACACACATAACGAAGAGTCTGATAGCAGCACGGACGCTCAGGATCGAGACTGATGCCGTCAGCGCTCATCTGATAGTCCATGATTTCAAATCCTATGCTGTCCCAGTCGCAAGTAGTGTAAGCGTTTCTGATGGCTGCCCTCACCTTGGTGGTGAGTGTTGCCAGACGGTCACGGTCCTTGGCGACACAGAGGACGCTCACCGTGGCGGAGTCTTCATCAGCCTCCCCCACTTCGTCCTTCGAGCCGGTGTCGTTCTGGACACCCTCAAGCCCGATGACAATATACGGCAACTGCCACTTGTCTTCCTGTTCATAGGTAAGAGCAGGGTTGGCAATGCGGTCGCCGACGAGAGCGTGAACAAGATTGTTGTCACGGAGTGCCTGCCAAAAGAATTTGTCTGTTATCAGTCCCATCGTTAGTTGTAAAGAGCGGGGCTGGCGGACTATCACCTCCGCCCACCCCGCGGACTATGAAATATGTAAGATTCAAGAATCCCTTCCTTAAGCACCGTAAGCGAACGGTGTGGTCTCGAGGTTGGTAAGCGAGAAGTCGAGGTTCAGGGTGAACTTCGTAGAGTTCTTAGAAGCGAGAGTGTACGGGTCGATGATGAAGTAAGCGGGACCGTGCTGGCAGAGTGCCTCGTAACCGAAGCAGCCGGCTACAATCTTGCCTGCATAAGCAGCGAGACTGGTCACGAATACTGGGTCGCCGTCAATCTTGCCGTCCTGGATAACGAAGAGGCCAGAACCTGCATCCTTCGGAGTAGTCTCAAGCAGAGAGAACATAGCAGCGTCCATCACATAGCAGAAGCCACTCATCTCAGCGCCTGTTGCGAATACCTTGCCCTTCAGAGCCTTCACCTCAGCGTATGTAGGAGCACCAGCAGTTGCAAACGATACGCACTGAGCGCTCTTAGAAGCGATGCCTACCAGAGGACCAGCGAGAGCAGCGCCAGAAGCAGGTGCAGTCAGAGCGAGAACACGGCTGTTGATAACACGGCCGATGCCCTTGTTCATCTGAGATACGATGGTGCCTACGAGGTCGAAGCCTTCGTCGTTGATTGCCTCATTGCTTACAGAGATAGAGATACCTACCTTCTGAGGAACAGCGGTAATCTTAGAGAAGTCGAGAGTAGCAACGCCAGCGTCAGCGAGCTCGCCGCCTACAGTAGCCTCTACAGCGTTGTTAAGGTGTGGCCAGACGATCTGACCGCGAACACCTGTAGCAACCTTCATGCCGAGGGCCTCGTAGATGGTCTTCATCTCCAGAGGATTGAGGAGGTCGTTGATGGTGAGAGGAATACCTGCAGAAGTCATGTTGTTGACGTCGCCAGACGCAATGACACTGCTGGTGATAGTGTTCTGAGAATCTGTACGCAGACGTACCTCACTCTCTGCAGAGTGGTTGCGTACTGATTGAACGTACTCGCGCATCTGCTGGTTAGCAGACTTAACGGTCTTAGGCTGAGCAGCGGCATACTGTGCGTCTGCGCTCATGCTCATGCGCTCGTTCACGTTAGCAGTCATCTCAGCGTTGATGCTGCGGAGTTCTGCCAACTCATCGTCTGTAAGCTCGCGCTTCTTAGCGATAGCGGCGAACTCACCCTTCTTTGCTTCGAGGTCGCGATAGCGAGCCTGCAATTCTTGGAATTTCTTCATTTCAAAAACAAATTAAAAGGTTAAAAAATTATTTTCTATGTTGTCTATGCCGCGACGCCGTCGCGGTCAAATTATAATAGCAACAGTGTCTCAGTCTCCTTACGGCGGGCTGCCTTGCGTGCCTCTTCCTGGCGCTGCTCGGCATCGTCGTCAGTCTTCTTTTCGCTGACACTGTCAATCTTCTCCATCATGCTGTCTGTAATCTCACGCTGTGCCACCGATGTCTGAGTGTAAGCCGGATGTGTCACGATGCTCACATCGAAGAGTCCTGTAATCTTCCGCACTCTCCTTATCCACACATCCTTGTGGTCAGCACTCTGCTTGGCCTCGCGCTCATAGGTCACACTCTCAGGATCGTCGTCGTTGTCCTCGAAGGCAAACGACATCCCCGTGATGTCACCACGACGAATCAGCTCCAGCACATCATTGCCGGCAGTGGTGTTAGGCATCTCGGCCTCGCTTCTCACGCACTTGTCATCAACGTCCAGCTGAAGGGTGCCCTTGCCGTTAACCGAGCGTGCGAATATCACATCGTTCTTATGGCACCAGTTCAGCACCACGTCAGAACGTTCAATGAGTTCCTTAGTGATGCATCCCGGTTCCAGCACCTCATATATCTCACGAGTCGATGACCAGGGAGTGAGATTGCGAGAGCGCACACCGAAGACTATCGGCATGCCGACAACCACGCGGCTCTGCTCTTCCTGTTCCGAGGACTCACGGACCTGAAGCCCGCAGCCCTCAAGATTAATGAATCTTTCGTGTTTCATATCTTGTCTTTTTGTCTCCTATGCCGCAACGCCGTCGCGGCTAATCATTTACTAATCGTTTTCTTTTTGGTTGTGGGTTTACTTTCGGGCAGCAGCACAAAGCACTTCTCCGGTGTCACATGACTGAGGACTCTCAGCCACACACCATTTGGCACCATCACTGTCCGCTCTGCCACAGCCATGCCGATGACTGAAGAGACGGTCGCCCACTTCAGACTGTCAGGCATCATGTTCTGCTGTATCTCCACATCAGCAATGCGGCCAGCCACAACAGGCATCTCTACATGGAAGGTCACAGGCACCATGTCACCAGCGCCAGCCACGAGAACCTCCTCCCCTACACTCACGAGCCTCTCCTCAAACTTAATCTCCTTAATCATATCTCCTGTCTATTTGCATTAAGCATTAAGCATTACGCATTAAGCATTCATAAGTCTTTAATCTTAAAACTCGGGCATGCCTTCGCCGCGAACTCATAATGTCCGTGAACTGTTGCCCCTGGATATATCTTCAGCAGCGCAGCCACCAGTTTCCTCAGCGACTCCTTCTGCTCTGGCGTCCTTGTGTCCATCGGTGTCAGTCCGTCCTTGGCACAGCCGCCGACGTAGCATACGCCTATAGAATGTGCATTATGCCCGGTGCAATGGGCGCCGACGAGATTGACGTCCCGCCCTTCATGTACGCTGCCGTCCAGGTATATCACATAGTGATAGCCTATGGTCTTGAAGCCGCGTGCCTTGTGCCATCTGATAATGTCCTGGACGGTGAAGTCCTTGCCTATCGCCGTCGCTGTGCAATGCACAATAATCTCCGTAATCTTACGGCGACTCTTCGGCAGCGTTGCTGCCGGTGCCAGGGCGTCCCAGGTCTTAGGTCCGACAATGCCGTCAACTGTCAGCCCGTGCTCGTGCTGGAACATCATCACCGCCTCTTCCGTGATGGGACCGAACACTCCGTCGTCTATCAGATGCAGCATCTTCTGCAGCACCTTCACGTCATACCCTATGCAGCCCTTCTTCAATGTCTTCATTGTCAGCCTCCTTCTTGCTCTTCTTTAGATATTCGCTGAGAAATGGTATCTTGTCCACCACCTTCAGCGTCAAAACGTAGTAGAGAATATCCACCACTCTGTACATCCCGCTGCCTTCCTGCAGCATGTGTCTGATGTTCCTCAGTATGTTCACGCCGTAGATGTATATCGTCACATAGCAGATGTAACTCACACACTGGATGGCGCCTCCTTCATTGTGCATGTAATGGCCACAGGTGAACACCGCTGCTGCCAGCACGAAGAAGATGAACGACTGCCACAGGAACCGCCACGCCTTCTTCCACGACCACTCGCCGCCAGTCACCATGTCGGCGGTCAGTCCGAAAACAAAGTTGCATGCGAAAAGCACAACAATGGCAACCATGAAGTCCTGTATCGGAGATAAAAACCCCAGCACCGCCGTAATGACATTAACAATAATTACCTTTACCTCATTCATAATATTTTCAAGCATTACGCATTAAGCATTACGCATTAAGCATTACGCATTATGCATTACGCATTAAGCATTACGCATTATCTATTATCTCCGTCGCGGTCATCTGGACAGTGAACTCATGCTTGTCTTCATGGAAACTGTCTATGACATAGGTCTTGCCGCTGAACCTGAGAAGGCAGTCCCTTGTCAGGAAGTCATGGCAGTAGCATCTCACCATAACCTTGTCATAGGCGTCCATCATGCCTTCGTGCATGGCACGCGCGCCCTTAGTCCAGGTAACCGACGCCCAAATCTCTCCAAGTGTCTCTGTAGAGTAGCCGCCGCTGGCAGCACCGAAGTCTCCTACAACCTCGGTCTTCCTCAGCACAGTCACCCTGTCTTTCAACATTCCAGCCGAATATCCCATAATTCTTCTATTTGTCTTTGTCTCCTATGCCGCGACGCCGTCGCCGCCATTTCTATCCGTCTCCTATGCCGCGACGCCGTCGCGGCCAATTAAGCATTAAGCATTAAGCATTAAGCATTATTACATCCTCATCAGCGGTTTCAGCAGCGCGTCAACCTTGTAAGGAACATTATACATCTGCTGAGCACTCGCCGGTTCTCTTATTTCCCACGATGATGCAGTAAGCACCAGGCATGCCTGCTTCAGTCGTATAGGCACAGAGCCATACTCAGCGACAATCTCCTCAAGCGTCTTGTCAACCATGTCAAGGACAGTCTCCTCGGCAGCGTTTCCGTACAACTCGAGCATGTCGTCCTCAAGCGTGATATCCGGGTCTATCCTGATATGCTTCTTAATCTCTGCAAGTGTTATGATATTCATTCCTCACCTCCTTCCTCTTTAATGTCGCCGAGCGGTTGTGCCTGAACTGTGACATAAGCCTTGTCGCCACCGGCAATGGCTGGTTGGTCATAGTCCTTGCGGGCCTCGTTGATGGTTTTAATGCCCAGCCCGAGAAGTTTCTCAGTCAACTGTGCCTGTGCCATCGGGTCAAGTCTCATGAGGTCACGCTCACACAGGTGTATCTGGCGCTTGCCCCAGTCATACTCAGACAATATCTTATAGTTTGCCTCGTCTTCGTATTCGCGCACCTTCGGCTGCATGGTGAACTTGTAGAACTCTTGAAGAGCAGCGTCAGGTGTCTTGTAGGTTGAATTACTGCCGTCGCCCAGCAGCACCTTAGGCACTCCCAAGAACCTGGATACCTCCGCAACAGAGAATGCCCTCGACGAGAGGATATCCATCTCCGTCGCTGTCATGCTGATAGGTGTTGCCGTCGTTCCGAAGGGCTGAATGATGACATCGTCACGCATCGACTCCTGAATAGAGGCCTTCGCATCTTCCATTTGGGACTTCTTGTACTTGCCGGTGCCGAGAGTCTTGTTCTCGCCCTGGGTGAGCAGTATCCTCAACCGGCCACCCTTGGCAGCATTCTCTGTCTGCAGTTTCAAGTTCGTTGCGTCGAGAGTCAAGGCGTCACGCATATACACCAGAGTAGGAACTCCCGTCAGACCGTTGTCATAACTGAACACATTTCTCAGGTGCAGCACGTCCTGTGCCTCCACTGTCTTCGTCTTCACTCCCCCGGGAGCGTTGTAACTGATGACGTACCTGTTGCTCACGATGTCCAGCGAAGCGGTGTTGCATAGCCAGATGGCAGCAATCTCACCCGCTGCATCTCTCTCAAGGTATGCCACGCCGTTGCCCTGCTGTATCCGCTGCAACTCGAGGTTCTCCATCAACTTGACTGATGTCATCAGCGGATTAGGCCTTACCTGCAGCAGGTAGTTAAGACGCCTGCCGGCACCGTAGTTGTCAGCAATGAAGTTCCCGCCAGTGCTCCGGTCACACTTCTGATACTCTGGTATCATCTGACCAAAAGTTTGTGCGCACAGTGTCAGAGCACGGTAGTAAGCGCCGATGCTCAGGGCCTTCATCTGACTGTTCACCTGTGATGTCATGTCAGCGTAAGATGCAGAAGTGACAACGGACTCGCTCTCCGTGCCTGTCACCTCGCGCGCCTTCTCGCGCGGACTGAACATCCTGTCTAATATCCCCATATCTTTTAATTATTTTGATTTATCCTTTAAATCTCCGCCAAAGTCATCAAAAGGTTAACCATCGGTGTCTATCTATGCCGCGACGCCGTCGCGGCCAATTAAGCATTACGCATTAAGCATTACGCATTACCCATTACGCATTAAGCATTAAGCATTAAGCATAAAAAAAATGCCCGCCTCACGGCGAGCACCCAAAATCAAACAATTATTCAAAATTAACTAAGGCGAAAAATCCTTATAAAGAAAAATGTTACCACACTTAAAATTAAACCTATACCTATGTATGCTATCTTGTCCTTCCATCCAACTTTATTCGTGACTACCGGATAGGCAACCCTGACGCTGTCAGTCTTGATGGAGTCCCTATACACAATTTTGTCTCTCCATCTGTCCCTGTAGTATATCCTGTCTCTGTATGCGGTGACGGTGTCGCCGTTCTGGACAATATAGATGCTGTCCTTCTCATAGATGCTGTCCCTTGCTATCAAAGTATCATGCTTATTAACAATGACCTCATGGTACTCCGGCACAGTCACATACTTTGTCTTGCATCCTCCCGTAAGGAAGCAGACAGCCACCGCAACAGCCAGCCACAGAACCTGCCCCAGGCACCCTCCGTTGTTGTTCAGCGGATTGTCATAGTCCAAGTCACGAAGCATTACACTATCAAGTTATAATAGAACTTCTTGACTGTAGGGAATGCCATAACGCCGAGGAGTACCACAGCAATGGCAACAACCCACTCGCCTATCCAGCCACAATAACCCGCACCGCCGATGGTGCCTATCAACCACATCATAATGCCGAACACCGACATCACCTTCTTCCAGTTTTTCATAAGCAATATTTTTAGTTATCTATGCCGCGACGCCGTCGCGGTCAATTAAGCATTAAGCATTATGCATTAAGCATTACAAATATCCCCCCAAACACCCCGCAAGGTTAACTCACCCTGCCTTGAATCATATCGAAGCAGTAGAGCGCGTTCATCAGCGCCTGCACATTGTCCACTTTCGCCGCGTCGCTGCTCTTCACCACCTTACGGTTCTCCATGCCGTCGGTGCTCACCGCTATCCTGGCATTGCCAAACTCCCACTGCCACAGCGGGTTCTTGCTGAAGGATATCAGCGCGGGCTTCGTGCGCATCAGGGTGTCCATCTCCAGCACCAGGGAGTTATAGTTAGCGAAGTTCTGCCTCACAGGTATGACACATTCCTTAGGGTTGGCGCCCTCGCTAAGCACCCACGCCGACAGGTCATTGACAGGCTGCTTGCTCTTGTAAGGGTCAAAGCCATAGGCAACCATGTGAAGGTTCTCACCAAGTTCTGCCACACGATCCAAGAACAGCGATGTAGGGAACACAGCACCTGGCACCACATGCAGCCACCCTTCGTCACGCCACCGCTCATACAGTCTGCGAAGCGGAGACTTCAACATCTCTTCCTCTGCCACCCATGCATCCATATCAGCAAAGAACTCTTGTGTCTCGCTGTCGTCGTTCCATCTGGTGGCAAGGTATGACACAGCATAGATGTCGTCGCCCATGGAGAAGTCGAAGCCGGTATACACCTCCCAGCCTTCATCGCTGTCGAGGTCGTCAATCGTCTGCTCTATCTGAAGCCCTGCAATGTCCTCAGGCTTCACCCATTCGGTCACTCGCTCACTCTGCCAAACATTGAAGAGTTTAGTTATTGTCTCCTTCTTCGTCTCGCTGTCGTTCCTGCTCTCTCTTATCCTCTGCTCATAGTAGTCATTCTGCACAGTCACGCCGATGTGCGGGTTAACCTTCCTCCAGATGTTCGGCTTCGTGAACAGGCTCTCAGCGTCTCTCTCCCATTCATCCGGCTCCAGCAGAACTGCCATCTGCCAGTCGTCGTCTGTGCTTCCTGACAGCAGCGACTCCTCGATGCCTCTCATCTTGTCCTTGTATGGACCGTTGGCAATGTTGCCTGCCGTGGTGGTGATGACAGTCAACGGCTCTCTTCTCGGTCCCATGGAACTCTTCACCGTCTCCACAAGGTTGGCCATGTCGCTCTTCTCCTTGACATACTCGGCACTACCGAACTCATCGGCGAGACAGAGACTGGCGAACAGTCCGTCCTTAGTCTTGCCACCTGCACTGAGCACTCTCATCTTGCTCTGACGCGGCTGACGAGGGCGCCAATTCACCTCGGTGGCGGTGAACCTGATGGCAGCCCCCGTAGGATCTAACTGCTCGATGCACTGACGGGCTGCAGCATATACCAACTTAGCCTGGTCTTGTGCATTGGCACAGCAGAACACCTCTGAGTTGACATCGCCGAACATAAAGTCCACGAAGGCGATGAAGCCTGCCATCATGGTCTTGCCGAACTTCCTCGTCACAAAGATATTTGCTTCTGTCACCAGCCGGCGCTTGTCCCAGATGCTGCCGTCTCTCTCCTCCTCGCTGGGAAGCAACTGACGGCTCCCTGCTGCCTGCCCTGTGTCCACCCATCTGTGCGGACCATACAGCCATGCGAAGATAAACACCTGTATCGGGGTGAGCTCGTATCTTGTCATGCCGCGCATGCCAGAGAACTTCAGACCGCCGGTGCCTGGCTGGTACCTGTGGTTGTCCCACTTGCCCTCGAACCAGCGATACACCTGCTGCACCTGCCGCGACTCGAAGGGATACTCCTGGAATATCCTCAAGAACTTCAGCACACCCAACACCTCCATAAGGTTGTGGGTGTCCTGCTCGCCCTCGCCGTTCTCCGCCACACCGCAGACATACTCCTCAAGTCTGCTGTCCACAGCCTTAAGTCTCTCGCGCACGTCAGGCAGCATGCCACGCAACCTCTCCAGCGCTGCCTCCTTCACCTTCTTCTTGTTCTTCTCCATGTCTCCAAATTAAGCATTACGCATTAAGCATTAAGCATTATTCATCGACTCCTTCAAGAACTTGCTCAACGGGCTCTGTGTCTCCCCGCCTTTCTTCGTGCTCTCGGTCATCTTGCTCGGAGTGGCGTTGAAGTTCAGCCCCAGACGGTCAAGCCCCAGCATAAGACTCCTGAAACTCTTCTCCTGCTGTGACAGCAGCGGGTTAACTATTGTCTTCCTCTGCCCCTGGCTCCCGTACTCCTCCATGGTCAGAGACTCAGCGCTCGCAATCTCGTTGCACAGCCTGTCGTATGTCCTCCATGCCTGAGCGGTAATCCTTATCTGTGCCAGCAGGAAAGCGTCTATTGTAGCAGCTGTCCTGTCCTCCACCATCTTGCGGAGTTCGTTCTCATAAGTCTTCTGTGATTTAAGTTTCATATATTTTTTTTTTGTTTGTTATAGTTAACGAGCGAAAAATTTCCCCCGTTGAAATTGTCCCCTATACCGCGACGCTGTCTATATATACTCTTCTCATAGTTCCCTTAACTTTTTTATCATGTTCCCGTAGCCGTCAATGATACTGCCGGGCGCATATCCCTCGGCGATTAGTGCGCCGGTGATGGCATCCACAGCGTCGTAGATGTTTGCATCGCGCGTAATCTTAATCTTGCCCATGGTCTTTGATACGTTGAATTTCACTGTCATTGTTTTATAATTTGTTTAATTCGTTATTCGATTGTTATGTATTTTTCATCTTCCGGCTCATATACTTCCTCATTTCCGTCATATTCATCTATGCGGTATCGGTTGCCTTTCAACTCGTGCACTTCCAGTTCAGCACATCTTCCATTCGCCGCATGGCCAAGCGTTTCGACACATCGCACCAAGTCGGGGTCATGCCGTTGGATGTACCAACAATGAAAACCGAATTTTTCGTCAGGATATTCCCGTAGATATTTTCCGGCAACAGCCTTGATTTCGTCTCGGCCATTTTCAGCAAGCCACTTCATAGCCGTTAAGGAGATGCTGAATCCTCCAAAACAAGCATTATACACTACTTTGTTCATAGTTCCTTTTGTTTTAATTCGTTCAATTCGTTTAATTCGTAGTCTTTATCCATTAATGTCCCTCTCTCATCTCCGCCGCCGCCTCGCTGATGTTCCTCAGAGCCTTTTTCCTCTCCCCTTCAGTCCTGAACAGTTCACGGTAGTCGTCCACAGCCACCTTCAGAGAGTCTATCACTCCGTCCGTGTCTGACATTATATCACACAGCGCGTCAAGACCGAACTGGATGTTCTTCGTCTCGCTGTCGTCAAGGTTGTATTCAGGTATTATCTTCAACATCCGGCATGCATTCTCCCAGGCATCGCCGATGCGCTTCATGGAGAACCTGCCGAAAACATGCCTCACAAACTCAGGAGGCAGTTTGTTGCCTTTCGCCGCCTCTTCAACGAAGATGTCGAATATCTGCTCAGTAAGACGAAGACCGGCAAGGGTGGTTATCAGAGCAGCACTCCTGGAGGCATCGCGCATGCCATGCTTCTCCATAGACAGGCGGTACTTGTTCTGCAGACTGCCGATGAACGGACGTGCCTTCTCATAGGTAGAACTACCGATGCCCTGCCAGAACTCAAAGAACTGGCGGTCGCTCATCTCGCCGTAACTCTTACGCACACTCGCGGGCATGTCGTCCACATGGAACATGCGCATATTAGATGCATACAGCAGACGCTGCTCATACTCCTTGAACTCCTGAAGCGCCGCCTTGAATGCCTTCTTCACGCCCTGGCGGTACTGTGGCAACTGCTTCGCCACGTCATGACCGTCGAAGAGCATGATGGCAGCACAGTTGTTGCAGCAGCCGAAGACCAACTTCGCATGACTCGCCAGAGCGGCCATGCTCTCCTCCAAGGCCTCGAGACTCTCAGGAGCACCGTCCATCACCTCCGACAGCAAGCGGTATGCAGCGCGCTTCCTGTCTAACACACTACTCGCCTTCATTAAACACGAATTCTATTATGGCGACGAGTGCCACGATGCCCAATATTATCTTCATCATCGCTGAAGTCGTTTTCTAATTCATATTTCATTGCTGCCGACAGCAGCTCATAGGCAAACCCCTTCACTTCTTCCGTGTTGGAGAAGTGCGCCACGTTCATCACTTCGCCGGTGTGGCACTTGTCCGAGAAGTGAACATCCACACCGTCATAACCTTCTGTCACCTCCACTATGTGTTTCATTTTTCCCATAATATTTGTTGTCTATGCCGCGACGCCGTCGCGGCCAATTAAACATTAAGTATTCATCGCCGCCGTCGCGGCAATTAAGCATTACGCATTAAGCATTCATCGCCGCCGTCGCGGCAATTAAGCATTACGCATTAAGCATTAAGCATTATTCATCGACTCCCTCAATCACCCTGAACCCGTCAGCCTTCAAGTTCCTCTCGAAGACCGCGCTCCTCTGGGTGTTCTCATCATAATAGATGTTCCAGCGCTCACCGCCCTGTTCGCTGCAGTCCTCCATCACATAATACCCACGCTTCAGAGCGTTATATCTATGTCCTGTCTGACGGCGGGTGTAAGGATTCAGCACAACCATCTTCAGCCGCGTCTTGCGCGGGATGCCGTATTTCATTCTTAGCCGTTCCTTGCGGATAGTCTCCCTGCGCTCCCGGCTCTTGCGCAGCATCCACTTGTGATACTTGCGCGGGTTCTCTCTCTTCATCACGGCGATGGGGTGCTCGCGCTTTCCGTCTCTGATGTCTTGCCACATCTGAGAGGTGGCACGCCGACAGGCCTCTGACACAGGATGCCCTCGCAGACTGTCATAGTAGCCGTTCTTCTCGCACAACTTCTTGATATGCGCCGCCTGCTGTTTCTTGATGCGTTTCATGCCCGCCTCGCTCTTCTTGAGACCATACTCCCTCGCAAAGCGGTGGAGCGTTGAGTGACTCATGCCACTTTCCTTAATTAGCAGGTTGTTATCCACCTCAGGGAACCATCGGCGAAGCCACTCCTGCTGCTCATCAGTCAGCACCCATGCCCTAACGCGTATACATCCCGCATTGCCCAGTTTTGTAATAAAGGGGCGCTCAACCATCTGGGAGGTAAGCACCCCAGGAAACTTATCAATCTTCATATTAATCCAGTCATCTTAGTCTGTGGGTTCTTCCAGTCGACACCACAGTTGTACATCAGATATAACTTCAATCCCAGCGCGGTTATCTCGCTCATGCCCTTGATAGCCTTGAAGTCCTCATAACTAATCATCTTAACAAACTCCCGGGCACTCGTCTGATAGCCGCATATATCTTCAATGACATTTAACAGTCTCGATAGTCTCGCTGGCGACTCAACAAAGCGCTCGATTGCTGAACCGAATAAGATTAGTTCTCCAAGGCCTACCGAGTTCATATTGTCGAAGTGCCTCGCCAACACCTCGTTAAATTCTTTATTGTCCATATTTCATCTTGCTAAAATTTTCTATCTGTTGTCTATGCGGCGACGCCGTCGCCGCCCATTAAGCATTACGCATTAAGCATTAAGCATTGCCCTATCTCCAGTTGAAATCAATTCTCAGTTGCTGCAGTTCCTCATAAGGTTTCCTGTATCTCAGGTAGTCCTGAGTCCGTACCGAGAACCGCTGACCCGGCAACTGCATCCAGGCAGACCACCTCGCGTCACATGGGCGCTTATGTGGGTGGTGGCTGTCTGCCTTCGATGCCTCCTTCAGAGAGTATCTCTTAGTCAATGCCTTAGCAGTCCCCAGGCACACCAAACTCTTGAACCTGTCTCTTGGGTCCTTGCTCCTTTCTTCGTCTGGGATGGTGCCCAGCAGAGGACAGTCGGCGCACCGGTCTGGCTGCACCAGCGGCAACTTAATCTGAGTGAATATCTTCTTCGGCATATCGTTTATTTCTTTGAAAGAAAGCCTTTTTGCGCATCATCAGCACACACCTTCTGCTTGCCAGCATTAAGAAAATGCAGAGAAGAGAAAGGAACAAATGTCAACTCCATAGACTTCTCCCCGGGATAAACCCACACCTCAAAGTACCAGCATGAGCAGCCGTAAAGAGTGTCATCATCCATGTGCATGGCACCATCCACCAGCAGTTCATGAGCCACTTCCTTGCAATGCTCAACAGTAGCCTGGCGATACTCCTCACCGTCATGCCACTTGAAGCCCAGCAACTGCATCATGGCACAAGCCTTCTCAAACGGAAAATCATCCATAATCTTCCAAATCAATTTTTCTTTACTATCCATAGTCTCAATTATTTAAAAGTTAATATCTCTTTGTCTCCTATACGCAGTAGTTAAGGAATTCTTAACAACTGAACTTTCATTTAACTCAAGCATTACGCATTACGCATTAATCTTCATGGTTCTTTGCATATAAATATCCTGCCTGCCATGCTGTGCATATAGACTGCGCCATTTCACGGGCAATACCAGTGTCGATACCTGCCTTTACTGCTTGTACGAACCAATATGCCTTGAATGTCTCACATGCCTGGCACGCCTTGTCATTAATATCTTCGGGTGTCACGTTCATAATCCATATCTCCTTCGTTGTGCCGCCAGCCTTTCCTCATAGGTCATGTCAAGTGTGATGGGAGCCTCCCTCACTATCTCGCAACGCTCGTCAAAACTGCGGTCTGGATTAAACTCAAACGTCTTTTCCTTGCTCATAATCCTTTCAATTTCTTTCAATTTATTCAAACATTGGAAAGAATGGGCTTCCCAATTACCAACCTTTAATGCCGTACAGTTCTTCCAAGGCTTTATCAATGCAGTAAATGCTGCCGCCGCCAACAGAGCGGTACTTCTTGAAGTTACGGCGGCCAATTCTTAGAAGTTCGCCGACATACCTGATGTCGTTAGCAACGAATACTTTGCTAAGCCTTACGGCAAAGCCAGTGTTCCTGACGCCTTTGCTCTCAATAAGTCTAATGATGACACTTACGGGCGCGGTATTAACATCGTCTGGCCACCACCTGTCAGGGTCTGCTTTCGGTTCAAGTTTTGCGAGTCGTTCTTTCAGTTCGTCACGCTCTTCCAGAAGATTGCGGTTGGCATCAGCCAGTCTGCACAGTTCATCATGATTTTTTTTGAGTTGCTCCCTCATCTTCTCTATCTGCGAGCCCTCGTCAATCCATTGCGTCGGCTGTGCCTCGTTGGTAAAGATTACGCCCTCCACATCTCTGACGACACAGTTCGGTCCTTCCTTGTGGCTCCTGATTACGACCCACTTATTTCCCCTGTCGTGCTGCACAACTTGTGTCTCCTTCTCGTTGACGAATACATCGCCATTCTTGGTTTTTACTATTATCATAGTCCTGTTTTTCTTTAATTTTTATTTTGTTTCAAGTGGTAATTATCTTATACTGTTGAAAGTTCTTACATCTGTGGGCCAACTCCCCGAAAGTTGCACCAGGTGCCCGTAGTGGACATCCAACGCCTCAGTAGTGCCTTTTCTCCGAGACTCCGCACACTCGTCGAGTGGGGAAAAACGAAAAACCCAAAAACACCCCCACCAACCCACACA
>Ga0326511_10000747_pt1 | contig 28372 bp, 39 predicted proteins | sample 0_2496_0518_D_FD_203701 | JGI IMG/M metagenome (GOLD analysis project Ga0326511, IMG submission 203701) | Bovine rumen microbial communities from UC Davis, California, United States - 0_2496_0518 | ecosystem: Host-associated > Mammals > Digestive system > Stomach > Rumen | place: USA...
CCATCAGCACCCTCCTTCCCTGCATCCACATCCGCAATCCGCATCCGTGTGCCGTGGCATGGCGATGTGCTCGTTGGCGTACACTGCACCGTGTTCCAGCAACTCCATGCACCACATGAGACCGTAGACGATGCCCTGCTCCATCCCCGTGTCCTCACACTCAAACTCACCGATCTTGCCCTTGATCTGTGCGATGTATTCCTGCTTCTCTGCTTTATCCATTGTTTGCCTCCTTCAATTCGTAAATAAACTACCGCTCTTTCGTCTGTAATATCCCCGATACCGCTCGGCGCACTTCTCGCAGTACGTCTTGCCGCTCCGTGTTCGTTCATCGCTCGTCTTGCAGGCCGGGCAGATGTGCATCTGTTTCGCCCATGCCCTGTGCTCCCTCTGGTACTGCCGGAAGTATTCTCTCGTCTCTTCTTTCATTTCGCCTGTCCTCCCTGCTTGCCACCACCATTAGTGCCGTCATGATGTATCCAACGATCACGCCGATCGAAAACCATATCCAACCCATCAGCGCCCACCTCCAATCATTCCAGTGCCGAGCATGGATGCCATCACATGCAAGATGTCGGTGCGCTCAACGGCATTGACCACATCCGCACCCCTCGACCTGTCATACACATGACCGAGCACGATGGATGCCAGATGCGATGCGGTCTCGTCATGCCCTGTGTTGTACTTGGCAGCGTATTCGTCCGTTTCCTTGATCAGCGCCTCCCAATACCCTGCATCCCTGCTCTCCGGCACTTCATGCCACTTCTCATAGAGCCGGTAGAAGTCCCCGAGCATATTGCGCTCACGGCTGTCCTTACTGAACCCCATCATCCGTCACCCCCTTCATCATCTCCAGAAACTCCGGGAACTCGTCAACGAACTGTCGCAGGTCCTTCTCCGTCTGGAATGCGGTGACGTATGTGTGAAACCGCAGCCGCCCATCCGAGTCCCGGATCGTTACTTCCTTCCCGTCCATAACTCCGTAATATCCATTGTCAGACTCATATCTGATTGTCTTCTTCATCGTCCTTCTCCCATGGCAGCACATCGTCTGCCTCTTCTTCGTCGATCATTGTCTCCCATCCATAGTGCCATGCCGGTTCTGCATCGGCTTCATGGATCCGTTTTGACTGCTCGTTATACTCCAACTTGATGCCATCGTTCAGGACTCCGAAGAGCCTGTTCTTCGATACCTTCAACCACCGGACACCGTCTCCATCATCCTTGCTCCCGCGCTCGTAGCTCAACACGATGGATGCCAGGTTCACGATGTCGGCGGACCCGCTGACCGTGTCATTTGTCTCCGAGCTCCCGTTCTTGCGCTTGTGTGCCACCAGAATGATCAGAACGCCGTGCTTTAACGCGATGCGCGTCAACTTTTTCATGAATAGGCTCTGCCCGTCATACTTATCCGCCGCACCCTTGTCCGGTTCCAAATCCAATGCCGTCATCAGATTGTCAAGCAGGATGACACGCACTGCGTGCCTCTCGATTACCTCTTCCAACAACTCCACCAGCTTCGCCTGCTCGGTCTCTTCGTCCGTAGCGATCCGGTTGTCATATATCCATGCACGTTCGTGAAACCAGCGAGAGATTTTTAGCTTTGCGTCTGGATAGACTTCGTAGGCTTCGCCATTTCCATACCGCCGCACGCTGTGTGTGTTCCAAGGCCCTGCCGCCTGATATGTCAGCCATGATTTGAGCAAGAAGTTTGGAAGTTCCCCGGAGTAGATAAAAACCTTGTATCCTTCGTCGATCGCGTCCACGATGATTTGATTGGCAAATGTGCTCTTGCCGTCTCCGGCTTTTCCAGTAACAAGGATGAGCTGACCGAAGGGCAGGCCGCCACGGAGTGTATCGTTTAGCGCCTGGATTTTCGTTGGTAGTTTCGGGATCGCATTTACATCCACATCTTCCACATCTCCAAGGTCTGTGATGTTTGTGATCGGCGGCTGTGCTGCATTGTCTATACAATGTCGCACCTGCTCCGCTCCGTACTTTCGCAGTATGTCATTTGCATCCTTGCAGTCTTTGTAGTCTTCCGGGCGAACGCACCACACGCGCCCCTTCCAACGTTGGAGCACATCTGCATACAGTGTGATATGTCCTTTTTCGTGATCTCCGAAAACGATGATGCGCTCAAACTTCTGCATCCAGTCCCAACAGTACGGCACCCATGTGAAGCCGAGTGCACCGGTCGGCACTGATACGGCATTCTCCAAGCCTGCCGCTGCCACTGATAAGCTGTCGATCTGTCCCTCCGTGATGATGAGCGTCTTGTTCTCCGGGTTGCACTGCCACATTCCAAACAGTATCGGCTTGCAGTCCCGTTCGCACCACTCTTTTGCCTCGTTCTCCTTCGGCGCTGGATTGCGGTATTTGATAAACTGGATCTTGCCGGTCTCATCCCGAAACACGAAGACGATGTTGCCGTCCTTGTTCTCCGTGATCTCGTACCGCTCCGCAACATCCGCCGGGATGCCCCTGCTTTCCAAGAAGGCAAGCGAACGTTCTTTCGGTGCAAGCGGCTGCTTCGGCTCATTCCAGACCTTGTAATGTCTCTTGGGCTTGTAGTACTCGTCCGCATTTTGCCCGAGTGAGAAGTTGAAGTCCTTGGCCAGCGTGATCATGTTGCCGCGAACGTGGCACGATGCGCGAAAGCAGTTAAAAACTCCGGTGTGCAGGTTGATGCTGAATGTCTTTTTGTCGTTTGTCTGCATCTGGCAGTACGGGCACTTCTGAAAGAACAACTCATCATGCACCTTGAATGCCTTGGCTCCAATGAAGCGAGCGAAGTCCTCTGCATCTTCCGGCTTGAATTGATACGGTCCCCAGCTCATCCATCATCACCATCCTCTGCGGGCAACACCCAAAACTCATACCAGTCCTGCCGCGTCTTGCCCGGATTGTCCGGCGCCATCTCCTGGAATTGGCGCTCGTATTCATCCGTCCATCCGTCCGGCGGCACTCCGTATTTGTCTGGCGCGACGCCCGAAGGCGGAGCCGCCCATTTTTTCTCTTTTTTTCTTTCTTTTATATCCGTAGGATATATATTTCTTGTTTGTGGAGACTTGGCTGGCTTTTTGTTGGTCTTTTTGTTGGCTTTTTGTTGGTCATTTTGTTGGTCATTTCGTTGGTCATTTTGTTTTTTGCCACCCTGATAAATCTCCCAATTTACAATGGTTATGAGCGTATTTTTGTTGGAGCCTTTGGTGGTTATCATGTTGTCTCTTCGTAGGGCATTTAGTGCGGCTTTTACTTGGTGACTTTGCAGTCTCAAATCATGCGCTATTGTGTCCCTACTTCTGATCACCTGCCCCGGCTCAATATGGTCATATCCGTATCTCTTGATCTCGTCATCATCCTTCGCGTCATAGGCGGCATTCATGAGCAGATATAACCACACTCGAAGCTGATGTGCTTTCCCCGGATATTTGAAGTATTTGTTATTCAGCAGTTTTCTATCCAGTTTTATGTATGTGGTTCCCAAAGCTCTCCCCCTTCCAACCGTTCCTTTGCATCTCGATACAGAATCTCCCGGATCATCCTGCCGGAATTCTTCATGTCGCAGAATACCGGCACCATGTTATAGCGCACAGACCATGCCATCAGCGAAGCGATGAAGGACTGTGGCCTGAACCGTGAGCGGTACTGCCCGGACAGGATCATGTCTATGGATGCGTTCTCGATCAGCAGATAGACACACGCACCGGCAGCGGCCGCTCGTTCAAACTCTCTCTTGAAGCGGTCCCGGCTCCGTGTGAAGCACATCGCCAGCTCGTCAAGATTCTGCTTGCGCTCGATAACGCACCGCCCCTTGATCCTGTTGGAAACGTCATGGAGTTCGCCGCCCGGCAGTGTCAGATTGTAGGTGTAGTCCCCATAATCCAACACCGCCCGGCTGTACTCCGTCTCCATGTCGGCATAGCGTTGCCGCGCTCTTTTGGTCTCCTGCTCCCTCGTATCCACGATGATGCGGAAGCTCTGCATGATGCGGTTGATGTCAAATGCATCCATCAGAACGGCAGATCAGTTGCGGAGCCTTCGGGAACCTGGATGAAGTCATCATCGTTGGAAGAGCTGGAAGAGACGCCGATGAGCTTGTCTTTCGGGATAAATGTGATCTTGCCGTCCCGCACGTCCTGCGCGATCCGTGTGCGGAAGAGTTTTGTGTGATCGTAGATCTTCCCGTTGTACTCAGTCTGCTCAATGCGGAAGATGCCACCAAAGGTCTTGCCCTTGACTGTTTTTTCGTTGCCGTCCCAGACATAGCCGTTATTGGAATCCTCGACATTTCCCCAGAACGTGTCATATCCGTCTGTAACGTATGCCGGGCAATCATCATACGGGATGGAAACGTAGTAGACTGCGTCCATGCTCCACTTCTTATCCTCGCGGTCATCGTCCTGGTATTTCTTCGTGTAGAAGTCCTTATACTCACCCTCTGCAATGTCGAAGGACACTTTGATGCCCCTGTTGCCGTTCTTATAGGTTACTTCCTCCACGTTCATAATCTTGCAAACATAGTTGCCCTTCGGCAGCGGTTCAAAATTGCCGCCGTTCTTGCGGTTCTCCTTGTTATAGGTTGGTACTTTCATTTGTTTGTTCCTCCTTTGTATTATTGATCCCTCTGACTTCATATCCTTTTTTTTGCATATCTCCCCATTTGACTGCAATAAACTTCGCATAGCGTCTTCCATCAAATGAGTCATTTTTAATGCAAAGTTCTGGATATTTATCAATGAAATCAATTATGTTTTTTGTTTTTGTTATTGCTATTGTTTGCAGTTTGTCATTTACAACGTATGCCTGCATTGTGAAGTGTGGCCTCATTGCATCGTTTTTGATTGCTTCTCTTAACTTATCCAGCTCTGTTTTATTGCCTGAATCTCTCCAACATCGAATTGTAAAAGTATTCCAGACGCGAGAATTGATCTGAATTCTGCTTGCAATGCCATAGTAAATTTCATTATTATTTAGCATTAAATCTATGCCGATGTTTTTATCAAGAATCTTGGCAATCTCTTCATCCGTTCCCTCAACTCTGGTTATTTCACCTGGAATTAATTTTGGCAGTATTGGAAGCACATACTTATCAAATGCAGACATCGAAACGTGTAAATCAGTCAGCCATGATTCCGACATAAGGTACACCCCCTTTTGACCGCAATATCCGCATTGTTTTGATCAATCTCAAAACCGTACGCAATTCGTTGGAGCTTTGCGGCTGCCAGAAGAAATGTGCCTGTGCAGGCGAACGGATCAAACACCGTCATGCCTTGTTTTGTACTGTGCCGGATGAATCTCTCTGCAATCTCCATCGGCTTCTGCCATGCGTGGTATCGGTCTCCCTGTCTGCCGTCCGGTGCGTTGATCTCCTGCACCGCCCACTGCTCCGAAGTCAACGGACAATTCAGCGCCGGAGCATTTACGCCTCGATAGAACAAACACGCCTGATAATTCTGCTTGTATTTATCCTTTGGATTGTTACCGAGCGTGTTTTTGTACTCCCAGATTAACAACTGTTCAAGTTTTACGTTGTCCGGCGGATCAATGTTGAGATATGCTTTCAACTCTGCTGGATACGCACCGATAAACACATACGCAAAGCCAGTGTTCTTGACGTACTCCAATGCATTAGGCAGCCATGACTCCGCAAACACCTCGATGTCATCCACGTCTGTACTGTATGGCGGATCAGTGAGAAGCAAGTCATACTTCTCCTGCGGTTTGTATCCAATGCCGTCTCCGATGATCAAACGTGGAGCATCTTTGCCTGTTCGCTCTTCTACTACTTTTTTTTGAGCTTCAAGTACTTCTTTCGCCTTCTCTTCACTCCTGATTGCATTCAGGATAGCCGACTTTGTAACGTGTTCGCCGCTCTCGATGACACGATCTACAATGTCGGGATGTGCCGCCATGCGCTCATATTCGGATGCGCGCTGCTTTGTTATACCTGCGGTTTCAAGTGCCTTTTCTTTAGTTTCAAAAGTAGTCCGAACCTCGGACGACTTTTTACTCGGTCTGCCAGTGATATTTGTTTGTATCTCCCTTGTCAACTCCCCCAGCCTACACTGTGCCGCCACCGTTGTTATCTCCAACTCCCTCTGCTGCTTTTGGAGCTTGTCAAGGTTGATGTCCCCGGCCTTCTTCGCCGCTCTAATCGCCGCATTGACGGCATTCAGCTTCTCTTCGTTGATGACAACGTAGTCAACAAGTTGACCAACCGTGTCCGGAAGTTGTTTTTTCATAGTAGCTAATTCGTCCATTAATACTCCTTCAATACTGCGAGAACCGCCTTCATGTCATTCGGTATCTCGTCTTCTTCGTATGCCCCCATTGGAGTTTTGCAAGTGCTTTTGTCGGCGTGTGTGTGGAAGACATACTCCCCATCTTTCGCCTCTGCATAAAGCACGGTGGTGAGCTTGGACTCCACACAGAGCTTGTCCAGCTTCTTGCCGTTGGTCTTGATCCGTGTGAACGTGTAGCCGTCATCCTCTTTCTGCGTCTGACTATGGAAGAGCATGATGATGGTCAAATCGTCCCGGAGCTTGTGGCAATGGTCGAGAAGTCCCCAGATGCACTGTGCAAGGTCGATCCACTTATCGTAGCCCTTCTCTTTCATCCGGCGCATCTCATCCGCTACCATCATGCCATTGACGGTGTCGATGACTACGGTCTTCACCTTCTTGAACTTCTCATCTTTGTTGATCTTGTCGATCATGCTCTGGACGCTCTGCACTACATCCGTCTGCCAGTAGTTCATATTCTTGGCGTTGTACTGGTCTCTCCATCCCTTCCAGGACAGCCCCTTGCCATCGCAGTCGATGTAAAATGTGCTCTTCGGGTCCAGAGTCCGCATGGCGGTTGTCTTGCCGCTGCCGGACTCTCCCATGATTCCAATAACTCTTGACATCACTTCACCTCCTTCAAAAAAATGCAACACTTTTGATTGCTGGACTTTATCACATCGCTGATGGTTGTTCCTTTTCCAACAGCTCCGATGGTTGTTTTGGAAGTGATCACAACACTGATGGAATAGTCTTTATCAATTTTTTCCAACTCTTCCATCAAATCTCCAACAGTGATAATCGGCTTGTTCTGCTCTGTCATCACTTGAACCTCACCCCCTCGGTCTGTTCCAGATGCGCGATACCAGACAGGTCTGACCCTGATTCGATGGCCTCCCGGATTTTCCCCAGATCAGCCTCGACCTTGACGCGCTGATACTGTGTCGGCAACTCCTTCTCATTGATTTCCACGATGGTGCTGACCGGATTCTTCTGGATCCAGAAGCTAAACTTCTCGCCCTTAAACTTGGTCTTGCCAGTTGCCTTCATGCTCTGGTAGAGGATTGTCTTCATGCGCTTGATGTTGTTCTCGATGGATGTGGCACGCTCTGTCATGCGCTTTGCTTCTTCACGGAGAGCATCGACATCGGTCATCATGTTCTTCATTACCTTGGCATATCCCTCTGCCTTGTACTCAAACTCACCCTCAACCGCTTCCATCGTGTCCTTGAGCATCTGCTCGTCCAACTCGGGATCGTCCATCATGCTCTGAATTCGCAGTAAATCCTGTGTGATTTCATAGATATTAGCCATTGTTCTTGTCCTCCTCTTCATCATCCTTCCATTCGATCTTTGTAGCCAGATACTTCACATTGACCGGTGCCGCCTTGATGCCTGCGACTCTCTCGATCAGCTCGATCGTCTCTGCTCCAAGATAGTTGTCATAGAGGACCACCGGACCACGGAAGCCGGATTCCAGCTCCACCTCTGTGCCTACGTTGACCCATTCGCCCCTCGGCATCACTCCAAGACAGAAGCTATCGCCCTGACGGATGACCATGACTGTGTACTGCTCGCCTTCTTTGATTTTTGCGTTACTCATTTGTGTTTTCCTCCTTAATTGAATATTTTTTTACACCGACAGCGCCCAGAACGAACGCAACGGCGATCTGTACTAAACCTTGCGCCATGCTGATGGAGTCGATCTCCACAGCGCCTACCGTGCCGAATAACAGCACGAATGCCACCAGAATCATCACTCCCCATACCTTTTTCATGCTCTCCTCCTCCTCGTGCAGCAGAACCGCTCGAACTGCTCATCGTCCACCTCTACACCCTTTACCCTACGAACCGCGAACGGGAACCGCTCACTCCGCTCCATCTCAGCCACACGTCTGCGGATGGTGTCTGTGGAGCAGTTAAACTTTGTTGCTAACATTTGAATCGTGCACCACACGGCCATCCCTCCTTTGACTTAAACAACTTTAATCTTCGCCGCAAAAAAAATAGGCCGGGATGTCCGTCTGTGGAATGTTCAGGAGCTTTGACCACTTGATCATGTCTTCCTTACTGAATTCAGACTTGCTCTGCATCTTCCTGGATAGCGTTGTCTCTGTAACATCCAGCGCCTCCGCAAATTTAGCCTGCGTTCCGTACATTTCCACAATCCGACCTTTCAATTTGTTGTACGCCATTTTTTATCCCCTCCTTTCCTCTGTGATCAGCTCACAATAGTACTTTAACATCTTTAACTTTAATTGTCAACGGTAAAATATAATTTTCTTTAATCGGGCGGTTGATTTTCTCGACAATCTAATGTAGAATTGAATCAAGAAAAATTTGAAGGTGGTGATCGTATGAGAAACCCAGAGACAGCAAAACGCCTGAAAGAGGCCATGGATGAAAAGGGACTCACAGCAAAGGAGCTGTCCGATAAATCCGGCGTTAATGAAGCATCAATCAGCCAGTATCTTCATGGAATTTATGCTCCAAAGAATCAAACAGCCATGAAACTTGCGACCGTTCTGGATGTCAACCCGATGTGGCTCACCGGTTTTGATGTTCCAAAAGAGCCATGGGATGCATACCTGAAAGAGTACAAGGCCATGGAAGCCCAGATTGATGATGCACAAATCCACTTCTCCATGGAGATGGAGAAAATATGTGCTACACTGAATGAAGAAGGACGGAAGCGCCTGATGGAGTATGCATCGGACTTGTTGGAAATGAAAAAATACACGAAGGACGGTGATTGATATGTGGATAGAAAGAACATCCTCTGGAACACTCCGATACGTTGACCGTATCAAAGTGGATGGAAAGTACAAGAAGTTTTCCACCGCAATCGAAAAAGACACCGCACAGGCACGCCGTGCGGCCGCAGAACGCCTCCAACAGAAGGCGATGGCAGAATCCCACGATCCAACAGAAATGAGCTTAAAAAAGGCCGTAGAGGACTATCTCAAATTGAAGGATTGCAGGGAATCCACGCGGATATACCTGCGCGGACAGTTTCGCGTTATAGAAGACGTGCTTGGAGACGTACCGCTTCAAACGCTCACACCGGCATACGTCCGGCGCTCCTTCTACGGATCAACAAAGAAGCACTCAGTGCTCAACCGTGCGCTAAACTCGTTCAAGACGTTCTGTGATTGGTGTGTTGGTATGGAATACATGGAGAAGTCCCCCGCTGCCGGAGTGAAGAGACTCAAAGACGAGAAGCCGGAGAAGGACCCCGAAGAGCTTTATCTGGAAGCGGATCAGCTCAGAACGCTCCTGGATGGACTGACCGGGATGCCGTACTACATGACGCGCTTTCTCGCGCTCACTGGTATGCGGATCGGAGAGGCATCTGCCTTGGATGTGTCGGATATAACAGACACCTATATCATCGTATCAAAAGCATTTTCATGCGATTCGGGCGAAATAACAAAGCCGAAGAACGTCAGCTCCATCCGCAAGGTCTTCATCCAGCCGGAACTGCGTGAACTGTTGGATGAGTTTCTTCAATGGAGACGGCTCAACCAGATGGCGCATGGCATCCGCACTGAGCGATTGTTCTACTCTCGCACCGGCACGATCTACACGGAGAGATACTACCGTCGATCCATCATGCGCTTTGGAGTACACCCACACATGATGCGTCATACGCACGTTGCACTGCTTGCCGAGCAGGGCATCTCCCTGGAAGCAATCGCCAGACGGATCGGGCACACCGGCACGGAGACAACCAAAAGAGTATATTACCATGTGACGGCAAAACAAAAAGAAAAGGACGAGAGCATGATTGCAGCCGTCCGCATCCTGTGATATAATGAGAAGTGCGATCTCATTCATGGGTTCGCCCCTTAATTGAATATGGAGCCGAGGATTCCTGAACAGCTTGCCCCGGCTCCTTTTTTCGTGCCCTTTTGCCCCACAGATGCCCCACAGATGCCGCCGCACCGCATAAAACAATGGAAAGTCCATAGACTTCGGATCTCTGTTATATAGTGTAGCAGTTTTTCGCAATTATTTCCAGAACCGCACAAAATAAGGCAGAATGGCGCTTTTATGTGCAATCACTCCAAGCGGCCATCTGCCCTTTTTTTCTGATTTTTGCCCCTTTTTTGCCCCGCAATGCGCACAAAAAAAGAGCCGCCTGCCGGGGAAGTAACAGACGGCTCCAAAACGAAAGGAGTGAAAACACAGAGGCAAGTCCCACCGCCACACATAAGCGTGACGATGAGGCCGCCGATATATAGTAGGAGGACTACTACCTATTTTTTGAGGTATCCATTGGAATCGAAGACATAATCAATGCCATCAATGCGAACGGAGCGCCCACGGGGATACCAACCGGAAGCGTCCTCGAACCACTTGCCCTTTGCATTGGTCTTCCATTCGCCCAAGTATTTATACGAGCAGACACCGCCCATGGTGCAGAACCTTCCGTCGATCCATTCGTCCTGCGACATGGCCCCGGTCTCTGCGAAGTGGTACTTCTTGCCGTCAATCTCTGCCCAGCCAACAATCATCACACCATCCGCTCCAAGGTAGTACCAATCCGCCTTGTACTGGATCCACTGCGACTTGATCGGCTTGCCATCCTTGTAGTAATACCACTTGCCATCAATCTTCTTCCATCCGTCCGGCTCCACCGGTTCCGGCTCCATCGCACGAGCGATGTCATCGCGGATCCTCTGGAAGATCAGATTGTTGTACGGATCGTTGACGTTGACCGACTTGCGTGGAATGCCGAGATAGTCATACATGACCGTCCAATCGTATATATCATCGTGATAACTCCCGCATCCGAGATTCGCTGCATCCCAATGACAGCACACAACCGGCACCTTGATGCCCTTGTATGTGATCATGCCGTGTGGATCCATGTCGAAGAGCGTACACAGATAGGCAGACACGGCGATGGATTCCTGGTACACATCCGCAAAGTAGTCAATGTCCTTCTTTGCGTCCTGGCAGATTTCCCACTGGATGTGCGTATCGTTGAGACTCTTTCCGCTCGATCCCGATCCACATCCCCAAGGACGTTTCGTCCACGGACCGGCCTGCAACGTAGTCACGGTTCCATCCTGCAAGCGCCCGATCCAGCAATTCAGCCCGGCTTGCTTCTCCGTATGTTCCCAATCGTTTCCGTAGCGGTTTTTGCCGATGAGCTCGATCAGCTTGGAATAGTTGGGATCGTTGGAAGCGGGCTGGACGTATCTGCGGAGCGTGTCATTATCGGCTCCGGTATCATGCCAGAGCACGCCCTTCGGCGTAAATGCAGCCGTACTCCCCTTGTACCATGTCGAATCCGGCATGAAGCATTGGAGCGGTGGATTATCCTTTGTGTATTTTTGATAAAGTCTACTCATTTTCCACCTCCGGCAGTCCTGCGATAGATGTCAGCATGGAGATGAGACCGGCAACGGCTGACACCGAGAGAACGTTGAGCCAATTCACTTCGAGCACCGCCTGCCCGACTGTCAACATACTGCACGCAGTCTGGCAAATCGTTTTCAGGCTACGGATACCAGCCGCACGCCACCACTTCTTTGTCATGGTGCATCCCTCCTTATTAACTACGATATTAACTAAAATTGTCATTTATTGACTAAAACTATCTGTTAATCAAATATTCGTTCAAATCATCCTTTGCCTTCCGCAGGCGCTCGATGTCATTTCCATCTATGGCATGAGACATGAGCGCCAGCAGAGCCTTCTGTGTGACCCGGTTGCCCTCTTCCAGGATCTCAATCCTTCGGAGGTCTCGCCGGAAGTAATCGTCATATTGTTCGAGTTTCTTTTCCACTGATTCCAACCTTGACATCATGGCCTCTGTGGGCGCTTTTAAGGCTTTTTTCTTCGCATCCAGCTTATCCCATAAGTTGAACGCGGAAAGCACCAAAGCGAGCACCACAGACACATTAGCGACCCACGCAGGCATCACTCTTCCTCCTCGTCGAATTTGAAATTGTATTGGAGCTTCATTGTCTTCGTTCCGTCCTTCGTGACCGGACTGGAAAGATTGAAGATTGTGGCCATGCATGTCTGCAAGCGCATGATGGAGATGGTGCGCAGGTTGTCAGCAGAACCAACCTTGTATGCAATCAGCGGAGCATCCACGGAGCGCATCGGCGGTGTCAGATAGCCGGGATCGAAGTTCTGGTTGGTCGGCAAGGCGGTGTTGTTCTCATAATCGAACATCAAATTCGAGCCTGCGCCGGTGTTTACAATGCCTTTGCCAGCCGCCACCATGATGCCGTAGTCCCATCCCTCGCCTCGCACGTTGCTGTAATTGGATGTACGCTCGTGACCGTATGGATTCGTGGTGTTCTGAATTGCTCCCCATGTGCCGTTCGTGCGCTTCATGGAGTAGATCACGCGGGAATCCCGATAATAGTCCCAGGAGCCGCCCTCGTTGCCGTCTATAAACGCCACGCAATCCCTACCCATCCACATGGGATTCTCAAGACAGTGGAGCGTAGCCACGCCGGACGTGTTGAGCAAGGTCGATTCTGTGACCGTGCCATCGACAGGATCAATGTCCCACATATACTGTGTGTAGTCCGTGCCCCAGTAGCCACTACTTGTTGTAGCCGTGTTGAGGACAATCAGATGCCCGTCAACGTCCTGGATTCCGCCCGTGCTTTCGTAGGTTCCGATCGTAGCGCCGACCATGTTCACAGGCATCGTGATCTCCGTCTCTTCGAGCAGATACGGCTCTGCCGGTGTGCCTTTGAGGTTGACCTTGGAGAGCGGCAGACGGTACTTTTTGATGATGATCTTGGAGTTTGTCTGATCCAGCTCCACGGAGTACACGCTGGAATCTGTTAGGGACAGATGGCACGGGAATCCGGGAAGGCTATACAGTGTCGGAGTGCCCGATAGCGTGAGCGCCTGCTTCGTGCTCCGTGTGAGTCCGCTGCCGTTGCCCTCGCCGCCGTAGCCGTACTCAAAATTAGTTGCGCACAGTGATGTGATTGCTTTTCCGGTCGGGCAGTTGCCCTGTGAGAAGCCCCACTCGTAAACGAAAAGGAACGAGCCATCCTGCTGCCATCCCGATTCCCCTGCGACATACGATCCCATCTCTGTCGGGTCTCCTTCGGATGATCCGTTGGAGACACCGTATGCGGCATTAGCGATCATGTAGACACCGGAAGGCGCGACGATGTTGGAGGCGGATTCTGTGAGCTCCGTATCGTAGAGCATAACGCCACCGAGAAGCTGCGTGATGAGGTTCGCCTTGTCGAGATTGTCCCTGTTGAGCCATCCGCAGTTGGCAAGCATCTCGTTGATCGCGTTCGTCTGCATATTATGGTCGAACACCGTCTCCGTCCGTCCGTCCCTGTCTGTGAGTACAATGCGGACGTTGCCGGATTTGATGCGGATGGGCGAAGGCGCTTTGTTGATGCGACTATCTTTCATTCTCTGAATTGCTTTCACCTGCGTTTTCCTCCTTTTCTTCGATGGTCTCTGTGGGTTCATCCACTTTATCCACTTTATCCACTGATTCCTCGCTCTCGTCCTTAACCTCGCTCAAATCGGCTTTCAGGCTATCCGTAGAGCCTTTGGAGAGGGTGCGGGTGTTGGATGACGTCTTGACATACTGGACCGTAAAGCACACCTCGTATGTCTCAGTCGATCCAAGGTTAGCGATAACGTCCAAAGTGGTCGGTATATCATCGTTGTACTGCACCGTCAACACGTTTGAGTTGTTGGCAGTGAGCCTTGATCCTATACAGTATCCCACCGTGCCACCGCCGTATGTGTACTTTGCGTAGTGCGGTATAACGTTGGTGATGGTCTTGCCTGTCATATCGACGGTTGTGCTAAAAGGATTTGCGGCTCCTGTGCCTGAGAAAGTATAGGTCTTTTGGTAGAGCTTTGAACCGTCCACCCATGTTCCGACCTCCTGCTCATCCGTGGAATATGTCTCTCTCTGCTCCGCCGCCTCATCTATCAGGTCTACAAGCGGCTGGTAGGTCTGCGTGATATACTCCACCTCCATATCTCCCGTACTGCTCTCTATGTGGTTGTAGCCGGAGAGGGATTTGATTGGTAGGTTGGTGGGGGTGACGGATGAGGTGGTGGGGGTGACGAGTTCGTAAGTAAGTTTTACTCCCGTTACCGCAGTTGTAAATGTTGACGCATCAGTATATCTTGTGTCCTTAACATACAATACTCTTGATGTTGGGTAATTAGTATTAAAATATAAGGCATAAGACGCATCGTCCACATTTTGCATATCACTTGTCCCATTAGATATTGTTCCTATATAGTTATAATGCGAACATAAACTCGGTACATTTGTTTTATACTTATAGCTGTCACTCGGAGCCATTGCGTAAAATGTGTTATTGGCATAATTCCATGTCAAATCACCCAAATCAATTACTGGCATCTCACTCGTCACTTCCCCATTCACCACATCCTCACTCCCTCTATATATAGCAGAGGGGTATGTGGTGGTGTGGGTGGTGGTATTTCCGTCTCCGTCGCTCACCTCAATCTCCCCCTCCGTATATGCCGTGATGGGGCAGATGTTGGCGTAGGGTTCGTATGGATCGGGTGTTGTCTTTTGTCCTATTTCAAGTTCTATTTCAGATATTGTTAATCCACCAACAACGGAAGGATTAAAACCATCTACCGTAAAACTAATTGTCATGATATTTGTTGTGTTATATCCAAGTGGATATAAAATAATCAAATCTCTTGTAGATCCATTATGACCGAAACGGATTTCGTCATATTCTTGACCGCCTACATTTACAGTAAGTCTATATCTACCGCTACTTGTGATATTTGTTCCTATATTAGCGTTTACAAAAGTGCCATTTTTATACCATCTAACAGTGGGCTGATAACTCGTTTTTGAGTCAGTGAGCGTATTTGTATATGTTCCGTTCGTATTGCTAAGACCGTACGTTGTGGTATCAACTTGATTAAACTTATTCTTCCCTGCTCCCCCTACCCACGGCTTATCATACCCGTGCAAGTCCTGTGAGCCTGTGATAGCAGTCACGCATTTTACAAGCGGTGCGACTGCCCCGTCTGTAATCTCTATCGGGTTGCCCGTGACGGTTTTGGTCACGGTCGGATCGGGGATACCGTAGACGGTATTCTCCACTTTCAGTTTGTGCAGGTCGGCTGTGGCGGATTCATCGGGGTTTGCTTCAACCTCTGTCCCTCCACTCTGCGCGGCATCCGTAACCTCATCCGCCAGATTCGTCGCGGTGACTTTGGTAGAGTCCCAGTTGCCTGCGGCTTTGTCAGCGGTGAACTTATACAATACATTCTCATACACGCACATTTCCCCTGCGGTGTATGCGGTCGTTGTGCTAAAAGCAGGAGCTTCGATCTGCCGATTCGCATGGATGAGTGCATCAATGGCGGTGGTATTATCGTTCAAGTCGCCCACATCCGCATTGTCTCCATATCCCGGCAGTTTCAAGCTGTAATTCTCTGTATACTGCATATTCCCTCCTTGTTACCATGCATAGTACTTCGGATTGGTCTCATCCATATTGTAGATGCCATCCTCCGTCCATTCGTATCCCTGAACCGTGCCCCATGTGAGTGCGTGGAGCGGATACTTGTTGATGTATGCGCCATCGTCAAATCCAACAACCTGCGGCTCGTTTTCCAATCCAATAGGTGCCATCTGCTCAGTCGCATTGATCTCGATGATGTTCTGCAAAGCGATGGCAGATGTGTCCGTAAATGCCGCAACTGCCGGAGGCTCCGTTGCGAACGGCAGAATCTCTCCGATCTGCTCCTCCACGTCGATGTAGCCGTCCCAGGTATCCGAAGCCACGAGTCCTTGACCACTCACGCACGCATAGATGTCCTGCGCCGCAATCACTATCTCTTGGTCTGTCTTCATCCGCACCGAGAGCGTGTTGATCCGGCTGCTGTCGATCTGGAAATAGTAGAGCAAGTGGAGCAGGTGCACTCCATCAATCCACGTCTCCACCGGCTTGTAGTTCATCTCAATGCCGTTGAAGACATACTTTACATTGCCGATTATCTTTCCGGCTTCTTCCAAGTCGGTCGCGGTGAGTTTGATCTCCGCCTGGAACGTGACCATGGTCTGCTTCAAACTTCCAAAGCGGATGAAGATGATCTCTTTATAGTCATCGTGTAGCGTGATCTCTTGCAGGTTCGTGAAGTTATAGAACTGGAACTCCTGCGCGTTCCCACGGCTCATGAGTCCGGCGATCTCCTTATCGGTCTTGCTCTGCGCTCCATAGAGTGCCGGATTCGCACCATAGCCGTCGATCATGTAAACATCGTGATAATCGTACTCATACGACATCATACAGCCGGTTCGGTCTCCGCCGATCCCGTCCGGGAACGTGAGCACATCTCCAAGGTCATACGCAGGACAGCCACAGCGGTCAACGCTAAAAGGCGTGTAGGCAACCGCCGCAAGCGCCGTCAAGATGGCATTCATTGCATTATCTGGCACACCGCCCTGCAAAAAAGGGTTTGCGCCGAGATTATATGTCAGCCCGTCATCCTGCTCTGTGTGGACGTATACGGTGCTCTGATCGTCCGTCTTGGTGAGTGATATTCCGGTATAACGCGTCTCATAATCGCTAAAAGATGAGCCCTGCCACCGTGCAGAGCCGTCAATTTCATCCACCGGATCCATGCCGTATGAGCGGAGCACAATCTTTCCATCTCTCGTAGCTGTTGCGAAGCAGCACATCAACTGTGCAAGCCAATACAGCACGTCCCGATATGTCTGGATGTCGTTCTCTGCATACAGAGCAAAGGCCGTGTTGCCGTTCGGCAGCGCTTGTATCTCCTGCTCCGTCTGCGCGAACTGCACGCCCGTTCTGTCCTCGATCAGCCGGAAGTAGTCATACGGCTTTCCGGTTGTCTGTATGCCAAGCCATGTCTTATCCAAGTAGTCCATGACATCATAGGCTTGAACGTAGACACCGGTCTCCTGATGCTGCGCCTCAACTACATGGAACTTTCCAAGCGGTACAGCCTCCCATGTCTCCTCACCCGTCCGCAGTTCTTCGGTGATGGTGATGGTCTTTCCCATCCATGCGCCGGTGAGATTTATCCCACGGAACACACAGACCATCTCACCGATGTATACCGAGCCGAGTTCCAACTCCGTACCACCGGAGCACTGATTGTCTATTTTGAGCGTTCCAGTGACGATATTGGCATCCGTGAAATTGATATTTCCAATCTTTCCCTTGATCCGTCTCTCTTTGATCGGCTTCCCGATCGCGGTCTTATAGGCCGCACTGACCGGAAACATCAGAACTCCTCGAGAGTGAAGGATATTGTATACAATCCCATGCTCTCCGCACTTCTATCACTGTACTGCACAAGGCTTTTTTTATAACTCTCAATCCGCATCGTCTTGGTCTGGTATGTTTTAGTGCCATTGTCATATATCATAACCTGGATGGAAGCCTGACGGCGGAAGGTATCAAAGATGCCCGCCCAATGGTCGTTGCAATTGAACGTAAAATCAAGCGTTGTCTTCTCCGTCCTCACCAGCTCCACATCATCATGGCCATCCTCGGTCTGATTTACAACAGAGACCTTCGCATCGTCTCGGTCATACGTCGCAGGATAGAAGGGAATTGTGGTATCATCAAATACTATTGGAAATTGATTTTTCAGCATTTATCTCCCCCCTGATCTCTTTGCGCTTGCCGTCTGTGTGGCGTTGTTCACTGTGGATACACGAACACCATTGACGTATACATTTGTGGTGCCACCATTGGAAGATGAGCTCACTTTGGTGCTCTGCCGTGCCTGTGCTCTCTGCCGGTTTTGTGCAACCTTCGCATTGACTTCCTCTTCGCTCATGCCGGATGAAGAGTATCCTGCCGCACGTCCTTTTGCCGCTGCCGTCTCTGCATCATCCACAGCTCCAAGGATTGCCTCAACCGCCGCATCAGCCATTCTGGAAATCTCCTCCCAGATGGATGCCGCAAAGCTCTTCAAGTCTTCCCAAAGTCCCTTCAATTTATCGCCCAATGCAGACCAGTCTCCAAAGATTACATCACACACCGCACCAACGATGTCTCCAACGACTTCAAATGCCGGACCGAGCAGATTTTCCAACAATCCACCGACAACCTCGATGGCAGGCCCGAGAACGTAGTTCAAAACATCTCCAACACCGTTGAAGAGGTCGGTCAGCGGTCCAAGGATCCGGTTGATGAGGTCAAGCAGCGGCTGTAACAGCTGCACAACCAAGTCAAGAATTGGTTTGAGTATTTCAACCACCGCTTTGAGGATCGGCGTGAGTGCCTCAACAAGCGTTACCAGCACCGGCATGATCGCCTGAACGATCTCCACCAGAGGCGGAACCAGTGTGGCAAGCAATTCGCAAATGACCGGCAGAACCGCCTTAACAATATCCATGAGCGGTACGAGCAAACCGGTCAAGAGGTCAAGAAGTGGCGGAAGTACTTGTTCTCCCAAGTCCACCAGAACCGGAAGCATCGCATCCATGAATGTCTCCAAGGATGGCGCGATCTTGTCAAACATTGATTGAAATTTCGGCATGAATTTGAGAATCTGATCCGAAAACTTCTGCACAACCGGAGTCAGCGAGGAACCAAGCTGATTTTTAAGCGCACCCATGGATTTTTTCACATCATCCATGGTATCGCCCAGCTTAACCCCGGCATCCACCGCCTCATCGCTCATCACAAGCCCGAGGTCATGTGCTCTCTGCGTGAGGTCTTTGATGGCATCCGATCCGCCGTTGAGCAACGGTGCAAGCTCTGACCCGCTCTTCCCGAGCAACTGTTGAGCGAGCTTTGCACGATCCGCGCCCTCTTCCATGTTGGCAAGTGCTGAAATTGTGTCGAAAAGGATATCCTCCTGCGAACGGAGCTTTCCGGAACTGTCAGTCACAGCAACGCCCAACTTGCCGAGCGCGGTCTTTGATTTATCCGTGGCCTCTTGCGTCTTCAGTATCTGCGTGTTGAGCGTCTTCATGCCCGTTTGGAGCGCATCGACATCCATGCCGTTCTGCCCCATCACATAGGACCACTCCTGGTATGCTTTCTTGGAGATACCGATCTTTTGCGACATCTTGTCGACCTCATCCGCATACTCCGCACTACTGGACGCAATCTTTGTGATACCGGCTCCGAGAGCCGTAGCGCCGGCGATGACCGCCGTGGTGGCTTTGGCAGCCACTTTCAGGCCCTTTCCGACCTTGTCGAGCGCACCTTTGAGCTTGTCAAATCGCCCGGTCTCTGCGGTCTTGTCGAGTGCCTTGTCGGTCGCAAGTGCTTCCCTTTCCAGCTTATTCATCTCGGCGGATGTCTTTGCAACCTCCGCTTGCAATGCATCATACTGGCTCTTTGTGATGGTGCCTTCTTCCAGAGCCTTCGCAGCATCCTCTGCGGCCTTCTTTTCAAGTTCCAACTTCTCCCGAGTCTGCTCAATGGCCGTGTTGAGGATGTCCTGCTTCTTTTTGAGCGTGTCGATGTCCCCGGGATTCATTTTGAGCGCCTGATTGACGGTCTTTAAGCTCTTCTGCGTCAATGAGAGCGACTTATTGACATCTCCAAGGGACTTCACAAGGCCGGAAGTCTTACCCTCTATTTCGATTGTGATACCTTTGATCGTTCCGCTTGCCATGTGTGCACCTCGTTTACTTCATAAACTTGTCTATATCGTCCTGAGTGGCTTTTGCATCCCACTCTTCATAGTCGTTTCCTTGTTCAATCACCATGTCATAGACTTCGCCGATGGTTAGATACTCCATCTCCATCAATGACAGGCCGATCTGCTTCGCACGAAGCATAAAGAGGCCAACAGTAATCGGTCTTACTGTGGCCCGTCCGCGTTTTTTGGTGTGGATGAGGTCTCGCTATTGCTCGTCCACAGCTCCATCGCCGCAGGGATGATGATGCTGTTCATATCAATGAATTCAAACCCCGCCAGCCACTCCCAAAAGCCATCCGCGTTCATGTTAAGCACGTCCCGGAGCGGATGATCCGCCATCAGTGCCATGATGTAGGCTGCCTGCTCCGACTTTTCCAACTGATCCCCGATCTCATAATCGTTCATGTTGGAAATAAATGTCATAAAATCAAACTTGAAAATCCGCTTCATCACGAGCGGTGTGGCGCTGTTGCATTCCAGTGCAACCTTCCGCCCATTAACTTCAATCTCTTTCCTCATAGAGTCCTCCTTCTATGCAAAGAAAGAGCCCGACCGCATGAATGTAGCCGGGCTCGGTTGTGTGTAGTTATTATGCGACGATGACCGTCACGGTGTCGGTGTACTCCACACCATCAACGGTGATGGATGCGGTGATCACACAATCGCCTGCGGCAACTGCTTCGATCTTGCCTGCGCTGGTCACGGTTGCAACATCTCCATCACTGCTCGTGAAGGTTACTGTCTGCCCTGCCGGAACCACTGCGACATCCAGATCAAAGGATCCTGTTGTTCCAAGGTTGATGACCTTCGGCTCGATGGATACGGACGGGATTACAGTACCGCCTGCATAAACGGATGAATACCATCCAGAGTATGCCGCATCGCCCTGGTATACACAGGACTTCACAGAGTCATCATCCGGGCGCGGTGTAGCCGTGAAGCTGATGCTGTCCGTGCTCGGTGTGATCGTGGTGTCCGTTGTCTGTCCGTTGACCGGATGACGGGAAAGCATCACGCGATAGAACACGAATCTCCGCTTCTTCTGATCGCCCTTGAACTCAAACATCAGAGCGATGTACTTCTTGGTGTCGGATGCCTTTTCGGTGATGACACCATTTGCGTCTTTGGTCTGGCCGTAAACGTTCAGCTCCACATCTTCCGGCACATCTGCGCATTCGTATGTGCCTGTGTATCCGTTGTTCATCGACAGCATGTAGTAGTCCATATCATCTGCGCGGAAAGGCGAATCCTCGCCATTCGGATCGCAGGTCAGATTGACTGCTCCCGGCCATGCCTTCACGGGTCCATAGCTGGACACGATTGCGCCGGTGGATGCGTTTACTGTCTCTGTTACAGCGGCATAATGAACGTTGGAAAGGCCAAACTTAACCTTGTTATTACTCATTAGCCATTACCTCCATGGTATAGGTATCAATGTAGACTTTCATATCAGAGTCATAGAAGGAATCGCACGTCCAGAAGAGGTCGTTCTCATCAAATACGGTCTTCAATGCTTCTCCGTCCGAATAATCTGCATGATAGTGTGTTACGGTTACTGTTACGATACGCTGGAACGCCTTGTCATCTGCAGGATAGTTGTCATAATTCCAAGTATAGGCAACGTATGGCAACTTGGTGCCGAGTGGAGCATGATCATAAAAGACATTGGTCACAGCTGTGGCTAATTGTGTTGCAAATTCTGCCCTTGTCATCCCAATCCTCCTTTGATCTGCTTCTCGATCTGCTGCTCCACTTCGGTCTTCACCCACTCTTCCACGGGCTTGATGTGCGGTTGCGCATTCGCGTGTCCGACTACCTTGCCATTTCTGACAATGTCATGCCCCTTTTCGAGCAGATGCGTGAGCTGGTACTGCTTGTTATGGATAATCGTGTGCGCGTAGTGCTTTTTACTCTTATTATCCACTTTCCAATCGTCTGCATAGTGCTTGTGGCCGCCGTTGCGCTTTGCTTTGGGCGATGTGCTTTTGAGCTTCTTGATGGCTTCCTTGGAAACCGCCGTTTCCACTTCCAAAACACACTTATCCACGGCACTTGCATACTCTTGCAGGATGCTATTGATCTCCTTGGTCAGGTCCATCCGGCACCACCTCCGACCCATTCAGCCCCACGGCTGTGCCTGCGTAGATCTCCAGCTTGTCACTGTCTCGCATGTATGTTCGCGTGATAGCGTATCTGTTGCCCTCGTATTCCAACTCGCGTTCGCCTTGATAATTGGCGGCATCCGTGACGAATACATAGGACAGATCAAGACCTGCCTGTTGTGCCTGGTAAAAGTCCGAGCGCCCAACAGACTGCACCTCGCAGAACACGTCCCGCGTGCTCTCCGTCTCCACAATGGCCTTGACCTCATTCTGTGTGATGGTCTTGGAAACCAATGTTATTACTACATCAGTCATCCGATCCACCACCCATCTTTTGAGCGAAGATTGTGTTGTTCAATTTGAGCCGGAGCATCCGCTTCAAATCGTCCACTCTCTCCCCTCGCGCTGTTCTCCATGCAAGCTGCGCTTTGAGCGTTATCAACTGCATATCGTCAATGGTCAGAGTCTCCGGGAAGGTGTACCCCTCCCGGATGATCTCTGCCTTAGCGGACGTGATATACTGGCCCAGCCGCGCATCGTATGCATTTGTAGAGAGTCTCAAATCAACTTTCAACATCCCCAGCATGATCTCTTCCGGGGTCGGTGTTACTGCGTCAGCCATAGCCTTCTACCTCTTACTTTCCGCTCTTTTTGGTCTTCTTTTCCTCGGCCTTCGGTGCAGGCTTCGGTGCCGGTTTTCCAGCATAATCAGGAGTTACAACTACCATAGCGCACCCCCTTACTCATCCGACAACGTCAAGCCGGACAGATCGAAGAACCATGTCTTCTCCTCGCCAGTTCTCAGGGATACAACCTTGAGACGCTGCGAATTGATGTCCGTGAGCTTGAACATCGCCAGGTTATCCTCATCCAGTGCAACCATTCCAGAACCAGAGGACGGAACAATACCGACCTTGGTGGTGGTTGCATCAGAATCCGGTGTGAATTTCAGGCCGATGAAGTAGCCCTGGCCCCAATCGGTAACAATCTGGCCGGAGGTCTGCTTGATAAGTGTACCAGTGATCTTATCGCCGCTAACTGTGACATCACTCTGCATCTCTGCCGCTGTGGTGCCCCAGAAGTCTGTCTCAGCGGGCGCGGCCGCTACCGTGAGACTGGTTATAAATTTGCACCATCCTGGGCAAACGTTACCTGGTTAGCCGCAGGTGTCACTCCGTTGATACCAATGGCAACAAATGCATTGTCGCGCAGAACCTTGCCATCATAGCGTGCAGTACCCTTGAAGCCGGTCTGATCAGCGGTCCAGAATGCATGCTCGGAAGTACCGATGGTAGTTCCTGCACGTTCTGCAAGCAGATACAGATCGAAGTATCCTGCGATGATGGTGTTTGCCGGCATGAAGGACAGGACGATGATGTCACCGCCAACAACCGGCATCTTGCCATTGATCACGGATACATAAGCACCATTTGCGTCAGTCTCAACAAACTGTGCAAGCAGAGTGCTGTATGTGGTCTCGTTCATGATCCAGATCTTCTCGCCACGGCTGTAATTGCTCTTTGCCTTTGCAATATCGCCGATGAGAGCCTGTACCAGAGCCTTGCCAACAACGGTGGATGCATGGCTGATGATGTTCGGAGTATCGGCAACGGCTGCCAGAGCAGTCACAACCCCAACCGGCATCTTGGTGCCAGTACCGTACAGAATCGCCTTATCCAGTGCAAGGCCGATTGCCTGTCCGAGTGCTGTGATCAGCTCGCTTGCAAGGTCAATGTCGGAATCTTCAAGCGTTGCGTTGCAAACCTTGAAATATCCACCGACCTTGTAGCCGTCAACCTCAACCTTGGAGAAGGACAGATCCAACTCATTCAGGTTAGCACAAGCCTCGGTCCATACTGCCTCCGGGATCGTGCCTTCGATAACCATCCGGCCTGTGCCGCCCAGCTGGCGAAGGTTGACACGGCGATACAGCTTGGAATAGTCCTCGATGTTCTCGCGGAGCAGGCCAAGCAGTACCTGCGGGATCAGATAACCGGCGTTGCTGATTGCTCTCTTCTCTTTGATCGCTGCACGAACTTCACCCAGGAAGCTCTGCATCTCTTCCTTCTGTACGAAGGCTGTGCGCTCTTCGTAGCTCATCTCTTTCCATCTCTTCATGGTTCTTGTCTCCTTCTGCGGTTCTGCCGCTCTTTTCTCCGGTTCCTCGGTCTTGGACTCTGCCGGAGTATTCTCGATTTCAGCAAGCTCTCTTTCGAGCTTATCAACCTCTGCTTCAAGGTCTGTCACGGCTTTCTCTGCTTCGGCTTTCTCGTTCTCGAACTGCTCCACAGCTTCCTCAACGGCTGCCTTCTCCTCGTCGGTATTGGCTTCCTCGATGGCTGTTTCCAGTTCTGCTTCGCGGGTCTTCATCTCCTCGATCTTTGCTCTCGCCTCTTCCAGAGACTTCTGCGCCGTGCGGAGTTCTTTACCCTTCATCAGGCTTCTCAGTGCCATGGTCAGCACCTCCTTTGATTCTTTTTTTCATGGTTTCCTTCCATGCCTCGGTCTGCCGCTTCTTGATCTCTTCCAGGTCGCGAGCTCTGGCAGAAATTGCGGTTTCTTCATAGGCCGGAAACGTGCAAGCACTCACTTCCCACAGCTTCACATCCTTGATCGTCCAATGCACATCCCCGTTATCCCGGAACTCGGTTTCCTCGTCGAGAATGTCAAAGCCGATAGAACACTGTGTCACGTCACCGCGCTGCACACGCGCATACAGGTTCATTGCATCAGAGTCTTTCGGATTGACTGTGATTTTTCCCCATAAGCCGTGCTCGTCCTGTCTGACTTCCAATGTGTGAGCGGAAGTCCGGCCAAGGACAAGCGTTGTGTCGTGGTTCACCAGTGCCCGGATGTCACCTGCGAGAGACGATGTAAACGCTCCCGGAGCGATAGATTCGCTCATGCCCATTCCAAGGTCATAGTTGGAATTAAAAACGGCGAAGTAGCCTTCAATCGTCAGCTCTTCACCGTTCTCTCTCGTTGTGAATTCCGCATCAACCGTGCGGAGTTGTCTATTCTCGCGGCTCATTTATTCGCCCTCCTGAATTAACTTCTTTTGGTTTCCGCTCATATCGAACGGGATATAGTTCTCCAGAACTCTCAGCTCATTCAGACCATCTCTCGGTCCCAGTCCCAGCTTGTCCCGGACTTCGTTGCCATCTACGAAACCACGATCAGACAGCGCACAGAACACCGTGCTGATTGTCTGGATGTCCCAATCCAACAAACTCATGATGTTAAACCGGACATACCACTTCGGAGAGATGATCAACTTCCTTGTCATCTCCTGCTGCATTCCCATGACGATGGACTTCAACTGCGTATTGATAAAGTTGTTCCATTCCTTCTGGTTGTAATCTCCAACGCCCAGAACAAACGCAGGAATCCCAAGGATGGAAGCAACGGTCTGCTTATCCAATACCACGCTATCCTTCATGGCAAGGTCTGCGAGTGAGAGCGGCTTGATCTGCTCGATCTGGAACTGCTCTGCCGGGATGATCCACGGCTCTCCAACCTGCGACGTTTGCAGATATTCCTCTTTGAGCCGCGCCCGTCCTTCCATGGAAGCAAATTCCTCTGTCATGGCATCCACTTTCACAATCACATTCGGCTTGTATTCGCTCTTGAAGAACGCCGCCTCGGTCTTCTGTGCCTGCTTCAAATTGTTGACCAGGTCTTTCAGCAGGATGCGGAAGCCGCGCCCCTTCCAGAGATAGGTCTGGTCGGTATTGATGCGGAAGTGAAGCACATCGTCCTTGTTGTATGGCCGGCCGTCAATGTTGATGGAATAATCATCGTATCCAATCGCATTGAAGGATACACGCCCGGCACTCACCGGCACCAACGATCCAAGGTATCCCTCATGCGTATTGACCTGCACGATGGAATTGCCGTCTCCATACAAGAGCAGATTCATCACGCAGGCCTCTATGAAGGTCTTGCGCGTCATGGCCGGATTCGGTGTGATGTCGAGCTTCGCCGACAGTTCATTGATGATCCGCCGGTCTCCGTCCTCTGTGTTCTCCATTATGTGGATGGTCAGCATCCCGACCAGCTCGGCGATCCGTCTGCAAGCGGTGACAACTTCGGGATTGTCAACCAGCCTCGTGTATCCTGTCGGGCAACAGTCATTGGAGCCAGACAGCCACAGCCCGAAGCCACTTCTTTTCTGTTTTTTCTTTCCAAAAAGTCCCATGTCTAACTCCACCAGCTTTTTTTGTTTTGCTTTTCCAGGTTGTTCAGGTATCTTACACACGCAAAAACAGAGGCATCGAAAAGGTCGATCCTCTGCTCCGGTTGTACTTTCTCAAACTGTATCATGTCATCCGTCTTCTCAATCGCACGGACGTTCTGCACGCAGTACTCATACGCATCCGAGTGCAGGTAGTAGAGCCGCTTATCCTTGGCGGCCTTCTCAATGTGCCGGAATCCTTCTGACTTCACCCAGAAGTACTGCGTCTGGTCCACTACGTTGAACTTCGCGGCCTTCATCTGGATGAAATATTCCCGGGCGAACTTCCGATCATGTCCGACTTCTTCGATGCGGAAGCCCATTTTGCGCATGAACTCAAACCACTTGACCACATCCGACGCTTCCACGGTCGGAGTATTTGACATCGTCAGCCATCCATCATCCGCCCATCCAAAGAGTGGGATGCCGTCTTCATCTGCCTTCTTCGCCGCATTGACCACCGGAAAGAATGCATGAGTGATGATGATGTCAACGTTCTCCTTCGCATAATGTCCGAAGAGCGCCGCTGCCGTCAGGTCATGGAGCTTGGAAAGGTCTGCGCCGCCATACCACTTGATCGGCAGTTTCGCCAGCTCCTCCAGCTTCCAGTTGTACTGCTCATCGGATGCCCGGAACTCGTCGATGTTGAAGTATGCACGCATCGCCGTGGTGTAGATGTTCAGCGAACGAGAGAGAAAGTCTTTCCGCTGTTGCGGATCGTTCTGCGCCTGCAATGCCTCGTTCATCAGATCTTCCGGTCGTATCGTCACACCATAGGAAGGATTGGCCTTCTGGTGTTGTATCGGGTTTGTATAATCAACCTCGCCATTCTCGTCTTGATCCGCTCTGGAAATAAACGCAAACAAGGAATCATCCTTTACCACTCCATTTACAACCTTGGTTGCGTATTCCATCCGACGATAACAAAAGCTATTCATGTTATCTCCGGCTGTTGTTATGCCAATCATGAGCTTATTGGTGTAGGCTTTCATGGCCTCCTTGAATCGGTTATACTGTGCCGGTTTTTTGAATGCATGAATTTCATCAGCAATAGCGATATTACAGTTGAATGAGTCTTGTGCATCTGGATTGGCTGCGACAGCTTCGATCCGCAACGAAGAACCATCTCCAAAGTCCTTGTAGATGGAGTGCTCCATGTTATTGTCACGGATGCGAAATTGATCAGTCCATCCCTTTTGCCGAATTGTATACAATATATCTTCAAAGCTCTGCATCGCCTGTTTGAGTGATGCAGCCGTGATATACATACTGGATCCGCTTGCACGTTCCAAAAAAGACAATCCCCAAGCGAGACCGGCTGCGAGCAAGGTCTTGCCACTCTTCCGGGGAACCATAATGAACGCCTCTTTATACATCCGCTCGGATGTTCCAACGAAATAAAACCCAAGCAGGTTATATATGATAAACACCTGCCACGGTTGGAGAACAAATGGTGTTCCGGCAAGTGGTTTTCCATCAATAGTCTCGCCCTGTTTATGCACCATCATTTTTTCAATCAATATGATGACCGAATCAGGTTCATGTGTATGGAGTTCAATGTCTGTCCGCTCCAAATCAGCCAGGAACCGCTTACACGCACTTACAACTTCTTTTCCTGCGACCCTCTTTCCATCAACTACATCATGCGCGTATTCCAGAGCGACACTTTTATACTTGCTCAAATCCCGATCTCCTTCAAGGCCTCCGCAAGAGAATCGACTTTGGTCGCTTTCATCGCATCCTCATTGATTGCACGGAGACCCTTTGGGGTTAAACCGAGAGTAACCCAATAGGTCAATGCGTCCCTGTTGTAATCATTGATCATCCGCAAGATTGGATTCTGTTCCAGGTTGGTCTGCTTCTTGACATTGACGTGCTCAACAACCGCCTCTGCACCGGAGTCCTCAAACTGTCTGATCAGACTATCACGCTGCGCCAGTATCCATGCGAGTGTATCAATCGGATCAGCAAAGCACGGTTGAAACGTCCCGGCATCACGGCAGGCCTTTGTTATTCGATTTTTCCATGCTGTTTTAGTCATTTTGTTCTCACCTCGGTAAAAGACTTAGCCGCTAACCGCCTGAGAGGGAGATGTT
>Ga0326511_10000748_pt1 | contig 28330 bp, 27 predicted proteins | sample 0_2496_0518_D_FD_203701 | JGI IMG/M metagenome (GOLD analysis project Ga0326511, IMG submission 203701) | Bovine rumen microbial communities from UC Davis, California, United States - 0_2496_0518 | ecosystem: Host-associated > Mammals > Digestive system > Stomach > Rumen | place: USA...
ATATGTCAACACAAAAGTAGTCATTTTACCTGAGAGTACCAAATTTTTGGTGCTCTTTTTTTTCTACTCAGTGTTGCACTTGTAACTGGAATTTAAGCAACACCCTCCCCCCGACCCATAATCCATAACTCATAACTCTTAACTCATAACTCTTAACTCATAACTGATACATAATTCGCCCCTTCTTATATCCTTCCTATATACTTCTCATATACTTCTTATATAGGTGATATAAGAAGTATATGAGAACTATATGAGAACGATATAAGAACGATATAAATACAATATAAGAAATGCCGAATTATGTACCTCTTCGACCCCTCTCGGACCCCTCCCGGTCTGCCGGGGGCTAGAGGTCGAACGTCTGGCTATGGGTGACGAGGATGATGATGCGGTCGGGCTGCAGCTGCTGCAGGGTCTGCTGCAGGTGACGGCGGGCGTCGGCGTCGAGCCAGGCCGTGGGCTCGTCGAGGAGAAGGACGGGGGCGTCGGAGGCGAGGGCGCGCGCCAGAGCGATGCGCTGCCACTGCCCCATGCTCAGCTCCGAGCCGCCGTCGAAGAGGCGGCCGAGGAGCGTGCGTTCGCCCTGCGGCAGCCGCGAGACGAACTCGTCGGCGCCGGAAAGGCCGAGGGCACCGCGGATGTCGGGGCGTCCCTGGACGTCGCCGAGGGCGACGTTCTCCTCCACCGTGAGACTGAAGCGCAGGAAGTCCTGGAACAGCACCCCCATGCGCGAACGCAGCTCCGCGGGGTCGAAACGGCGGATGTCGATGCCGTCGACGAGCACCTGCCCCTGCTGCGGGTCGTAGAGGCGCAGGAGGAGTTTTATCAACGTGCTCTTGCCGAAGCCGTTGCGTCCGTCGATGCGCACAATCCCACCCTTGCGGGCGCGGAGGGAGAAGTGGCTGAGGACGTCGCGGTCCATGTCGGGATAGCGGAAGGTGATGTCGCGAAACTCCACCTCGTGGATGTCGGCGGGCACCGGGAGGGGGGCGGCGGGCGGAAGGATGGTAGGCTGCAGCTCAAGGAACTCGAAGAGGTTGCCGATAAAGAGGCGGTTGTCGTAGAGGCCGGAAATGGCGCCGACGAGCGAGGAGAGGTAGCCCTGGCCGCGGCGGAAGGCCTCGAAAAGCATCACGAAGGAGCCGATGGTGATGGCGCCGGACCAGGCGCGGTTCACCAGCAGCCACACGACGGCGAACATGGCGGCAGCCTCGACGACGGCACAGAGCACGTCGAGGGCACCGAGGCGCCGCGAGATGGACAGCAGTCTGTCCACCAGGCGTTTGCGCGCGTCGACGAAGCGGGAGCGGAAGAGGTCGGAGAGGCGGTAGGTGCGGAGCTCCTTGGCGGCGTCGCGGGCGGTGAGAATGGCGCCGTAGTAGGAGGTGCGGCGGTAGAGCTGCGTATTGTCACGACGGAAACGGTAGATGCGGCGGGCCTTGTAGAGGCGCACGACGAAGCCGGGTACGACGGCCGCAATCATCACCACGATGAACCACCACGAGGCCGACGCCAGCATGGCGACGATGCCGGCGATGGAGATGACGGCGCCGAAGAAGGCCATGATGTTGTTCAGTATCTGCAGGGGCCTGAATGAGGCCTCCTGCTGGGCGCGGTGGAAGGTGTCGTGGTAGGCGGGGTTGTCGTAGTATTGCAGGTCGAGCCGGGCCGACTGTCGCTGCAGCTGGTCGCTGACATAGTCTATCAGGCGCTGCGAGAGGACATCGTTGTTGATGCCGTTGAGGGCGGAGACGATACGGTTCAGCAGGAAGACGGCGCACATGATGATCAGCAGCCACATGACCTGCAAGCCGTAGCCGCCCTGGCCGATGCCGGCGGTAACACTGTCGATGATACCCTTCAGGATGTATAGGTTGACCAGCGGAAGCACACTCTGCAGCACCACGTAGACCACCCGCAGCCAGAAGGAACGGGGAGCGCAGCGATGCACCATGCAGAGGGCTTTCCAGAGGTTCTTCATTCAATTTCTAATTTCTAATTTCTAATTCCTAATTTTAACGGATGTAAATGGTTTTGACGACTTCGGCGCCGAGGTGGTCGTTGATTTTGACACGCAGGCCCTCGCGACGGCGCATCAGTTCGCTGCGCAGGGCGGCGGAGGCCACACGGAGGGAGAGGACGCCCTTGGAGAACTGCACCGACATGGTGAGGCGGCTGATGAGGTCGCCGGCCAGCTGGCGGTAGACCCGTTCCACACGCAGCTCGTCGGCGAAGTCGCCGTGGTCCAGGCGGCGCAGGGCCCCTTGGAGGTAGTAGTCGAGTGTGCGGTCGGGCTGCATCTTTTTCAGTTATGAGTTAAGAGTTATGAGTTAGGAGTTGTTTACGGCGCCGTTGGCCACCTGGAAGAGGCTGTGCTCGAGGTTGGGCAGCTCGTCGAAGATGGCCTGGATGCGGCCGGGCTGGGTGTCGGTGAGGAGCACCTGGCCAAAGCTGTCGCTGCCCACGAGGGCTATGAGACGCTTGATGCGCAGGAGGTCCAGTTTGTCGAAGATGTCGTCGAGCAGCAGGATGGGCTTCTCGCCGGAGTGGTTGAGCATGTACTGGAACTGCGCCAGTTTCAAGGCCAGCGCGAAACTCTTCTGCTGTCCCTGCGAGCCGAACTTCTTGAGCGGCATAGCCTCTTCGGCGGGGGTGTCGGGAGCGGAGAGCAGCAGCTGGAGGTCGTCCTTGTGGGGGCCGGCGTTGGTGTACTGCGAGTACTTGTCGGCCTGGCGGCACTCCTCGAGCTGTACGGCCAGCGGGCGTCCGTCGTGGTGGTAGACCACCGTGCCGGGCTCGTCGGTGCCTGCTATCCAATGATAATAATGTGCAAAAAGGGGTGTGAAGTCCTCGATGAACTTGGTGCGCCGGGAGGTGAGGAACTCGCCGCTGTCGATGAGCTGGGCGTCCCAGACGGAGACCATGGCGTCGTCCCACAGGCGGTCGTCCCACATCTGTTTCAGCAGGCGGTTGCGCTGTTCGAGGGCTTTGGTGTAGCGCATCAGGTGGTCGAGATACTGGTGGTCGGTCTGCGAGATGACGCCGTCCATGAACTTGCGACGGAGGTCGCTGCCGCCGGTGATGAGCTGCTGGTCGTTGGGCGACACCATGACGAGGGGTATCCGGCCGATGTGCTCGGCGAGGGTCTTGCAGGGTTTCTTGTTCCACTTCATCTGCTTGCCCTGTCCGCGACGGAGGGTGAGCGAAGCAACGTCGCCGCCGCCGTAGTGGCCGTGGACGGCGAAGAACTCCTGCCCGAGGCGTATGTTCTGGGTGTCGACGGGGTTGAAATAGCTCTTGCAGAAGGAGAGGTAGTAGACGGCGTCGAGGAGGTTGGTCTTGCCGGCGCCGTTGTTGCCGACGAAGCAATTGACGTTGCCGCAGAGCTGCACGTCGGCCTCGGCGTAGTTCTTGAAATTGGTCAGTATCAGTCGTTCCAGCGTCATAACTCTTAACTCATAACTCTTAACTGTTCCGCCACCTGTTCCATGAGCCAGCGGGGCGTGGAGGTGGCGCCGCTGATGCCCACGCTGGCGGCCGAAGCGAACCACGAGGGCTGCAGGTCGGCAGCGTCGGAGATGAGGTAGGTGGAGGGTTGCACCTTGCGGCAGTACTCGTAGAGGTAGTGGCCGTTGCTGCTGTTGGCGCCGGCCACGAAGAGGAGCACGTCGACGCTGCGGGCGAAGCCTTCCAGCTCGCGGGCGCGGTTGGCCACGCGATTGCAGATGGTGTCGTAGGCCACAAAGTCGGCTCCGGGAGCCAGACGCGATGAGATGTTGGCGATGAGCTGCTGGTATTCTTCGCGGCTCTTGGTGGTCTGGGAATACAGGCGTATGGGGCGCGAGAAGTCGATGGACGAAAGGTCGTCGGGGGTGCTGGCGATGATGGCTGTGCCGCCGGTCTGCCCGGTGAGGCCTATGACCTCGGCGTGGCCGGGTTTGCCGAAGATGACAATCTGGCCTCCGAGGCGCTGCATCTCGTCGTAGCCCTTGCGGATACGCTGCTGGAGGGCCAGGACGATGGGGCAGGTGGCGTCGATGAGGCGTATGCCGAGCCGCTCGGCGGTGCGGTAGGTCTCAGGCGGTTCGCCGTGGGCGCGGATGAGCACTTTGCTGCCTGCCAGTTCGGGCAGACGGGCATGGTCGATGACCACCAGGCCCAGGCTGCCGAGACGTTTCACCTCGGCGCTGTTGTGCACGATGTCGCCCAGGCAGTAGAGGCTGCCGTCGCGCGAAAGTTCCTCTTCCGCAGCGCCGATGGCCTTCACCACCCCGAAACAATAGCCTGCATTCTCGTCGATCCTAATCTCCATAACTCATAACTCTTAACTGGAACTAGCTCATACTCTGATTTTCCTGGCGGGCCAGCTCGAGCACCTCGTCGTATTCCTCCGGCGTGAGGTCGTTGAAGAAGTAGTAGACGGGGTCCACCTTCTTGCCGTTGAGGATAACCTCGTAGTGGAGGTGCGAGCCCGACGACATGCCGGAACTGCCCACGGTGCCTATCTGCTCGCCGCGCTTGATGTGCTGCCCCTTGCGCACCTTGGTGCTGTTCATGTGGGCATAGAGGGTCTGGAACCCGAAGCCGTGGTTGATAACGACCACAACGCCGTAGCCCGACAGGCCTTCGGGGTTGCGCCCTGCAACGGTCACCGTGCCGTCGCCGGTGGCATAGATGGGGGTTCCGGGACGGGCGGCCATGTCGATGCCGGAATGGAGACGGTGGTTCTTGAGGATGGGATGGAAGCGCATGCCGAAGCCGCTGACCACCTGGCATTGTGTCTTGGCCACCGGCATGATGGCCGGCATGGCGGCCATGCGCTCGTTCTTGGTGCGGGCCATCTCGTAGATTTCGTCCATCGACTTCGACTCGACGTAGAGGCGCTTCGTCAGCTCGTCGACACGCTGCGTGGTGCTCTTCAGGAGGGCGCCGTTTTCCAGGTTGTCGAACTCCGCATAGCGTTCCACGCCGCCGATGCCGCTATGGCGTTCGGCCGCGCTGACAGGCTCGGAGGAGAAGATGGTGCGGTAGAGGTTGTCGTCGCGCTCCTCGAGGTTCTCCAGCACCTTCTCGGCACGGTCGACACGGTCGTTGAGCAGTTTCGACTGGCGGCGGAACTGCGCCAGCTCGCGTTTCATGGCACGCTCCGAGGGCGACTCCATAATCTGCATTCCCACAACCACTATCAGCACTCCCAGCACCACACCGAAGAGGACATTGAAACTGATGCGCTTCACCTTGTCGCGCAGCGACACAAAGACCTTCTCATACTTCAACGTATGAGGGTTGAAACGGTAGGTATGGCGCTGTCTCTTTTTCACTGTCTCGTCAGAGGGTTGCCTTCAGGCGGTCGACGGCATTGACAAAGTCCACAACCGCATGCACGTGGTTGAAATAGAAGTTGAGGTTGAACTCGGGAATCTTGATCATGCTTGCGGCGTCGCCCATCTGGCCGAGGAGGGCCTCGTTGGGTTCCTCGATGGCCAGCTCCTGGCTGACGATGGTGAGGGTCTTCAGCGGCACCACGTCGAAGTCGACATGGCTGCGTGCCACCACCATGGCGTCGGGCAGCAGATAGTAGTGCACGCCCGAGGGGTCGCGCATTACGGGCAGGAAGGCCTCATGATGGATATAGTCGAACACTCCCATGTCGAAGAATACCTGCGAATAGCTCTTTCTGCGCATCGGGTCGTAGAACCAGATACGGCGGCAGGAGGCCACACGGGTGAACGCCTGCACGGCATCGCAGTAGGCCTCGAAGGTCTGGGGAGAGCAGTGGTCCTTCACATGCCATATCACCGAGTCCATGTCATGCTCCAACTGGCGGATTTTGTTCTTGTAGTGGCTCATGACACTGACCATGAACTTGTTGCTATGGTGCCCCATCTTGTCCTTGATGCCACGGATGACGCGCTGCATGCGTTCTTCCTTGCTGGCCACGGTGAGGGCGTTGACATAGCTCTCAAGCAGGCCACGGCGGTAGGGGTCGGAGGTGCTGGCCAGGGCCTTGTTGGCCTCGCCGAGTGCCTTGGAGAAGCTGGGCTCCTTGCCAAGCACAAAGCGCAGGTAGGTGGGCTTCATGGCCGCCACGCTCTTGCGGACAAAGGTATGATAGCTGTGGCTCTCGCTCTCGCGCTCGATGAATCCGGTGCCCGGCGTGCCGGTGACAATGTAGCGGCGACCGCTGTAGCGGGTCTCGCGCGAATCGCGGATGCCGAAGTCGTTGTAGTAGAAATGGTTCGATATCATTACATGCAGCCCGTCGGCCACCTTCACCCATTTCTTCGGAAATATTCTCATTCTGTTGGTTTTTGTTGACAGACAATAGGGATGATCAACCGTGGATGGCCTCGCCATGGACGGCCTCGAGGGCTTCCATAACGCCTTCGCTCATGGTGGGATGGGGATGGATGGCCTCGGCCAGCTGGCGGGCGGTAACGCCACGCTCGCGGGCAGCCACCACCTCGGCAATCATCTCGGTGACGTTGTCGCCGCACATGTGGCATCCCAGGATAAGGTCGGTCTTGGCGTCGGCCACAATCTTGACGAATCCGTCGGTGTTGCCCGCAGCCGTGGCTTTGCCGCTGGCTTTGAAGAAGAATTTGCCCACCTTCACCTCGTGGCCCGCCTCGACGGCTTTCTTCTCCGTCAGGCCCACGCTGGCCACCTCGGGAGTGGTATAGGTGCAGCCGGGGACATTGCTGTAGTTCACCTTGACGGCCTCCTTGCCGGCCAGGTGCTCCACGCAGCAGATGGCCTCCTTCGACGCCACATGGGCCAGGGCCGGACCGTGGACCACGTCGCCGATGGCATAGTAGCCAGGCACATTGGTCTCGTACCAGTCGTTGACCTCGATCTTGCCCCTCTCGTATTTGATACCGGTCTCCTCGAGGCCGAGGCCTTCGAGGTTGGTCACCACGCCGACGGCGCTCAGCACCACGTCGACATCGATGACCGTCTCGGTGTTCTTCTTCAGGTCCTTGACGGTGACATGGCACACATCGCCTTCGATGTCGACCTTCTCCACCGAGCAGGAGGGCATCACCTTCATGCCCATCTTGCGGAAGCTGCGGCTCATCTGGGCGGCCACCTCCTCGTCCTCGTTGGGCAGAATCTGGGGCATGAACTCGACGAGCGTCACCTGCGTGCCGATGCTCTGGTAGAAGAAGGCAAACTCGCTGCCGATGGCGCCGCTGCCGCACACCAGCATGCGCTGGGGCTGCTCGCGGAGCGTCATGGCTTCGCGGTAGCCGATGATGCGACGGCCGTCCTGCGGCATCGAGGGCATCACACGGCTGCGTGCGCCGGTGGCGATGATGATGTGCTCGGCCTCGTACTCCGTGCCGTCCACCAGCACCTTCTTGCCGGGCATCACCTTGGCAGTGCCGTTGATCACCTCCACGCCGTTCTTCTTCAGCAGGAACTCCACACCCTTGTTCATCGTCGAAGCCACACCGCGGCTGCGGTCGACCATGGCGTTGAGGTCGGGCTCCACGCCCTCGGCCTTGAATCCGTAGGCGGCGGCATGCTTGGCATAGTTGAACGCCTGGGCGCTCTTCATCAACGCCTTGGTGGGGATACAACCCCAGTTGAGGCAGATGCCACCCAGATTTTCGCGTTCGACGACGGCGGTCTTCAGACCCAGCTGGGCACCTTTCACGGCAGCCACGTAGCCTCCCGGGCCGCTGCCAATCACCAATAAATCATATTTCATAGCCATTTTATCTTTATTTATTATATGAATCAAATAAAATGCAAAGATACACAATCCTTTTGACATGGCCAAATTTTTTTTTCACCACAGGTTTCAGCCGCGCCCTCCGGCGGCCGAAAAAGGTCTTTTTGTCAAATCCCGGACCCTCCATCCCGACCCTCTTTCCTCCGCCCCGTCAGAGCCCGGAAATACACAAAACACTGAAAATCAAAGCAAATACCACACAAAACAGCTACAAACAACTGATTATCAGTACCCAACACCTTACCAACTCCCTACCAACTCCCTACCAACTCCCACCCAACTCCTACCATGGTGGGAGATGACAGGGTGAAAACAGGGGGATGGCAAGCCGGAAAACAGCCGATGGCAGAAGCCATGTGGCAGGTGTTTTTGTATAATCCCCGCACAGGGAGCCGCAGCGGGAAAACAATTTTTTCAAAAGAAAAAAATCGTCTTCGCAAAAAAAATTTTCAACCGTTTTTGGTGCATATCAATGGATGATTTCAGTTTTTCAGACACTTAAGGAGAAGGGTCTGAAAAACCGTTTTTGATTTTCAACATTTTATAACAGGAAACTGTTTTTCAACCATTTGCAAAAGAAATCAACAAACAACTAACACGTTTACAATCAACTATTGAGTTATGAACAAAAAACGCTCCGGAAGGTGAAAAGAAGGGAAAAAAATTTTAAAATCAAGAAAAAAAATCGTATATTATAAAGCGGTGCCAAATGTTAAAAAAATAGAAAAAAAATTGTTTTTTAGTCAGTTGTGGAAAAGTGTCCGCACGGGAGGTGGCCGAAGTTGGGCAAAACTTTACAAAATTCGGAAAATATTTGCAAATTTTTTTTTTGAAATTTATGCACAAAAAAAGAATGAACTTTGCAGACGAAACAAAAAGCAATGCAGATTGCATAAGTTATTGAAAATGGAGCATAGTAATACTAAAATGATAGAGGAAGATTATAAAAGAGTATGGGCAGAATGCCTCGAAGTGATAAAAGACGCCCTGGGCCCGGAGAACAAGCAGGCCTTCGACATGTGGTTCGTCCCCATCGTGCCGCTGAAAATCGAAGGCAGCACCCTGCTGGTCCAGGTGCCGAGTCCTTTCTTCTATGAATATATTGAAGACCACTATATCGACCTGCTGAAGCGAGTCATCCGCATGCAGCTGGGCGCCAATGCCATGCTGAAATACAGCATCGTCATGGACCAGACCATCCCCAACGACCTCCTCAGCACTACCCTGCCCTCCCACGGCCGCACAACCGTGAAGAACCCCCTCATCGACCTGCCCGTCAACATTAATAAAGATAACGCGCGCGAGATACCCAATCCCTTTGTCATTCCCGGCATCCAGAAGACCCGCGTCAGCTCGCAGCTGAGCCCCAACTACACGCTGGAGAACTTCGTCGAGGGCGACTGCAACCGTCTGGCCCGCTCGGCCGGTTACGCCGTGGCCGAAAAACCGGGCCTCACCTCCTTCAACCCCCTGTTGCTCCACAGCAGCGTAGGCCTCGGCAAAACCCATCTGGCCAACGCCATCGGATTGAAGACCAAGGAACTGCACCCCGACAAGACCGTCCTCTACGTCACCAGCGAGCAATTCATGCAGCAGTATGCCGAAGCGGGACGCGAGCACAACACCAACGACTTCATCCACTTCTACGAACTCATCGACGTGCTCATCATCGACGACATCCAGTTCTGGGCCGGCAAAGCACAGAAAACCCAGGAAGCCTTCTTCCACATCTTCAACTATCTGCACCAACGCAACTGCCAGATTATCATCACTTCCGACAAAGCCCCCGGCGAGCTGCAGGGTCTCGAACCCCGCCTGCTCAGCCGCCTCAAATGGGGTCTCAACGCCGACCTGCAGGCTCCCGACGTGGAAACCCGCAAGGCCATCCTGCGCCAGAAGCTGCAGAACGACGGCATCGAGATGGACGACGAAGTCATCGAATACATCGCCTACAACATCAACACCAACGTGCGCGAACTCGAAGGAGCCCTCATCTCCCTCATCGCACAGAGCTCGCTGAACCGCAAGCAGATAACGCTCGACCTCACCAAGCAGATGATCGACAAGTACGTGCAGAGCAGCACCCGCGAGATCACCATCGACTACATCCAAAAGGTGGTCTGCGACAGCCTCGACCTCCCTGTCGAAGCCATCCAGCAGACCTCGCGCAAGCGCGAGATCGTACAGGCCCGCCAGCTCTCCATGTACTTCGCCAAGAAAATTACCAAATCCTCCCTCGCCGTCATCGGCATGCAGTGCGGCAACAAGGACCACGCCACCGTGCTCCACGCCTGCAAGACCATCGAGAACCTGCGCCAGACCGACCGCTACATCCGCAACCTGGTCGACGAGCTGGAGAAAAAGTTCAAGGAGGCATAGTAACATGGACCGCCGGCCCCCTGCCGGCACGATAGAGAAAATGAAAACCGCATTCAAACCCGGGACGATGATCTACCCGCTGCCGGCCGTCATGGTCACCTGTGGCGACAATCCCGAGAACTACAACATCATCACCATCGCATGGACGGGCACTATCTGCAGTGACCCGCCCATGTGCTATATCAGCGTGCGCCCCCAGCGCCACAGCCACGAGCTGATTTCACGAACGGGCGAGTTCGTCATCAACCTCACCACCACCGCCTTGGCCCGACAGACCGACTGGTGCGGTGTGAAGAGCGGCCGCGACGTCAACAAGTTTCGCGAAATGGGCCTCCACCCCGAGCAGGCCCAGATAGTCAAGGCACCGCTCATCAAGGAAAGCCCCCTAAACATCGAATGCAAAGTGTTCGAAGTCAAGCGCCTCGGCACCCACGACATGTTCATGGCCAACGTGGTGGCCGTCAACGCCGAGGAAAGTCTCATCGACAAGAGCACCGGGGCCTTCCAGCTCAACCATGCCGGTCCCCTGGCCTACAGCCACGGCAAATACTACGCCCTCGGCGAGAAGCTGGGCGGATTCGGATTCAGTGTAAAAAAACGTAAATAGAACTATGAATATTGTTTGTGTAGAATCACTGGGTATATCCCGCGAACATTTTGAGACCCTCCGCGAGCACTATGCCGCCATGGGCCACGAGTTCACCTATTATATGGACCGTCAAGAGGACGAGGAGACCCTCGCCCAGCGCATGAAGGACGCCGATGTGGCCGTCATCAGCAACATCAAACTGACGGAAAACGTATTAAAGCAATGCTCAAAGTTAAAGTACTTAAGCGTTGCATTTACAGGACTTGACCATATCGACCTCAAGTATTGCTCGAACCACGGCATCAAGGTGCAGAACGCCGCCGGCTACTCCACCACCGCCGTCAGCGAACTGGCTGTGGGCATGATGCTCGACCTGCTGCGCAACATCGTCACCCTCAACGAAGCCATCCGCCAGGGTGGCAGCCGCGGCACCTTCCTCGGCCGCGAACTGAGGGGCAAGACCGTCGGCATCGTCGGCACCGGCGCCATCGGCACCGCCACCGCCCGCCTGCTGCTGGCCTTCGGCGCCAAGGTCATCGCCTGGAGCCGTACCGAGCGTCCCGAGGTGAAAGCCCTGGGCGTCACCTACATGCCGCTGGACGACCTGCTGCGCCAGAGCGACATCGTCAGCCTCCACGTACCCCTCTGCGACGAGACCCGCGGCCTCATCGGCGAACGCGCCCTCTCCCTGATGAAACCCACCGCCCTGCTGGTCAACACCGCCCGCGGCCCCGTATGCGACATCGCCGCCGTCGGCAAAGCGCTGGTAGAAAGCCGCATCGCCGGCGCAGCCTTCGACGTCTTCGAGCAGGAACCTCCCCTGCCCATCAACCACCTCCTGCTCTCCACCAACCGTTGCCTCGTCACGCCCCACGTGGCCTTCGCCACCGAGGAGAGCTTCGCCGCCCGCGCCGACATCGTCTTCGGCCACGTCGACCAGTGGCTCTAAAGTCGGTTTGCACCCGTGCAACGCCCTCCGCTCCTGTGCGCGGTGAAAAGCAGAAATGAAACAACAGCCCGAACAGAAACAACAAACACAGACAGATAATGAAGAAAGTATTTTTACTCGGTGCGATGGCGTGCGCCCTTGTAATGATGACCGCCTGCAAGAGCGGGACGGGTGACAACATAGAATTCGAAGAGGCGGAGGTGATAAAAAGTGCCACTTTCGGGCCGGAAGATACTCCGGAAATCATTGATTCGGCATTGAAAGCCGCGGGTTTGCCCATGCATATTGAATTGGGCGTCGATGGCTCGGCTACACTTGCCACCGACGGAATGGCATTTAATCTATCAGATAGCATATACTACATTTGCCAAGCAGAAGAAATCATTTTCAACGATGAACCATGGCTTTGTATCACCTACACTGAGGATATAACCGGGCAGTATTGGCAGATGATGGGACCAGGGTTCATATGTTACGAGACAGACACCATCAGCCCTCAAGCCGAACCATATCAAATGGCCAGTCATGGAGTCACCCTCCACCGTAGCGGCGTCGATTGCGATGCCATTGTGGTCCGATACCTCAATAGTGGGACATTGGACACAATACGTTATACTCAGTTTATAGATTGAACATACCCATATTTAGTCATAAACCACTAAAATGAAGAAACTCTTTTTGTTCGGCGCTATGGTGTGCGCCGTGGCGATGATGGCCGGATGCAAGGGCGGGGCGGCCGACAACACAGCCGCAGACACCATGCAACCGTGCGAGCCATCGTCCGTTCTCGTCACGAATGAATACCACTTCAAAGATTTGAAAACGCCAAACTCCTTGCAGGTCGTTTACATCAAATACAATCCAAATCTGGAGAAGGACAGCATCGAAATGGGCGATGACAGGTTCGTTGTGTACGACGACCGTATGAATTATTTTAGTGGAGCCAAGGAAACCTTGGAATGGAAAGGCGTGAAATTTGACGTGGTGGACTATGGCACCGTATTCTACAACGGAGAACAACAGGTGGATTTCCTTACGGAGGTGGGCGATATTTTCATATTTGTCGAAACAGCAGATGACGGCAGCAATTACATAAAATTCACCTGCAACCCCATTGATATTTGCAGCGAAGACGTATATGCTGACGACAAGGGAGTGTGGCATAAACAAACGGACAATGCTTGTGACTGGGTAGAGCCAATATAAAAAGATGCGCCATTATGAAAACCAGCTGCCATCCTTGCGGACGGCAGTGAAAACAGAAACAACACAATGAACATTTCCGTCTTCTGCGGGGCGTTGCAGCCGCGCAGAAGGACAAAAAAAAAAAGGACGCCGAGGCCATTGCGGGCCTCGGCGTCCTTTTTTTTATGCCTGTCGGTGAGAGGTTTATTTCACCGGATGGTCTTTGTGGAAGGCCTCGAGGCGCACCTTGAGGTCGGGGAACTGGTCGCGCTGCACCAGGGCCACGCAGGCACGGATGCCCTGCTTGTGGCTGCCCGTAATGTCGAGGGCGATGGCGCTGACGCCGTAGCGGATGAGCTCGTTGAGCAGGTCGACGCCACCGAAACCGGGATAGCAGAAGGTGAAGTAGAAACCGTCGCCGATGTCCTCGCCCATATCCTTGTCATAGACAATGTAGAAGCCGTTGTCGGTGAAGAGTTTCTTCATGACGTTGGCCTTCTCGCCGTACTCCCTGATGTCCTTCACAAAGTTGAAGGTGCCGTCGTTGGCGCCCTTCAGCATGGCGGCCATGGCGTACTGGACACTGTGAGCAGTACCTGAACTGAGGCAGTACAACGTGCCGAAAATCAGGGCGCGGCCGAGTTGCGTCTGGCTGTAGTAGCGGGCCAGGTCGGGGCACTCTTTGTTGAACAGCGTGGGGCTGCAGATCATCATGGCGATGCGCTCGCCGGCATAGGAGAAGCTCTTCGAGCCGGAAATCATAAGCACATAGTTGTCAGTGTATTTGGCAACGGTGGGCTGGAAGGGGGCCTGGCCGGGGACGCTGTAGTCCTTGCGGAAGTCCATCAGGAAGTAGGCGTCGTCCTCGAGGACAACGACTCCGTACTTGTTGGCCATCTCGCCGATAATCTGGAGTTCGTGGTCGGTGAAGCAGAACCAGGCGGGATTGTTGGGAGAGCTGTAAATCAGGCAGGCAACATCGCCGTCTTTAAGTTCTTCTTCAAGTTTGTCGCGCAGCTTGTCGCCACGGTATTCGTAGACGTCGAAGGTCTTCATGGGGATGCCGAGGACGCGGCACTGCTGCTTCTGCACGGGGAAACCGGGGTCGATGAAGAGCACCTTGGTCTTCTTGGCGTCGTAGCGGGTGAGGGTGAGGAAGCTGGCGAAGCCGGCCTGCATGCTTCCCACGGTGGGCACGCAGCAGTCGGGGGTGACGTCGATGTCGAGGAAGTTCTTGACGAAGCGGGAGGCCTCCTTCTTGAAGTCGGCGGTGCCGTAGATTTCGGGATAGATGCTGGCCACACCGTTGCGCAAGGCCTCGATCTGGGCCTCGACACCCACCTTGGGGGCGGGCAGGCCGGGGATGCCCATCTCCATCTTCACGAAGCGGACACCGGTCTCTTTTTCAACGTCCTGGATCATCTTGCGCATCTCGCGGATGCTGGCCTTGCCAGGGTTCTGGATTTTGTTGGCCGCTGCAATGCGGTCTATCGTTTCTTTCTGTATAGGTATTTGGGTCATGATATTGATGATTTATTTTGTGTTAAAACCTTTCAGCTTGGATACATTGATGGGGCTGATGTCGCGGATGATGTTGTACACGACCTTCTGCTCCTCGGGGGGTGCGGGGGTGAAGATGGAGATGATTTCCTGCATCTTCACGTCGACGAACTGCTGCAGCGAGAGCATCGAGGTGTTGCGGCGGTGCACCTGCTGCAAGGCCTTGAGGGCCTGCAGGATGGCCTGTCGTGCGGCAGGCTGGTCGCGCGTCATCATGTCGAGCCCGAGGCGGTGGTAGTTGTAGTAAGCCTCGCGCAGCGGGGCGTAGGCGCTGTTGGTGTGGTTTTCCATGAACCAGTAGCGGCTGCGGCCTCCCTTGGAGTCCCAGCCGGAGTACTTCGACACGTCGACGGCCTGCGCCACCTGCTGGGCCATCTGGTAGTAGGGGTCGCCGCCGTTGGGGGCGAAGCTGTCGAAATAGATGCCGAGCATGACATAGCAGTAGTACGCCACCGTGGAGGACAGGATGCTGCTGAAATTGTTGGGGTCGAAATCGAGGGGTTGGCTCTCGTTGTAGGAGAACGAGAAGGTGGGCTGCTCCATGTAGTTGAAGAGGCCGGTGGTGTAGGTGGAGTTGTAGACCGGGCGGCGCATCTGGATGGAGATCTGTGCCACGAAGTCGGTGGCCGAGTTGCGCTGCTGGAGGATGAGCGAGAAGGAGCAGTCGATTTTCTCCTGCTGCTGGAACTCGAGGTTGGTCCAGCGGCGGCCGTTGATGAAGTCCTCCAGGGCCTGCTTCATGTTGTCGAAAATCTTTTTGTCGCCGGCCGACTCGTAGGCCTGCGTCGTGGTGAGCAGTTTCTGGGGGTTGACGGTCACGGCACAACGGAATTCCTGCCCCATAGCGGAGCAGAACACCAACATTATCAGTGCTATAGACAATATTCGTCGCATACTTTACCATGCAAATATACAAAATAAAATTGAATTACACATAATAAAAATCGCAAATCCGCATCCCGTTCCTCCGCCTGCCCGCGAGGGGTCTGAGAGGGGTCCGAGAGGTAGATAATTCGGCATTTCTTATATCGTTCTTATATCGTTCTCATATACTTCTCATATACTTCTTATATAGGTGATATAAGAAGTATATGAGAAGTATATAGGAACTATATGAGAAGGGCCGAATTTGGTAGGTCGGAGGTGGGGTGTTGGGTGGCAAAAGGTGAGGCGGGGATGGTTTATTAGTTGTTGATAAGTGGTGCGGATTTTTTGTTCCATGTCGGAAATTTTTCGTATTTTTGCATTTTAAAATAGAAAATAAGAACATACTATATATGAGCGAAAATCAGAGAACTGACTACAGTGCGAGCAATATCACGGTGCTCGAAGGGCTTGAGGCGGTGCGTGTCAGGCCCGCTATGTACATTGGCGACGTGAACGAGCGCGGACTGCACCACCTGGTGTACGAGGTGGTGGACAATTCGATAGACGAGGCCCTTGCGGGGTTCTGCACGAGGATTGACGTGCAGATCAATCCGGACAACAGTATCACGGTTGAGGACAACGGGCGCGGCATTCCGGTGGACATGCACGAGAAGGAGCACCGTTCGGCCCTGGAGGTTGTGATGACGGTGCTGCATGCCGGCGGCAAGTTCAACAAGAACAGCTACAAGGTCTCCGGCGGTCTGCACGGTGTGGGTGTGAGCTGCGTCAACGCCCTCTCGGACCACATGACGGTCAACGTGTTCCGCGACGGCAAGGTGTACCAGCAGGAATACTCGAAGGGCAAGCCCCTCTACGCCGTGAAGGAAATCGGCACCACCGACAAGCGCGGCACGAAGGTGACCTTCCATCCCGACGACACCATCTTCACCGTCACCGAATACAAGTACGACACCCTGCTGGACCGCATGCGCGAGTTGGCGTACCTGAACAAGGGTATCGAAATCAATATCTGCGACTGGCGCCTGCCGCAGGATGCCACCATCCAGGACGCCGCCACGCTGGATAAGCCTGTGCGCGAGGACCACTTCTTCAGCCAGCGGGGCCTGCGCGATTTCATCGACTACCTGGACGAGAACCGCGAGAAGCTGATGCCCGAGGCCATCTACATCGAGGGCGAGCGCAAGGGCATCCCCATCGAGATTGCCATGCAGTACAACACGGGGTACAGCGAAAACCTGCACTCCTACGTCAACAATATCAACACCCACGAGGGCGGCACGCACCTGGCGGGTTTCCGCAGCGGCCTGACGCGCACGCTGAAGGCCTACGCCGACCGCAGCGGCCTGCTGCAGAAGGCGAAGGTTGAGATTACGGGCGACGATTTCCGCGAAGGCCTGACGGCCATTATTTCGGTGAAGGTTGCCGAGCCGCAGTTCGAGGGCCAGACGAAGACGAAGCTGGGCAACATGGAGGTGCGCGGCGCCGTGGACGAGGCTGTGAGCGAGATGCTGGAGAACTACCTCGAGGAGCATCCCAACGAGGCGCACACCATTGTGGATAAGGTGATCCTGGCCGCCCGTGCACGCCAGGCCGCCCGCAAGGCCCGCGAGATGGTGCAGCGCAGCAATGTTTTCAGCAGCGCGGGTATGCCGGGCAAGCTGGCGGACTGCCAGAGCAACGACCCGGCGGAGTGCGAGATCTTCTTCGTCGAGGGTGACTCGGCAGGCGGAAGCGCCAAACAGGGCCGCGACCGCAAGTACCAGGCCATCCTGCCGCTGCGCGGTAAGATTCTGAACGTCGAAAAGGTGATGCGCCACCGCGCCTTCGAGAGCGAGGCCATCCGCGACATCTATACCGCCCTGGGCGTCACCGTGGGTACCCCGGAGGACCCGCAGGCGCTGAACCTGAGCAAGCTGCGCTACCACAAGGTCATTATTATGACCGATGCCGATGTCGACGGCGCCCATATCGACACGCTGATGCTGACCTTCTTCTTCCGCTACATGCCCGAACTCATCGAGAACGGCTACGTCTACCTGGCCACTCCCCCACTCTACCTCATCAAGAAAGGCAACCGCCAGGTGTACTGCTGGACGGAGGAGGACCGCGAGCGCGCGCTGATGGAGTTCGGCGACAAGGGTATCCACGTGCAGCGCTACAAAGGTCTGGGCGAAATGAACAGCGACCAGCTGCGCGAGACAACGATGGACCCCGAAGGGCGCCAGCTGCGCCAGGTGACCATCGAGAACGCCGCTTCGGCGGACCGCATCTTCTCTCTCCTCATGGGCGACGATGTGCCGCCGCGCCGCGCCTTCATCGAGCAGAACGCCACCTACGCGAATATCGATGCATAAAATTTGAAAATTGAAATTATATGGATAAAAGAAACCTTCTGCTTATCAGCAACAGCACCATGCGCGGCGAGGCCTACCTCGGCTGGTGCAAGGATATGATTGCCGACTTCTGCCGTCGGCACAATGTGAAGAAAGTGCTCTTCGTGCCCTATGCCGGTGTGAGCCTGGCGCCCAACGGGCTGACCAAGAGCTACGACGCTTACGAGGCCAAAGTGGCCGCCGTGTACAAGGAGTTCGGCGTCAAACTGACCTCCGTGCACCACAAGGCGCTGCCCGTCAACGCGGTGTACGACACCGACTGTGTGGCTGTGGGCGGTGGCAACACGTTCCACCTGGTGCGCGAGTTGCAGCGCACAGGTCTGATGCAGGCCATTCGCCAGCGTGCCTTCGACGGTATGCCCTATATGGGCTGGAGCGCCGGCAGCAACGTGGCCGGTCCCACTCTCTGCACCACCAACGACATGCCGATTGTGATGCCCGCCTCGTTCGACTGCATGGGTCTGGTGCCGTTCCAGATCAACCCGCACTACACCGACTTCTTCGACCCGAAGCACGGCGGAGAGACTCGCGACGACCGCCTGAAGGAGTACATCATGGTGAACCCCAAGGCCACCGTTGCCGCCATCCGCGAGGCCACGGCCCTGCTGCTCGAGGGCGGCAAGCTGAGCCTCATCGGCAAGCCCAACAAGATGAAAGTCTTCAAGACCAAGATGGAGAACACCAAGGAGTACGGCCTGAAGGACGACCTGGGCTTCCTGCTGAAGGCGTAAATGGCACACAATAAAACACGACTTATTGCGTTAATGCAACAAAACCGCATAGATTATGTGCACACTGACCATAAATGTTGACCAGGCTGCATTCCGTGAATACGACCCTTCGCTTTCCACCACCGAAGCCCTCCAGAAGTGGTTTCAGCGTTTGGCGGACGTGGTGACCGAGGAAATCAAGAAGGATGCCAAAGTTCAGCCATGCAGTTACTCCTACGAGGAAGCACGGCGACTTATTACCGACAGGCTTGACCGTCTTGATGCAGGCACTGCCAAGACAATAAGTTATGATGAGGTAAAACGTCAAATGAGAGCACGATTTGCATGAAGACTATCAGATGGCTGAACGAAGCATGGGACGAATTGCAAGAAATCAGGAATTATGTCCTAACTGAACATGGCTCTCGCTCTGCCGAACGAGTACAGGAAGATATTTTCGCAAGAATCGATCCTCTTGAATCCATGCCAGAGCTTGGCACCTTGGACACCGAGCTTCACTACCACGGCAAGCCAGTCCGCATCCTGCACTCAAAGCACACACGCATAATCTACGCTGTACACGAAACAGAGGTTGTAATAATCATGCTATGGAACAATCTTCGCGATGACAGCATGCTGAAAAAAATAATATCGCAAAGATAACCGTTCGCTGCGCAACTTCACAAAAACTACATCCCGCACCGATGCAACATGGTTCTGCAATGGTGCGGGATGTGTTTAATTGGACGTTTTCTTGCGTATTTATTGCAAACCAACCCGTTTATACACAATAAACCCGACTACGAATGCTCCCAAAAAACCAATAACAAGAGATGTTCCAAGGGCATCCGTTACTTTAAGTTGAGTATTCCTTGGAATTGATTTCAATTTCTTTACAGAAGAATTCTCACCGCATAATGTCTCATAGTTTTTTGCGAGGGAAGTCTCACATCCAACAATAGACACATCCGAAACAAAGGCTACACCATTGCGAACATTTGGCTTATACGACACAGAATAATTTAGCGTATTTCCATCATCCTTCATAAAACGGTATGAATCAATTATCACATAATCATTAGTCAACTTCGTCCCATACCCCGCAGACTTCGAAAAAGATGTTGCTTCAACCTGGAGAAGGTTCTTTGAATCCGTACTACTCCCTGACTGAAAATATCCTTGTTTTTCTAATTCATTTTTAACACCCAAAACAGCATCATCGAAATCTTTCTTCGAGACAACCTGATAGGAAACAGAACAACTCGACAGGATTATTCCTGATAACAGGAACAATGGCATAAAGATTCTTAGTTGTTTCATTTTTTCTGATTTTAATAACGTTATAAAAATTTATCTTTTTCGAGCCTTGATTTCCAGTGAACTTGAGTTCCTGTTAGAATACATCTTCAAATGTGCCTCGTTTCCCGATACACTATAAATATCATAGCGATAATATTCTGCACCGTTGACATAAGTAAAAATAGTATTGTCATTTATAGTATATGTGCCACTACCATTCCCAAAATAGCCTGTACCATAATAAGTACCATCATCATAGAACGTTATACTAAATTGAAAATCATGGTAGTATGAACTGGTTATATCAACCCATCCACTACTCAATTTAACAGCAATGCCATCCCACGTACCAATCATTTTGTCCTTGTAAGGAGATTCATCTTTACCGCAGCTTGCAAAAAGCAACACCGCCGATGCCATCATGAGAATCAATAATCTGTGTTTTTTCATTGTGTGGTGATTTTATAAGTTATTGTGCATTATTGCCAAATGAAAAAGGTACAAGCCTTTCCATCTGCCTTACTGGTTCACCACAAACTACCTACAAACATGGACACTTGTACCTATAGAAAGCACAAAAGTCCCAATAATGTAGGTGATGGCTCAAATTATCTTCAAGGTGGTGATTTGTAAGGCAATTGAGTTCTTCTACCGTCATAGCCATAACACTCGGCAATGACGGTGCAAAGATACACACTTTTCCCGATGTAGCCATATTTATTTTGCCATTTCGATGAAAAGTTGTACTTTTGCATGGTTTTTAATTCCTAACAATTGACGGCTATTAACGTTAAATAAAGAGACTATGACAAAATACATCGGCGCACATGTGAGCGCATCGGGAGGCGTGGGCAACGCCATCCTCAACGCCGAGGCCATCGGGGCCAACGCTTTCGCATTGTTTACGCGCAACCAGCGCTCGTGGGTGAGCAAGCCGCTGCCGCAGCTGGAGATTGACGGCTTCAAAGCCTTACTTATAGACAGAGGATTCAAGCCCGAGATGGTGCTGCCGCACGACAGCTACCTCATCAACCTCGGCTCGCCCGACGAGGAGACGCTTCAAAAAAGCCGCGCTGCCTTCTTCGACGAGATGTACAGAGCCCAGCAGCTGGGGCTGACGATGCTGAACTTCCATCCCGGCAGCCATCTCAACAAGATTAGCGAGGAGGAATGCCTGGACCAGATAGCCCGCGAGATCAACCTGGCCCTCAGCAAGACCGAGGGCGTTACGGCCGTGATAGAGAACACCGCCGGGCAGGGCACCAACCTGGGCTGGAAGTTCGAGCACATAGCCCGCATCATCGAGGGCGTGGACGACAAAGCCAGAGTGGGCGTCTGCATCGACACCTGCCACACGCTGGCGGCGGGCTACGACCTGAGCACCGAGATGGGCTACCAGTTCTGCTTCGACGAGTTCGAGCGCGTGGTGGGCTTCAAGTACCTGCGCGCCGTGCACCTCAACGACAGCAAGAAGGGTGCCGGCAGCCATGTGGACCGCCACGAAGTGCTGGGCGAGGGTGCTATGGGCAAGGAGTTCTTCGCCCGCCTGATGCACGACCCGCGCTTCGACGACATGCCCATCATCCTCGAGACCCCCGACCCCATGCGCTGGGCCGACGAAATCAAATGGTTGCGCAGCCTATGAGAAACACTATTCTACTCAGTTTGGCAGCCATCCTGCTGACGGCCTGTGGCGCACACCATGAAACGCACTGCCTCGACACTACGCTGATGCAGACTGATGACAGCGTGTCATTTGACGAATGCTATGAAATCCGCTGGCGCAACCTTATGGCCGTGTGGGTGGACTCCACCGGCGCCCTCAGCCTCAACCATGATTACATCAACACTCCGCCGCCACCACCGCCGGGAGAGACATATGAATATGTGGACGACCGTGTGACCACCGACCTCGTCCAGCTGCGCGAGCAGGTGAAACGATTCCTTGCCAACAGCGATAACGTCGACAGCTTGCCAGAGATGAGCATACAGGACATCCCCCTGTTGGGCGAGCGCCCCGTCAGCAAGGGTCTTGTGTCGCTGTTCACCCTGGAGGGTGCCCCCGAGGCAACCGTCGACAGCGTGCGTCACGAGATTGCCGCCGCCATCGTCGAGCTGCGCGACTCTCTCTCGCTGAAACTCTTCGGCCTCCACTATGGCGACCTTGCCCTCGACCAAGCCGCCGCCATTCGTGCCGCCATACCGACATCGGTCTACTACTCCACCATCAACCGTTACTGCAAGATTGTCTGCTATGACGAATAAAGCCGCCATACTGCTGTCGACCCTTCTCCTCCTCGGCGCCTGCAGAAGTCCGCAAGGGATGTACTACCTCGAATACTTCATCGACGAGCACAAACCCTTCGAGGAAATCGGCTACGAGCAGCTGCCCGAAGCCGCACGCGCCTTCCACGACCGTTGCCACACCCCCGACGACATCGAGGAAATATACCGAGGCTACCTCGAGGACAGCGGCAAGAAAGCCTACGGCATCATCTTTCGCGACGGCAGCAACATGCTCTTCGACAAGAACGGCCGATGCCTGCTGATGGCAAACCTCCGCGACGGCCTCCCCCGTTGCTGGACCAACCAGATACCCATCTACAACGTCCTCTACAGCGCCATCGAAAAAGAGATGGCCCAAACGACAGACAAGCCCTGGGAGGTCCGCATCCTCGAAGTGCACCGCGACGGCTACCTCGTCAAAACCGGCCAGGGGGTTGACATCACCCAGTTCTTCTTCGACAAACGCGGACGACTGAAAGACATCGCATACGAAATATAACAATCAAACAATATGACCCCACAACTCCACCCCGACACCCTCCCCTTCCTGAGGGAGCTGATGATGAACAACAACCGCGAATGGTTCAACACCCATAAACCCCATTGGCTGGAAATCAAGGCCGCCTTCGACGACTTCACCCAGGGCCTGATCGACGAGATGTCCAAACACGACGACACCCTCGTCGGCCTCACGGCCAAGAACAGCGTCTACCGCATCTACCGCGACACGCGCTTCTCGCCGGACAAGACACCCTACAAGACCCACGTCTCGTGCTTCCTCTCCTCGTGGGGACCCAAGAACAGCGGCGTGCCGGGCTACTATTTCCAGATCGGCGCCGAAGAAGCCTACGGCCTGACGGGCACCTGCAACCTCGGCGGCGGCATTTTCATGCCCTTGCCCGATGCGCTGAACGCCATCCGGCAGGAAATATTCTACTGCCCCGACGAGTTCCTGGCCATCATGAACGAACCCTCGTACAAGAAATACTTCGGCAACACCTTCTTCACCACCAAGGTGCTGAGCCGCGTCCCCAAGGGCTACCCCGCCGACTGGGAGCATGCCGACCTACTGAAATACAAGGACTACTGCACCTCCTACACCATGCCCGACAAGATGCTCAACAGCCCGAAACTCTTCGACGAGGTCATCAAGGTCTGGCGCGCCAGCGTCCCCCTGAACCGTTTCATCCAACGCGCCATGGAAGATGTGACAAAATGACAAATCGGCACCACACCATCCCAACCTGAAAAAAGCAGAATTCCATACGCCCTATCCTGGAGGCATCCGACCCATCGGATGCCTCCAATTTTTTTTTGTCCACCCATCTGGGAAGAAGCAAAAAACACCCATAAAAACAACCTAAAACACTGATACACAATAAACAAACCGTATTTGCACATAAAACACTGAAAATCAACACCTAAACCATACCCCCTCTTACTCCTCTCTTACTCCTCTCCTACCCCTCTCTTTACCCCCGGTTACGAAAGTAAGAGATGATAAGGAGGGGGTAAAAAGAGGATAAAAAGAGACGAGGTGTAGGTACAGAAAAAGCTCCCTGCCAGAGAATGGCAGGGAGCAAAAAAGGTGTTTTTGTCAAATCGGGAAGGTTTCGACCCGACAGAAAAAAAATAATCGTCAAGAGCGTTTACGGGAAACGAGCAGCGGCGCATAGCGCCACACCAGCGCCATGCAGAACAGCAGCGTCAGCACCTCGGCCACATTCACGGCCCACCATATGCCGTCGATGCCCACCACGGCAGGCAGTATCCACACCGCCGCCATTTCGAACACCAGCGACCGCATGAACGCCGCCACCGCGCTCACCACTCCGTTTTGCAACCCGGTGAACAGCGCCGAGGCAAACATGCTCCATCCGCAGATGAGGAAACAGAGCATATAGATGCGTATAGCCTTGGTGGTCAACGCCAACAGTCCCTCGTCGTAACCAACGAAGAACCGCGCCGCCGGAGCGCTCAGCAACTCGGCCACCGCCGTCAGCAGCAGCCCCACCACTCCGATAATCACCACCGACTTCCTCAGCAGCGACCGCTGCTCCCCCACGTCGCCGGCACCGTAGTGGTAGCCGATGATGGGCGTCAAGGTGATGTTGTATCCAATGAAGAACGCCGCGATGACAAACGTCAGGTACATCACCACGCCGTAGGCCGCCACGCCGTCCTGTCCCAGGTAGCGCATCAGCTGCAGGTTGTAGCACATGCTGACGATGCTCAGCGAGATGCCGCTCACGTATTCCGAAAGCCCGTTGGTGCAGGCCTTGCCCACGTAGGGCCAGATGGTCTTCGAGTGCTTCCGCAGGTGCAGGCTGCCCTTGTTCATCCGCTTGGAAGCGAAATACAGCAGTGGGAACCCGCCGCCCACCACCTGCGCCAGCACCGTGGCCCAGGCCGCACCGGCCACGCCCCACTTCAACAGCCACACAAACAGCGCGTCGAGCACTATGTTCACCACCCCGCAGGCCACGCTGACCCATGTGCCCAGCTGTGGCCGTTCGGCAGCCATGTAGAACGACTGCATGGCCTGCTGCAGCATGAAGAACGGCATGCCCACCATGCTCACGCGGCCATACGTGATGCACTCCTCCATCATCCCCTCGTCGGCTCCCAGCCATCGCGCCACCGCCGGGCAGAACACCGCGAACAGCACGCCCACGGCCACGCCTGCCAGCGCCAGGAAGCGCAGCAGCATGGTGAACACTCTGTCCGCTTTCAGCGGATAGCCCTCGCCCTGCACCTTGCCCACCAGGGCGGCCCCGCCGCTGCCCACCATCAGTCCCAACGCGCCGAGAATCATCATCGGCGGGTACATCAGGTTGACGGCGGCAAAGCCACTCTTGCCGGCAAAGTTGGAGACGAACAGTCCGTCCACGATGCCGTACACCGACGACACCAGCATCATGGCCACGCTGGGGGCGGCGGCCATGAGCAGGCGGCGGTAGCCGTAGTGTCCGGAGAGGGATACGTCCATTTTATTCTTTTGCGATGGACGATTTATACGATTCGCGAGCTTTCATGCGGATATGCTCGTCATCAATCAGGCGCTGGCGATGCTTCTCGCCCGAGTCGCCAAGAGCGATGAGCATCAGCAATGCAAACAGCGGCGTCAGTACAATGGAGAGGAAATACCACAACACATTCTTGCGGCCCTTATCCTTGGCCACATAGGCCACCCCGAGAGGAAGCACAAAGAAGTAGAGCACCAGCGCTATCACAATGAGTACCGTACTCACTTCGAATTCAGCTTGGAAGACGCTGCCCAGCAGCACCAGCAGCAACGCCGCAGGAGCAACAAAGCGGGCCAGGAACGAATAGAACACCTTGAACCAAGGCGTGGGAAGTGTACCGTGGTTCGACAGTTCGTCCATGATGCTGTCTTTCTTCATGAACCATCCGAAGAAGATGATGGTAAGCAGCGCACACACCGGCGGCAAATAGGAGCCCGTCAGCTTGTCCAACCAGTCGAAGAGCGACATATCGCCCAGTTTGTATGAATTGAGGATGCCGCCGTCGAACGAATAGGCCGCCAACACCGCTACCGCACACGAGACAATGGTGAGCAGGATGGCCGAAAGGGATCTTTTCTTGCCATAATCTGCTCCCCAAGCCGTCAACGCTTCCAGCAGCGAGATAGCCGATGTCAGCGCAGCCACCGCCAACAGCAGGAAGAAAGCTCCGCCGAAGACGATGCTGCCCACCGCGCCCATGGAGTTGAACACCACAGGAAGCACGTTGAACACCAATCCGGGACCTCCGGCAGGGTCCTGACCGAAAGCAAAGACCGCAGGGAAGATGGCCACACCTGCCAACACGGCGATAGCCGTGTCGCAGACGGTAATCCACATGGCGCTCTTGAAGAGGTTGTCGTCCTTCTGGATATAGCTGCCGTAGACAATCATGACACCCATACCCACCGACAGCGAGAACAAGGCCTGACCCAGAATGGCCAGCACACCTTCCCACGTCAACTTGGAGAAATCGGGGTTGAAGAGATAGGCCAGTCCTTTGGAGGCTCCGGGCAACGTCAGGCTTCGCACACAGAGCACCAACACCAATACCAGCAACACCGGCATCAGTATCTTCGACACCTTCTCGATGCCGTTCTGCACACCGCCGAGGATAATCACCAGCGTCAGCACAGCAAACACCACCAAGCACACCACAGGTGCCACTGGCGATGCTGCAAAGGCAGCAAAATGACCGGCGAAGTCGCCATCAGCGACCCCGAGGAGCTGACCCGACACCGACTCCCAGAAGTAGTTCAGCGTCCAACCCGAAATAACCAAGTAGATACACAGAATCAAGAAACAGGTTATAAGGCCTGCCAATCCCACATAGCGCCACATGGTGTGCTTGGGCTGCAGAGCCTCGTAGGCCTTCATCGGGGTATGCCCCGTGCGGCGGCCGATGGTCAGCTCGCTCAGCAGCAACGTCATGCCAATGAAGAACACAAAGAACAGATACAGTATCAGCGCCGCTCCGCCACCATACTTGCCGCAGATGTAGGGGAAACGCCAAATGTTGCCCAGCCCGATGGCCGAACCCGCCGCAGCCATGATGGCTCCGAAGGAGGAGGAGAAACCTGAGTTGTTATTTGCCATAGTGTCTTTTTTTTAAAAAGGAAAAAGGAGACGCGCCACAGGAGCACGTCTCCTTATAATTAAGTTTTATTCGTTATTCAGCCTTGATATTGGGTTGTTCGAGGCCGAGGTTCTTCTTCTTGTCGACAGCCTTCAGATAGATGGCTATGAGGCCAGCAGCAACGCCAAGGCAGGCGAACATGACCAGCGGCACACTATGGTCAAGCTCGGTGGCAGGTGTGCCTTCGGGGTTGGTGTTGTTCAGAATCTTGCCATAGAGCAGCGGGAAGAGCCAGAGACCGATATTCTGAATCCAGAAAATCAGAGCATAGGCAGAACCGATAATCTTCTCGTCAACCAGTTTAGGCACCGAGGGCCACAGGGCAGCGGGCACCAGCGAGAAGGAGGCGCCGAGCACAAGGATGGTCAGGTAGGCCACCATGACACCCGCAACGGGGCTGGTCTTGAACTGCGGCAGAATGAAGGCGAAGGTCAGATGGCAGACCACCAACAGGATGGAACCAATCATCAACATGGAAGCAGCCTTACCTTTGGTGTCGACATAGTTGCCGAGGATGGGGGTGATGGCCACAGCCAGCAGCGGGAACACGGCGAAAATGGACTCTTCGGTGCCGCGCATATAGCCCATGTAGCAGTAAACAATCAAGGCCACAACAGCCAGACCCATCAGACCATATTTCATGTTTTTGTTCTTCTTCATGAAATTGCTCGAGAACGAGGCTGCAGCCACGACAAGCATGATGATGTACTGCACGATGGTAGCCGACGGACTTGCCCAGAACGAGCCTTCGGGAGCAGGAGTGAGCGTCAGGTCGCACTGCAACATGTTGACAGCATATTTCTGGAAGGGGAAGATGGCACTATAATAGAGCACGCAGAGCAGAGCCACCAGCCAGAATCCGAGGCTGGAGAGAATCTTGCCCAGGTCGCGAATCTTGAAGGGGTCGTCTTTTTCCTCGGCCTCACCAGTCTGAGCGTCGAGCTTCTTGTCCATGAAGAAATAGACGATGAACATGATGAGGGCGATGCAGAGGAGCACCACGCCGAAAGCCACCGAACGGCTCACGTTGACGCTGCCACCAAGATGGGCGAAGAAGGGGGAGAAAATCATGCAGGTGGCCACACCCAGACGGGCCAGAGCCATCTCGCTGCCCATAGCCATGGCAGTTTCGCGGCCTTTGAACCACTTGACGATTCCGCGGCTCACGGTGATGCCTGCCATCTCGCAGCCGCAACCGAAAATCATGAAGCCACATGCAGCCAGCTTGGCCGATGCGGGCATGCCGCGATAGAAGGGCGAGACTCCCAGTTCATCGAAGAGCGGTATGTAATTGAGATTGTCGGTAAACCAATTGTAGAGCGCAGTGTGGTTACCCATCTCGTCGACACCGATGAAAGACTCGCTGATGGCAAAATACTTGATTATACCGCCAATGAGCATCACGGCGCCCGAAAGCACAGCGGTGAAACGCACACCCATCTTGTCGAGGATGATACCGGCAAAGATGAGGAAGAATACAAAGACGTTGAGGAACACCTCAGAGCCCTGCATCGTGCCAAAGGCCAGACTGTCCCAGCCGCGGGTATCCTGCATCAGATCCTTGATAGGCGACAAAATGTCCATAAATACATAGCTGCAGAACATGGCCAACGCCAGCAGCAGCAACGCTGTCCAACGCATTCCTGCGCTGTCTCTCAGTGTTTTGATACTTGTTTGTGTCATACTATTATT
>Ga0326511_10000749_pt1 | contig 28266 bp, 32 predicted proteins | sample 0_2496_0518_D_FD_203701 | JGI IMG/M metagenome (GOLD analysis project Ga0326511, IMG submission 203701) | Bovine rumen microbial communities from UC Davis, California, United States - 0_2496_0518 | ecosystem: Host-associated > Mammals > Digestive system > Stomach > Rumen | place: USA...
TCTCTTTTTCCATATCTTTCTCACATTCTTCCTTTTAGGATAATAAGCTAAAATGATTTTCTTTATCTTTTTCCTATTCCTAAATAGCTTGTAGATTAGATAGTCCCACATACATTAGATACAAATAAAAAGCTGACTACTATTAGTATTATTCCTATTATTATTTTAATCAGAATTTTCTTTACCATCTTTATATCTTGCTAAAGTTAAATGGCTCATAGCATCTTCTTTATGGTAAAATGTTTTAGCATATTGTTTTCATAATCTCCATTCATCTTCTTTACCTAAGAAATATACATATAGTAGTCAGTTAATCTCTTTCTTTTTATATATGTTGTATCATAGTCAGCTTTTTGTTATTTTGTATTCTCGCATTTTGTTTAGATTAAGAACTAAACTATTTCTTGTTTATCTCATCCACCTTTCATTTGAATAATTTTCATATCCATTCAAATAACGACTTCAAAGCATCTAATTCTGGTAGAGTTTCTTTATAGTTAATAGAGTAGATATGTCCCACAATACTATATCATTCAGCTACTATCAAGATAGATAGCATAGCAGTAGAGATTAAATCTACTTCACTAAATCCTGCTCATCTCAATACTGCTATCACTATGAAAGGAAAACACCACCTTGTTAGCTTCTTGATTAGTCCATTAACCATAACCTTAGACTGTAATGTTCCTTGTATATAGGCATCTACAATTCAGAATATTCGGTCTAGTATCAGCATAGCACTAAGTATAATAAGTGTTTCTCAACTCATTCAGAAATAATCTAGTATAGCACCTAATGCTAATCATCAAGCTACATTCATAATAGCTCAAGTTCCTTGTGTCATTCTAGTTGTTATTAAGAAATAAATTATTCTGTTGTACTCTTATACTTAGCATAAAGTGGTAAGTTCAATATACTTCACTCTACTATCTCAATTCTACTATCTCAAGCAGGTATAGATAAACTCTGTCAAGCTACACTCAATGTTTTAGGAGTTGCTAGTGGATACACTACTATTACAGGTGTTCAAGCTGAAAGCTGGTCTGCAAGCCATTGGTTATACGAATTAACCGTTGTTAAAGATTGGTCGCTACTTACCAAAACAAGATTGGTTGCTACGGTATAAACTATATCATAACCGCTTGAAAAAGCACCTGCCTTAAAGTGTGTAGACAATAAATTAGTTGTTGTTGCAACTGCATTTGTTTGTCCACCACAAACAGCGTAATATTTTCCTTCGTTGGCATTGACTGCTGTTACCTTTGCTCAAGTATTTACTCCATCAAATACAATTACTCCACATTTTACTACCACATTTCCACTCAATATCTCTTGTTCATCTTTATAGTCTCATACTCATAATAAGTCTTCACAAGTTGCTGTTCCACCGTTATAGTATGGTTCATATGTTGTAGCAGTGCTACCGAGTTCTAGTTGAATATCACTTATTATATAACTAAATTGTTCTGTAAAATCACTAGTTCTTGGATACCAAAATACATACAATGTCTTATATGTTGCCGTAAATGATACGCTATTGTCGCCAATTGTAATCTTTTTATTGGCAAGAGTATCAGAATAACCGCTTCCAGTATCTGAAACAATCCTAATGTTTCCTATACCTGTAGTATCGCTATTAAAAGAAAAAGTATATTCCTCACCGACAACTAATTGTGGTAATTCTAGTTTTAATCTTGCATAGCCACCATTGACCGTTATATTTAATTGCCCTACCGACCTTGTATAAGTCAGATTTGCTATAAATTCTTCTGGCACATTTACAACATCAAACAAATTCTTTCCGTGTGCGTTTATCGTTTCCACTGTGCCGTCTGTGTAGATTTCAAGGTCATTTACTGGGTCGCCTGCAACGAAGTCGCCCGTGCCTTGGTTCGTAAAGAATTGTCCTGAAACAAGGTCATACATACCCAGTTCATTATTACTATTACGAACAGGGATATATTTATGAACAATGTTGTTTCCATTTTTTACTCTCACTTCACTAATTTGGGCAGAAGCACCATTATTCGGAATAGAACCATCAAGTGAAATTCTGTTAAATATTGTCATTGGGTTTACTGGCATACTGACAAAGTCCGGTGTCAGTATTTTTACACCATTTACAACAAAACTGTTTTTACTAATTGCCAGCGTTCCGCTTAGTTGCGATGTTGGTGTAACAGAACCATAAGTATTTGCCGAGGCACTAGAACCATACCTTATATACCAGATATTACTAGAATTGTATGTTTCAACCCAAAAACCACCGATTGAAGTATCGGAAACAGGTTGTGCCCCCAGTATAAATTTATCACCAGTTCTGGTCAAATCTGTAAGTTTATAATCAACTTCGACACTATCTGTTTCTTGTAAAACATACCCTGTATTTATCACCTGACGACCATCAGACTGTATATAGGTTAGTTGAGTATATCCCAATGGCAAACCGCTTTGATGTCTTACTTTCAAAGCACCATTATTACATTTTATATCTACAGGAGTAGTAGGTGTAGGTGTGCTAGCTTGGACACATCATCAGTAGGCTTTTAATTCCAAAAGTTTATTAACTACTGCATCAGTTAAATCTATGTATCAGTTTCCTGTTACTTCTTTAGTGTAAGTGGGAGTTCAACCACCAATAGCCATTCATTCATAAGGTCGGTGGATTTTCCACGATATAGTTCAGATTTTTCTATTAAACATTTTCTTCTATTTGTTACGAACTAAACAATAGATAAGAAGAAATCTCAATTTCAATAGATGTAAACCTTATCTAAATTATCAATATTGAATGCAAAGATAGGTGCAGTATCATTTACAGGTCTGCTATCAGCTGTAGCTTCATCTAAAACTGTTTCTACATAGATGTCTGCACTATCTTTCATTATCTCTATTCCAAATCAAAGATTAGTCCATTGTCTTTCAAATACATTTTTAAGTACCTCTGTACTATTAGTTTCATCATAAGCCTTAATTAAATCTTGTAGGCTTGTAGATGTTGTTGTTGCTGTTAATTTCATTTGATTATATAATTAATAATTAAATACTTTGTACATTACCACTACCATTATTATTAGGTGTGATGTTTATCTCATTTGTTGGTGTTAGATTTATGTTCTGTAAGCTGTTCAGTTTAATCCGTGAAGTTGTTGGTTGAATGAATATATTAGAGAATGCTCTATACTGTCATCAATTTCATTTGGAGAAGTGTTCATTCGTTGCATTATATGAATTTCAAGATACATATAATAGCCTTTGTCTATATTTCCCTGAAACATATATTACATCTGAACTTAATATACCATTCCATCATCAAGCAGTTGCCCATTCTCACGTGATACCAACTATCGTATACATATTTTTAAGTTTACAATAATTTGTTATCTTTGTTCAATTAACACTTCAAGTTATGCTACTTATAGCATTAACTAATGTGGTAAAGTCAGCTAAACTTGGAATATGCCATCATTCAACACAAGGTCATCTCCTTGCTTCGTATGTATTTGTTGTTCATCACCATAAATTGTTATTTATAGAACTATCCCAATACTCGTTATTTATTATAAAAGTAGAGCTATTATAGTAATTTCAAGGTCAATAAGCACTAGCATTTACTAATGTGGTACTTGTGCTTATAGGATTAACTCAATATTCTCGTGGGTGGTTATTTCCCCATTGGTATCAATTACCTTGTCATAAAACTGTTGTGGCTCATAAGTCTTTATCTGCAATACTTATACCATTTCAAGCAGAAGTCTGAAAACTTATCACTCATAGGCTCTCACTCCAATATATTCAGATTTCTGTTATTGGTTGTGAACTAGGTCGCACCTGTTTATCTCACACAAAAACCTTAGAGATAGGGGTATCTCATACGAATATCTTACTAGGTTGGTTACTTCATATAAATAATCCCATCGTTATTCTAAGGAACTAAAGTTATTATGTTACTAGCTGTTCAGCTTGCTGGGTCAGAATTACTTACTTTTATTGTATAGGTTGTACCACTATCTCCACTTACTACACTTACACTATCATCTACATATTTCTTTGTAGCTGGACTTCCATTGTATAATGGTGTGTATGGAGTAGGATAATCATAATCTGTTCTTAGCACATAAGGAGTAAATATTTGTATATAACTATGTGCCTCAGATACATAAGCCCAAACACCATTTGTATAACTAAACGTAAATCTTATTTCACTTCTATACGTTCTTGTTTGACTACTGGCGTTTTGTATTCTAGTGCCGTCTTCATAGAATGCTATTACATAATTGTTACCATCAGCTATAACACTTCATACTCTATAATATGGCATATCTCATACAAATACTGTAGCATCTTTATAATCTGTTGTTGTGGGGTATTGACTTGTGTTGTTTAACCAGTCTGCCACCTCTTGTCATATAGAAGCTATATCGCTCAAGTCTGAACTTATATAGAATTTAGCATCTATAGGATACCATACAAACTTATGTATTCCTGTTACCTCTGTAGCATCACGTTCATATATTATCTCTATAACATTCGTACCATTAAAGAACACATCTCTATCTCTATAACCCATACTCCAATAGTAACAAGCACCACCATCTCAAGATATAATTACAGGTACTTTATCTCCACCCCAGAAGGTTCTACACCAATTATATAATTCTGTTTTCTGTTCCTCTGGGTCATTTAATATGAATGTAGTTAATGCTGATGAGCCACCACTACTTCATACTTCATTCCAAGTAGTTCCATCGTATGTCTTTAATACATCATTAGTTGTATCGTACCATACCATTCATTCAGTAGGAGATGTCGGTGCTGTTGCACTTACTTTTGTTTCATTTATTGATACATTACCAGTTCATACTAAACTATTACTATTTACTGTTTTTATGTTTTGGTGTGATGTTATTACGGTTCATAAGTCAGCCTCTCAGCTACTTGCTACTGTAGTACCATTCATTTTTACACTTGTTATTGTTCCTGTATTTGAGGTAAATCAGCTATCATTTTGTAATTGTGATACTTTTGTAGGTATAGTTGGCTTGTTTATGAAATAGGTATAGTCATATACATTCTTACCTACATTATTTGGGTCATATACACTCCTTTTCATATCTCATTCGCCACCACCTCATCAGTTACCTCATCATCAATTAGATTTTATAATTTGTACCATTGTTTATTGATTAATAATTTAAAGGCATTTCTGGCTCAGCTATTCACTGCATATCTACTGGTGCATTTACTCACTGTTCCCTAGCCATTCATAATCATTCTTCCATTCATTCTTCCATTCCCTCATTCATTCACATCTCTATTCATTCACTCATTCACTGATTTAGTCAGTATTGATTACCATAGTTAGTAGGTATTCATAAGGCTTGCATTACTTCTTCTTCACTCATTCAGCCTTTTCTACTTACATTTACATCATATTTATCTGTAAGCTCTTGTGGTAATCTCTTACTTACTACACTATCTACTACCTCATTCAGTTTATTCTCTAATCTCTCTACTTGCTGTAACAACTGTTCTATGGTTACTCTATTACTCATACTTTCATTTAATGATGTATTTCATTCTGTGATAGAGTTAGTTATTGTTTCAGATACATTATTTAGTTCATTATCTATATCTGATTTGATTTTAACTACATATTCTGCCATTAAATCCAGCTTTCCATTGATACCAGAAAAGTTTTTAGAGCTGTTTCAGTCGTTAGTGGCACTTGTGTCCACTACAGCTTGTTTTATATCGCTTAAAATTCAGCTAAGGCTATCAAGTTTCTTATAAACATCATAACCTCACTTTCATTTAATAGCTGTCTTGATTTCACTCAGACTTTTTCTTACCTCTTTATCATTATACTCTTTTCTGCTCTTTACAGCTTTCTGTATAGCTTTATCTACTCAGTCAAATCTACCATTGATAGAAGTAAAGTAAGGTGCAGCAGTTCTACCCCAAGAGTATTTGTTAGAGTAGGCATCAAATTCATTACCACCAAACTTATATCTATCATAATCAGAAGATAAAGCTGAGCCACCGTCAAATACATATAGATATACCTTTTCTGGATTATACCTATCAAAGTTGTATATGTACCATCAGTAACCTAACTCTGTGCATAATCAGTCTTCTATATATTTTTGTCAGTCCCTACCAATAATGGTAACAGTAGGACTTAATCAAGTCTTTGGTACTCATCAGTCTGTAAAGTTCACTGCTATTTGTTCCATAGTTTATTTATATTGATGTAAATTAATCATCCTTATTTATTTCATATAATCATCAAGCAACAGGTGCCGCTGCGTTCGCTATACTCTGTTCTCATTTATGTAATTGTTGTATTGCACTATTCATTGTTCCCCATGCACCTGCAGTTTCATAGTCTTTTGTATAAGTCCTAGCAACCTTTTTCTTAAGTCATCATAGAGCATTTTTAATAATAAATTCATACATTCAAGGCATAGATGGGTATATAGTTGCAGCTAATTGTCTTGCATATTCTGGATTATATATTGCCATATTGGTTACCCAAGCTCATATCTCGTTATTCATATCTATTCCATCTGGATATTTTTTGCTTTTTGTATATTTCTTGATTAGCTTAAATAGTTCTCTTGTAGCCTCATCTCATTGTACTGCTTTTTCTGCTCATTGTGCCGCACTAACTCAAGCAGGCTTATTTTCTAATCTTCAAACCATATCATCAAACAGATTAGATATCCTAATGCTTTCTGCACTTTCTGCCTCAGCTTTTGCTAATGCTTTTTGCGATGGTTTACTCAAACTGTTTGTGAATTTTCATTTTATCGTATCAAAAGCCTCTCTAAACACTTTTGTTCATTGTCATCTTTTTGTCCATCATTTATCTTTTAATAGAGATTTTAATCATTTATAGAACTCTTGAGATGTTGTAGCATCCATTGCTCTATCAGTATTAACAAATATATCGTTTCGTAATGTTTCCATTTCATCTCATAATCTAATTACCTTATCTCATTCATCCCTAGTAAAAGAATTTAGAACTTTTTTAGTTTCATCATCTAAAAACGTTTTTCAGTCTTTAAAGAACTCTGGATATTTGGCATTTTTACCCCATTTCTTTTTCTTTCATAATTCCTTAAATCAATTTTCTATTTCTTTTAGCATATCATTAGCATCATATTTTAATCACTTTCATCGGTCAAACTTTATCTTTCATTCTATTTCTTCTAGCTTTTGTCATTTTATTATTCTTTTATCAATTAAAAACTTTTTAGCTTCTTCTAATTTCTCTAATATCTTTGTTCTTGGAGTTATTTCTGCATTATAATCTTCTGCAGCTGTTTTAGATATTTTACTCATCTCATCTCGTTCCTTAAGAGTTTTTGTTCATACAGACTTCTGTGCTGCTTTATTAGGCGACCCAAGTCGTTTTAATCAAGTATTTATAGGTCTGCTTTTTCATAACAAAGTTCATATTCAGTTTAATGCTCATCATATTGCAGCATTCATAGCAGCAGTAGTTAGATATTTCTCTGCACTAGATAACTCATTATTATAAGCATCTTCTAATGCTTGGAATTTAACACCTCATTCTATTCATTTATCTAATTCACTTAATCGTTTAGTAGCTTTAGGATATTTTTCTAACATCTTCTCTCATCATTTCTCTAAGAATTTTCATAATACAGGTATATATTTAGTTCATTTTACTACTTTTAATTCTGGAGTAGCCATAAACTCTGCTATATCTCATACTACTTTACCAGCCTTAAATGCTCAGCTTTCTGTATCATAAGTATTCTCTATCTCTCTTTTTACAGCATCTGATATACCACCAGATACTTGAGCGGCCATATTATCCATATATCTAGCATAGTCTTCTACACTACCACTAAATCATTCTTTTACTGCTTCATCGTAGGCATCATACATTCATGCCTTATCTATTACTCAACCATTAACAAAACTCTGACCTTGTTCATTAAAGTTTTCATATTTCTTATGAAGTCCTGTATCAAACATTTTGTTAAAGATGTTATCTCATTTAGCTTTTCATTCTTTATAGGCATTGTATTCTTCTGTATTTAGTGAAGATGTTAGTTCGTTGTATTCTTCATAAGATTTTTTATTCTGTTCTTCTGCTTCTTTAGTAAGTCCTACTTTTGAGTATCCCTTATTAGCCAAATCTAAAGCCGTACCAATAGTCTGTTGTGGTACGCTCTTTAATCAACCTAAGAAATTACTAGCATTCTCATCTACTTTAGTATATGGGTTTTTTGATTTTCCCATTACATAGTCAAATACTCTATCAGCATATCAACCATTCATAAGGTATTCATTTACTGCATTGGCTTGCTGCTCTCATAATGAAGTTAATCTCTTTAATACCTCATCTGGTTTCTTAGTAATAGCCATTACCTTATCTGGATTAGCTCATTTCTCTAAAGCATCAGCAGCAAACATATTAACTAAGTTGGTTTTTCTAACTGCTATAGTATCTTGTCATGGATTTCAGCTTTTTATCTTTCATGTTGCTATATCGTTATTTACTTTCTGTCTATTATCAAAGTAGTCCTTTACTTTCTTCTCTTGAGATGCTTTAGATAATTCTTCTCAAGCTATTACTCAAGTTCTTATAGAAGCTCAAAGTCCAGTACCCCATCCTCAGTTTATTCATGCTCATATTGGGTTTACTCAAATAACCATTAGTTTAATTTAATCATATAAATCTGAATATATATCGTTAGTTTGTCAGCTGTCTTGGAATTTACTTCCACCAATTCCACTTCATTCAGCTTTCCTTGTTTTTAACATTTGTTCAGCACCACTTCATGCAAAGTTTCTAGGCATAGTAGCTTTTCAGTCCACTGCTGCATCATACAAACTTTCTATTAGATATTCTAAGTTCTCTCCAAAGTTAGTTCTTCCCCATTTTAAATCTGTTGCTGCATTTTCCAATAAATTCCATTCACTATCTGACATTGCACCGAATGTAGCTCATAAATCTTTAGCAGCAAACAATTCGTTTAAAGATAATCTTTTCATTAGACTATCAAACTCTCATTTAGCATCGAATTGGTCGCTTCAAGGCAACACATATCATGCAGTATTTCTAAGAAGCCAGTTGGTAGATACATTTCAGCTCTTATTTCAGTACAATAATTCATATACTTTAATAGCTTGTTCTAGTGCTTTTGATGCCTGCTGTGCTCATCAGCTCTTTAAGTCAGTATTAGCATAATTAGTAGCCATTTCATTAAACTCTTTACTTGTAATTCAGTAATCAGCTAGTACATCTTTATATTTAGCATCTGTTAAGTCTATTTTTCATTCACTTACTGCTGTTTTGAAGTATGGCACTAATGAATTAAAGTATCCATTATTATTCCAGTCACTATCGTTAGCAAATTTACCACCAAAGTTATTTATAGCTTTACCACTTTCAGTATATCACTGTGATGGATTAAAGTATCATTTTAGATACAAATTGCTAAGAGGTATTTCTCTAGGTGCAGATATTAGTTTATCTCAGTCTTTATTACTTTCTACTATTGTTACTGTTCCAGCATCTGCATTATATCATACTACTACTCATACGTGTCCATATTTTCTAGCTTTATCACTAATACTTGAATTAGCTGGTGCGTTAGAGTAATCAAATACTGCTACACTTCATATTTCTGGAGTATCGCTGTTTATTGATTTTAGCTTAGTAGATAAATCGTTATCGTATATTCTTCATGCTCATATATTCTGTAAGTAATCATTCACAAATGCTCAACATTCTCCACCATAATCTCATACACTCAAATTTCACAAGAAATCTGATAATCAATTAACTTTACCTTCTTCACTAACTGTTGTATATTTTACACCTCATGGAGTTACGCCTTCTCATCAAGTAGGGTAGTATCCACCATAGTTTCCTCAGTAATTTCCACCGTAATTTCCACCTATTCCATATCCAGATAAATCTATAGCCTCAAATTTTCATGTAGTAGAGTTATATGTTCAGTATATAGGATTTCCATTAGCATCTGTTCCTATTCTTACTACATCTGGACTAGAAGTTAGTTTACTAAGTTGTTCGTATTCTGGTTTACTCTGTAATGGTTTTACAAAATTTTCTTGTAATGCTTGAGATAGGCTTATTCCTTTCTCTTTAGCATATTCCATTACATCGTTTATCACTTGCGACATTGGTCTTTGGATTATATCTCCATATTTAGCATAGTAATCACTCAATACTCTATCTAATGCTAGTTGTTTATCTGTATCACTTCCATTATCAGCTTGTTCTAGTGTTACATTTGTAGCAGCATATTGAGCTTTTAGTCCTTCTGGGCTTTTTAGATATATTCCATAATCATCTTGTATATTCTGTATAGTTAGCTGTCCAGCTTTATCCATTTCTTGCCTTTCAGCTTGTAGATATTTAATAGTTCACTGTAGTTTTGTTTGTTCTACAAGTAAATCATCTTTCTTTTTTAGTAAATCATTATTAGTATCTTGTGCCATAGCCATTAACTCTGCTTTTGTGGCTCAAGGATATTTCTCTCTATAATCATCGTATGTACGTTTTATTGTATTATCAATATCTAATAATTCTGCTTCTATCTCAAAGTTCCTATCTACTTTAGCTCTTTCTTCTTCTGTTGGTGCATGATAATTTCTATCATCTATTCAGTCGTTATCTTCATCTCTATATAACATTTCTTTCTTATTCCATGTCCAGAAATCAGTATCTTCATATCAAACTTCTTTCATTGCACTTTCTAGGAAAGAGTTGTTTTTTATTACATCTTCTGCTTTCTTTTTCTCATCTTTAATAGCAGCAGCTCTTTCTGGGTCTATATTTTGTATATCGCTTAAATAACTATCTGGTATAGTTCCATTAACTAATCAGCTACCCACTTCTCAAGGAGTTAGGTTGTTGTATTTATTTGTATCTTGTATTCTGTTAAAGTAATCGTTTAGGAAATTTATTTGGTCTTGGCTTCTTCATTTTCAGTCAATAAAGAAATTATAGAACATACTATAATCATCAAATAGATATGGATTAGTCTGCCTATATTTATCGAGATTATCAGCTATTTCATCCATTCTAGCTTGGCTGTTATCTTGATAATCCCATTCTGGCTTTGTTTGAGCAGGAGAGGAAGTCTTAGTAACTGGTGTACTTTGTGGCCTTTTCTCTGTTATTCATTTTGTAGCCAAATAGTTCTTTAATGCTGGATATTGTTTTAGTTTAGCTTGCTGTTGTTCGTAAGATAAACCATTCCATTGGTTAGCAATAGCATTAAGGTCTTTAGTTGTATATCATTGACTAGGTCAGTTTAGAGTGGACATACCTCATACCATATCAGTCATAGGCGACATATATTGGTTAGAAGATTTGTTTGTAGGTAATGTTCACTTAGTAGGTCAGTTAGCTGTTGACATACCACCCACCATTTCAGTGATAGGTGTCATATTCTGTTCTTGCTTTGTTGTGTTCTGTTTTGTAGTAGTTGTAGTAGGAGTGTTCATAGGTGCTGTACTTCCAGTTCAGACTTGTGAATTTCTTGAATTGTTGGTAGCTACACTTGTACTCATACTATTTAAAGTAGTCCCACTATTGATACTCTTAGCCGTTGCCAAAGCACCCTCTTTATCTCAAGACTTATACTGATTTATAATGTCTGCTTTCTGCTCTGCTGTTAATTTTACTCACATTTATATTATGTTAAGGTTAAATTCCCTTATGGGTATGTTTATATTTATTTACTGTTTTTCAACTATCTCTTTTGCTTTTTGTATTGACTTTACAATAATGTAATAACTATCGTTGTAGTCATATTATGCGTTGATGTAGATAGTGTGCTTGTAAATTCATTATATACGTATATTTTATCTCAAGTATTAAAGTAATATTTCATACTCTCTGTTACTATTCACGCATTTTGATTTAAGTGTTCTTTAATGGTTTCTCCACCACTTATTCAAGTGGCTTTCTTTATCCAAGTGCTTGTTAATCAAGAACTTCAAGTTCATCTAGCCCAAGTTATATCTAATTGATACCATCAACTCACAGGCACTTCTACTCAATTATATCTTGATGTTTGTACTCAGTTATTATAATATGCTTCTATAGACACATTCTCAAATGTTATATTACCATAATTCTTTGTTATTGTTGCTGTTCTTATACTTCAAGTATAATCATCTGGTCGGACTAAAGTCTGAGCGAATGCTAATGTTGACTGTCATTGTAAAGGTGCTTCATTACGATACACACTTGTTTTCTCTAATAACTTAGGTGCGTTCACTCAGTAGATTAGTGTAGCCATTCACGTTGTGGTATCGTTATTGGCATTGATTACATTTGAGGCATCTTTTGTTATCTCCTTATTTATATTATATTCTACAATATTAGAAGGCTCTCTGATTTCTTCTCAGATATATTGGTATCATATTTTATCTGCTTTTTCCCAAGCCTCTAACATTAGTCTAACATTACATTATAATATAAATCTGCACTATATAAGTTTGTATCCTTTGTGTATCTAGTTCAACTTACTGTATAACTACAGTTCTTTAATACAAATTTGAATTGTATCCATTGAAATCTACAATTAAGTTTAAGAGTAGTAGCAAATGGACTTCTCATATCCCAACTAGCACTTAAACCTGTATCGTTTATCTGTACTGGGTGTCGTTGCCAATCTTCTGGATTATCTGTTGTAGCATCTGCTTCTGTTCTATAATATACGTGTATATCTCCACTTTTATTTCATTCTTTACCTAAATGATAACCAATTCTAATATACTCACTCTGTTTTATCTCACTCATTGATGTTCAGAAGTAGCACATTGTTTGGATTTCTCAAGTATCTGGTAATCACGTATTTATTCATACTAAGATAGGCTCATTTTCTCATTGATAATACCTCCAATTACGTGTTACCATTATTCCTCATTTATAACTTCCTATTGCTCACATAGAGTATCAGTTTTCTACTTCGTGCCATAGACTTAACACATCTGCATAATTCTTATTCTTTGCTCAGTAGATATATACTCACTGTTTTGTAACAAAGTATAATTTATCATCATATACACACATATTATTATAAATACCTCTTGAAGACAGTTCTACATCTCATTCAGCTTTTTTGATTATATAGTATTGGTATCAGTTCATTAATCCTAATCATTTCTGGCTTAGTAAGTATTGATAACCATTATATACCTCACTTCCTATTATAGAGTATCAATCTAATGGTATTCTTTCATCTATACTATCTCATTGTCAGTCCCATAGTAATAACTCACTACCATAAGGCTCATTTACTGCTATTATTCTTATATACCCTCAAAGCTCATTTATAAATCTGATATTATACTCTTTCTGTATATCAAATCAGGCTTGTAATAGATTTGGAATAGTCTTTGTTACCTTCCACATCTTATTAGTATCTCATACACATAAGATATTATGTGTAGCATATAATGGGTGCTGTTGATTACTTGTTAATGCTATTGCCATTACTCCATAATCTTCATCACTATCGCTTGTAGCACTCTCTAAATCAGTCCAATATGCTCAATTATCTCTCTTATAGTAAAGTTTAGTAGTTGTAGATATATAGATATATCAGTTAAATAATTCTAAATCACATATAGTACCACTAAGAGTACATAGTAATGTAGCTCAATTATTATCTACTAGATAGATTTTCTTATTAGTACATACTAACCAACCACCTTCTTCACTAGAGTATGTTACATTCTTTACATAACTTTCTCAACTAGCACCAGTTCATATTATTACTTGGCTATATCTATCTATATAGGCTGGTATAGGTTTTGGGTAGATACTTTTAGCGTCCTCCCTTACCTCCATATCATTTGAATAATAAAAGGAGTTTCTGATACCTGTAAATAAGTCATCAGAAAGCCCTCCATTCGCTCATCTAAATATAGGTCAGATTTTTGTTTCAGCCATTAGGTTAGTAATTTAAGAAGTTTAAATTTGGTAAGTATGCAGTATCTGCTAATTGTCCTCTATCTGTTATGTTCTGTATTGCTTTCATTTTCTCATTATCGTAGAATGTTCTAGCATTAGCTCTAGGTGTTTCAAAGTTTACTCACATATTACCATACATTCGGTATTTCATTCACTCTACTAATACATAATGCCACCTTGATGGTATCCATATATCACTCTCTAAATCATCTGTTGTTGTTAGTTCTTCGTTATAGTTAAATCCCCAAATTTGCATATTTGTGCTTTCCTTTGGAGTAGGAATTAAATTAACGCTCTCTCTTGTGATAAAACAAGCAAGTGGCTGTTTCTCACTCTCTCGCTTGTTCTTATCTACTTTGTCAACGAAATGAACTGGTAAATCTCTCCATTTTTTAGCGTTATTGTCATACAACCATACTGCTTGTATCTTATGTAATGGAAAACTGTTAGATAATGTTCAGTCTGTATTTGTAAATGTATATGTACTTTGTCCAGATGTTACAGCTATATCTAGTATATCAAATCAGTATCAACTATCAGAGTTCCTTATATCTGCTCAAAAGTCTTCAATTACAAAGTTTAGAAATCTGTATGCTTCTTCCGTTGTTACTATATCTTCTGTACATCCAGTCTGCCTTCTGGCTAATGATATTATTTCACTTGGTTTCATTAATTAGTTAGTAGATATAAATCCATCCTCTTAAGTTCGCCGACTGCCTTTCGACAGCCGACTATATAAGAGAATGAGGGACTAAGCTGATACCAATACTTCAATACATCTCTTAGCTCATTCAGTGAATGTTTTAATTCCATACAAAGTCCAACAAAGATAGTTGTATCCTGTTTTCTTTGGCTCTTTGTTCTTTTGAATTGCTACATCTTTCTGAATTACCATATCTGTACATCCATATTGTCCTGCCCAACAGTGAGCTACTTCTCCTCAAAGCGTAACTCCACTTTGTGCATATTCTACGTGTCCAGATGTAACTATTGTTACATTTGTTCCATCATCTATTGCTTTAGCATTTACTGATAATAATTTAGCTCTGTCTGCAGCTGAGAACTCAACGTAATCTCCAGCTGTAGCCATTTCTCCATTAATCATTCCTTTAAGTGCAGCTAATGTTGCTTTACATTCTCCAGCAGCAGAAGGTGTTGCTTTGAAAGTAATAGTTGCACCATTGATAGTTAATGTATCATTAGCAGCTACTGAACTCATTGTAACTTTATTTGTATGTGCTACGTTGTTAGATACAAATAAGTTGAAATTTCCCCAAGTTCCTAAGTATCCTACTCCTTTAAGTGTTCCTCTAAGAGCAGCATCAGCTTGATTAAATCCGTTTACTAGATTTGTTTGCTGTATAGCAGCTTTCATATCTGGAGTAATAACGTAAAACCAAGCCTTTGTGTCTTCTACATCGTTAGCATTCATTTTTGCTTCTGTTTTAGTGAACAATGAGAAAGCATTTGATACAGTTACAGTGATAGGATTTCCTGCTGTTCCTCACATATCTCCATCAGAGATTTGTAAGTTAGCATTCAATACTTCTTGTAAGAAAGCACCATCAATATCTTTCTTCAAAGCATAAGTCATACGGTCGATGTATTTGTTAGCAGCATCGTATTTGTTCTGTTTAACATCGATTTCATCGATATATACAGTAGCTTCTTTTGATTTGTTTACTACTAAGTATTCATCAGTAGCTGATACATCTTGTACAGTTACATCTACTCCTTTAGTGTAGTTGTTTACTACTACATCAGAGTAATATGGTCTATGTACCATATCTCCATCTCTTAATAGAGATTGTTCTTCCATATTTGCTATCTCTCTAGCAATGAGTTTTTTCTTTAGTAATCTCTGTGTTCTAGCACTTCGATATTCTGGACTAAAAGCATCTAAATTGTTTGCCATTTGTTAATTAATAAATAGGTAAATAAATAGGTAAATAAATCTGGATTATTTAACGTATCATTTGGCTACTCTCTCTGCTCTAGCTTGTCCATCACTCCAAGCTAAGAAATCATCATCACTCATATTATCAAAGTCTGACATACTCGTTGGTGTCTTAACTGTAGTGGTTGGCTTTGCTACACCAGTTAATGTAGCTCACGATACACTTTTATTCCTATACTGCTCATCCAATAGCAATGTAGGGTCGTTTTGTGCTGCATATAATTGAAATGCCTCACTATACGATAAGTCCTTTTCAGTTCTTATCTTCTCAATACCTTCTTCGTGTCATTTAGCGTTAGGGTATTTCTCATAGAAGTCGGCTTTCTCTTTTGCAGCCTCTCTTTCTAATTCTTGACTAGCGATACCTTCTTCTAGTTCTTTAATTCTAGCTTCTAGGTCTGCTGTGTCTTTAGCTTGAGCTTGTAGTCTTTCTACTTCTGCTCTTGCTTCGTTCCTTTGTTTTAGGAGTTTCATTACTGAACTTTGTTTTTCAGTTGTAGTATCAGCTTTAGGTTGTTCCTTTGGCTGTTCTACTTTCTCCTCAGTAGTTTGCTCTACTTCTTCGGTTTCTTCAACCTTTTCGTTTGGAGTTTCTTCTGCTTCTTGCTCGTCAGCTTTAGCTTCCAACTCCTCGATAGTTCCATCCAATTCTGCTTGGATTAGTTCATCTTGTGTTGCCATAATCGTAACTATTAAAGTATAAAATGTGCCTTATACTAGGGCGAAGGAGTTACAATTATATTTGGTAGCATAATCTTCATTAAAGGCACGATTAAATCTGACTACACTACTAATATAATACCCTCGACTTGTATCTAATTAAATCTCTAAATTACTTAGAGCATCAATTTGTTCCTGCACTTCTGCTTCTTTCATTCCCTCTACTTCTACTTCCTTTACTTTCAGTTCCTCTGCAAGTTTGTTTGGTAGATTATCAAAGCATTCTATCCACCAATTCTCTGCTCTATACATATCTTCTATACTATAGGCATCTCATTCGATTATAGCTTCTAGCTTATACTCGTGTGTCTTTCATAAGAGCCTATCTATTCTCCATTTCTTAGATTTCTCTAAGTCTGATATTAGAGCTTCTTTCAGTTCCTTATCCTTTACTTTGATATTGTCTATCAACTTATCTATAAAGTTGATTTCTCTCTTGATAAGGTCTGCTTCTGAGTATAGTGGAGAGTATCTTTCATCTTCACTATCTCTTAATAGGTATTCATTCTGCTCTTTCTGTCATTCTTTTAACTTCTGAACAGCCTTTTCCCATTCTTTGCTCTCTTTTAGAGCTTCTAATTTTACAATTAATTCCCTCATTCTTTTAATATTATGATATAAATCTGATTAATCTCCCAAGAAGTATGAAACTATCAAAGCCTTCAATTCATCTACAGAAGGTAAGTTCCAATATCTTCTTTTAACCTCTTTCTTTAATGCCATTGTTATATACATAGGATATAAAACTATTTCCTCATTAACTCTTGTATCTTTTTTGCCATCTCTGCACTAGGACTTTTTATTTCTTCCTTTTCCTCTTTTTCCTCTTTTACTTCCACCTTTTTCTCTTTCTTTTTGAATAATCTCATTCTGATTAGGTTAAGATATAAATCTGATTATTTTTTTAATTTTTTTAATGAGTTATATTGTTTAGCAGCAGCCTTCATACTGTCTTTTGCCTTAAAGTATGCCTGCTCTGCATAAGCTCTTTCATTTTTTCTTGTTCAAGCCCTATTTACCCTATCTAATGCTTTATCTGCATCAACCATTGCATTATAGTATCTATTTCTTTGTTCTGACATCGTTCATTTAACATCTGATTTCTTCATTCATTTATTCCTAACAACGCCTTTCAATGAAACATATGCTGGGACTGCTCAAGATTTGAGTTTGTTTTTGTTGTCTGCGTAAACCTTTTTTGCTCTTTCAGCTTCCTGCTTTAGCTTTTGTTCGGCTCACACCTTCTTGGCAAGGAGATTTTGATTTTTTAAATGGTTGTTCTCTCTCTTGCTTAACTGATTAGTGTAATTATTGCTTGCAGCTTTATATGCCTCTTTAGCCGCTCAAAGTCTGCTTTTCTTTAATGTAGTTTTGCTAGATTTTGTAGCCATTTTCTCTTTCTCTTAAGAACTAAATAATTGAACTAGCTGTGGCACTTCACTGTCAAGGGATTAAATCTTGCCTTGATGTGATTTGCTTATCTCCACCTCACTGTAGAGCTTGGCTCATTGCTATATTACTAGAGCTATTAGCCATCTCTGTAAAGGCTGGATTTGGCTGTTGCTGTAATGGTAATCTCATCATTGCATTCCTTAATGCTTGTAAGACTACATCTTTTGCCTTTGTATTCTCTGCTTTCTGGAAATATACCCAGAAAGTTCTTAGATACTCTGGTGGATAACTAAACATTGACTGTGGTACTTTGTCCCTATTTAGCATTCCTACAAATGTCATTGCCACTGTTTCATCATTCTCTAGTGGTACTAGCACATTTATCTCATTTGGCGTCTTTCAATTACACCTTAAACACATTCTTGTAGCTATTCTCTTGCTTACTTCTGGTGTAGATGGGTTATTTAGCATCATTCAGAGATATTTATCCCAGAATATCTGCTCTTTTTCGTTCTTACTCTGTAAATCTGCCTTAGTTCATAAGATAATATGTGGTATCTGTCTAGTAAAGAAGTCATCTTTTTTAAGAGTAAGGCTTTTTATCTCAAAGTTGCTTACTATTACTGCACTTTTCTCATCTACTTCACTAAAATTCTCTTGATAACCTTTCCACCACTCAAACCAAAACCTCTTATCTCACCAAGCATTAACTTTATTGTTCAATAATCAGATAATATTTGAGTTAGCTTGTGCTATTTGGCTTTCTGTGGCTGTTGTTCTTCCTCCAGATACGATACCTTGCTGTAAACTATCAATATTAGTATCGTGCATAGCCTCATTCTCTAATGCTGTTATCATATTTAGGCTATCGGCTTTGATTTGGCTTCTAGGTATCTCCATTCCTACATTCTGCAAGTTCTCCATAGTATCTACAAAGATATTTCTTCCATTAGTTGTAGGCTTTAATATATCATCTTTGTTCTTGATTAGTCTTGAGTTCCAAATGAAATCTCCTCCTAATGCCTCTTTCTTAGCTTTTATGATGTTTAAGTTGAATAATATTGTCTTTGCTATCTGTTTATCATCTAGTTTATCACATACACTCTCTCCAAATGGGTCATTTCTTCTAGGTTTCCAGTAGTTTAGTATGATAGGAAACTCTATTATCTTTGGATTTTTCTTTTCTTCCTCTAATACTGGCTCTAATTCCTTTATTCTTAATACTGTTCTTCTAGCATTAGTAAGACTTACTATATATTTCTTACCATTGAAGTTAGTAAAGTGATGGTATATATCTAATGAGAAGTTAGTTTTTAGCTCATCACAACACGTTGGCATTACATAGTTATATGCACTAGCATAAGCTACCCAGTTTTGCTGTGTTTCTGGACTAAAGTAACTTCCTACTACCTTATCTAATGCCTCTTTATCGTATGTTCCATCAGATATTAACTCCATAATTGTAGTAGTAAATTCAAATCAATGAAATCTGTATCCACTACCATCAAAGTTTCAAATCTGGCTAGGAATAGGGTCTGGTATCCAACTCATAGGATTTATTACCATAAACTTTGGCATTTTCCTAATATCATCCCAACCATATCTATATCTTATACCTACTCAGAAAAAGTATCTATCTTGTTCCTTCTGATAGTATAACTGTTGATAATCTTGTTCGTTGTTATCATATTCTGCCATATAGTTAAGATTATCAGCTTTATCTGCTGACATCCAACCATCTGCACTAGCGAAATTTACTGTTAGTCAGTCTGTATAACTACTAGCGATAAGTGTATCAATAGCATTAGCTGTCATATTGATATTGATTTTGTTAGGGTCTTTGGCTTGTTTGTTCCATCTGATTATTCTATCTCTATACTGTTGCCTTTTATTAACAACATAATCAAAACCCTCTTGATATTCTCTATCAATTTGAGCTAATAACTTATCTTTGTCTTCTTGTGTTAAATCAACCATTCCTAATATGGAATATAAATTTTATTTTCTTCTCTTGAATAAGTATAATATTAGAGTTTTCAAATGTGCTTTTGTATTATCATTTGACTTTTTGATTATTTTGTTTGTTTTTATTGGTTTTTCTCTTGATTTTTGGAAACTTTTGATTATATAATAGGCTGTTATAGAGATGCGAGCTATAATAACCACAGTCGTAAATGGAAATAAATATCCTAACCAGACTAAGAAGACCTAGTAGTTCGCATCCTACTAGGTCTTTTTAGTTTGGCTGGTTACCAACTAATTTATTTCTTTTTACGTTTTGAAGATGAGTACCAAATGGACAAGAGTTTCTATCAATTTGGAGATGGTAGACGACTGATACAGCTATTTTGAGGCTGCTGTATATTCTAGGCTGTGGTGTTTAGCTAACGCAACAGGCAATAATTGAGTTTATCCATCAGAGCAACAAATTGCTACTGATTTACGCATTTCTGAAAGGAGTGTAAGGAATGCTCTAAATACTTTAGAGGAAAATTGACTAATTTTTGTATATCGTAGAGGAGTAAAGAGAAGAAACAATTATGAAATTGCAGATTTAGATTTATATCCATCTAAAGATTTTTAATTTGACCGGCAAATTTTGCCGGTGTCGTTCTCTTTGTCTTTTATAAACTAATTTGATTTTGTTTAGGTATGCAACACACAACTAGTTTAGTGCAAACTAAAGAAAAACCTCAAGTCAATTTTGTGAGTGTAGCGATAGCGAAACGAACAAATTGACTATATCTTTTTCTATATCTTATATATATATCTACGTCGGCAAATTTTGCCGCTCAAATGTTAGTTTGACCGGCACGGTTTGCCGGTGTACTCCGGAAAAGTTTTCCATAATCAATTTGAGGTGCATTTTTTGCACCTATCGTTTTATCCCATAATTATATACCAATGATTAGATACAAATTAAAGTGAGCTAAGCTAGCTAAGTATGGTAGAAGAACTGTAATGATTATACCTTTAGTGGAAAGGTTTGTTGATGGTAAATATGATAAATTTATACCAATGAACGAGGCAATTAAGATTATAAACAACGCTGTAATTAACCCAGATGATAAAGATACTGTGTTTAGTAAAAACGAAATGAAGAAATTACGTACAGAAAAGCCAGTTAGTACCGTTGCCAAAAAAGAAAAGAGAAGCCTTAAAGACTTCCCTACACATATTTCTATATTCTAGTATAGAATACTGTCGTAATCTATTTCATAAGTTCAAGTGATTATTTCACTATTGGCTTCTGTTTCTTGAACTAGGAATATCATTCTAAACATAATAGCATCTGCAAAGTCTGGAGAACGGTTTATCCTTCTTTTGAGGTCTTTTTTATCCTCTATTTTTACCTTTCCATCAGTATCTATTCAGCTTATAAAGATGTTTTCTAGTTCTTCAGAGAGTTTATCTCTAATTACTCAGTCTGCATACACCCTTATAAGCCTCTTTTCCATCATTTCTTTTAGCTTAAAGTAGCATTGAGCTTTTAGATTAGCATAGTTCCTAAGGATAAGCCCCTTTTTCTCTGGCTCAAATCTATAAGGTCTGGAATTATTAACAAAGTTTGTACAACCTCTAAGCAAATCGGCTAATCAACCTCAAACTCAGTCACTATCTACTACTATATTATGTCTAGATACGTTATAAGAGTATTCTAAGTCCTTTATCCTATTGGCTATATCATCAATAGTATTCTTATCATAATGAAGAATTTTGATACATTCTAAGCCTCTCCAAATACAAATAACAGTCTTATCATCTCCAAGCCTAGCAACATCCACTGATATATAAGTTGTATCTTTCTTTTCTACATTAGTTTCAAACAAGTCTTCTATCTCATCGTGTCTAAATAGCTTTCAAGCATCTCAAGACCAGTCAAAGTTTCAGTATAAAAGCCTTTGTTTAGTAATCTCATCGTTAGAGTTCTTAAGCTGTGTTACATATTCTGGGTCAACATAATCATTATCCATAACTAAAGCTGGCACGAATGCTCTATGCTCTGGTAATGTTCAACTTTTTCGTGGTGTATAGAATGTTCTCTTAACTCGTCACTGGTCTGGGTTAAAGGTACAAAGCATTTTAGGTATAATTCAATATTCCTTATTCTTTTGTCTGGCTATACGTGTTTTTAGAATATCAAATGCCTTCTCATCTATCTCATTCGCCTCATCTATGAAACCTCAAGTAAGCTCTAATGAACCAAATCTAGTAAATAATGGGTCTCAAGGCTGTGTAGCACAGTCTAAAAGCAGTATCTCGCTACCATTATCAAATCTAAATATATTGTACTTTTTATCCAATCTACCCATAAATTTAGTAGGTATATTATATATTTGCCCTAATTTGTAATAAGAATTTACGGTAGTTTTCATAAGATTAGATAACTCTCTACGTCAGATAAACCATCTTGTTCAAGGGTATTTCCAACAATTATACCGTAGCCACATAACTCATAAGAAAGACTTTCAACCTCACGCTCATCATCAATATCCTATTTCTCTATGTACATTATCAGTAAGCAATTCCCAGCACACAGCTTGCTTCTCTGTCATCTCAAAGTTTGGTTCGAATAGTTTAGCCATCTTTTTCTGGTTTATCAGTTAAATCTTCTGCTTCTACTACCTCTCCCTCCACTACAGTAGGTTGTTTATGTTTAATAGTAATAGTAACTTCTCAGATACCAGTAAAGTCTGTGCTTTCCTCTTTCTGCTTTCCTACTCATAATCTATTAAGCCTATCCTTTATTCAGTCCATTCTAACAGCTGCTGGTATATCCTCATTCTGTATCATCTCCATCTGTAACTCTAAACATAACTCAGCATCATCTGCTAATTTCTGTATAAGATATTCCTTAACCTTCTCTACCTTCTTCATCTGCATTCAGTTAGGTCTATCACTATCTATCCATTCTTCCCTATTCCCTAAAGTGCCTTTAGCAGCTCTATAAGCAGCAGTAGCATTATGTGACTGTAAATACTCATCTACAAAAGCCTTTTGCTTCTCTGTTAAACCTTTCTTTACAGCTAATCTATCAGGTCACTTATACTTTCAGCTTCAAGGCTTTCAGTCCCTAATAATCTCTCTAGTCCCAACCAAATTCTTAGTCTTCTCATTAGGTCATCTTTTAGGTGCGTTCTCTCTTTTTATTTCCATCTACTCTTTTTAGAATGTAAAGTCTTTTCTGAAATCTCCACAGGTTTTCCTTGTTCTATCCTTTTCTTTAAATCTTCTACTCACCAAGCCATAAAAGGTTTCTTACCAAAGACTAAGAAATACTCATTCCTTAACTTATCTATCTCTCCGTTCTCTACATCTTCCCCAAATCTATTAAATAACTCCTTCTCTAATCTGCTCAGAAACTCTAATACATCCCAAGTGGGTAGGCTCTCAAACCTATGAGAATACAATCTATACTCATTGATTAACTTTAAGATAGCCTCAGCTCTCTCTGAAGCTTCTCTCCTCTCCACTCCTGCGTGGTTGTTCTTGTTACTTGTGTCTAAAAACTCAGCCATTATATTTGGTTAGAAATTAAATTACTCATTTGCATATCAAATATTAAACCCTTTAGCTCTAAGCTCATCTAATATACTCTCAGCCGCAACTAATCTATCCCTGCTCTCCTCAGCTTCTTGTTTATAATACTCCTCGTTAGCCTTAGCTTCCTCTAATTTCTCTGAAATATCTGAAAAACTCTCAACCTTTTCTTTAAGCTGTTTATTCTCTACAACTAATATATTCATAGCCTCTGCTAATAAATCGTCCTTCTTTATATAATATCCTCAGCATTCTAATACCTCTCCACGCTCAATAGCCCTATCTAGGTATTTCGTATCCTTCTTATCCTTCCCTAAATCTACTAAGATGTCCGATTTCTTGTTATAAATTCTTAGCGAATTTTGGTTGTAAATTTTCATAGGTACTAATTATGATTATTAAATGTGGTTGGCATTTTTACCAACCTTTTTATACTGATATTTTTTACTATTGCAAGTCTTTTTGAAAAAAGTTGGCATTTTTACCAACTATTTGGAAATTTGCTTGGTGCGTGCGGTAGTATACTATTACAATTATTCACCATTTCGTTGGGTTGCTACCCCTCCTCCACCCGTCAAAAATTTTTTTTACAGCCAGTGCTGAACTGAAGAAACTCACACGTCAAAAATTTTATTGACAGGGTGGGGGCTTTGGGGCTTTCGTGGTTTCTCCGATGCTTCTTTTTTGGCTAAAATTACAGCAAAAAAGAAAGTATGCTATATATACAAGGTTTTCGTAGTAGTTCGAATGTTAACGTTTTGATGTGGTTTGATAGTGTATAGTATATAGTTTTTTTATATTACAATATGGTATGCTGTTGTGTTGGTGGTGTAGTAATTTTTGGGGGCTGTTTTTTGTTGGGGCTGTTAATTTTAGGGCGTGATATTTTTTGGCTGGTTGGTTTTTTATGTGATGCTGTTTTTATGGTGTGATGGTTTTTGGTGGGTGTTGGTTTTTGAGGCTGTGGCATTTTAGGAGGTTTTTATATTGTAAGGCGTGGAGGTTTTGAGCTTTTGGCGGTTTTTATGGTTTGGGTGTTTTCTGATTTTTGGGCGGTTGGTTGGTTTCTGTTTTTGGCATTTTGCAGAGTTTTGCCAGTTTATACCGTCTCCAATATGCAAGTTTTTAAATTTTGGGGTTGGGCTGTTTATAGTTCAGCTCGAAACGTCTGCGCCCCTTATTTTTTATTTTTTAAAGGCTCTTGAATGGATACGGCTTTTGAACTATTGTAATTTTATTTTTTGAATTTGTAATACTTTTTTTTGATTTTTCTCTTGCATTTAGTATCGATTTTTTTATAAATTAGATGGGCGAAGGGTTGAAGGTTTGGCGTTTCACAGTTCCGAACTGGTGAAACTCACGGCGAAAAAAGTCCCTCGAAATTTGACAAATTGCGGGCGTTTGTGTATAATTAGTTGTTGGTGAGGGTTGGAGGTTCTACCGCTTGAGGTTCTACCGCACAAACTACCACACACACAAACTACCACACACACAGCCCCGCCGACATTTTATATTATTACATATTGCAAAGATGGGAAACACTATCGAGAAAGTCTGAGGGAAGACTTACAAGTTCGACTTCTACAACTTTAATTGAACTAACTATTTGAGAATATCTAGAGTTTCGTGAAAAAAAGAGTATGTAGTGAAAGTATATACTGGAAATTTGAACTGAAAAAAAGAGGAATTTTTAAAAATTGCAACTATCAGGGCGTAAACGTTCGAAACTTTGGGGCATCTTTTGGGATGTTCCAACCTTCGAGCCTTTGGGCTTGCTTTTATATTCTACATATTACAAAAAATGGAAACTACAAGAAACTTAGCAAAAAACCAGAGCGTTTTAAAAAATGGAACTCTAAGAACGTTCTACTCGTACGAATGCAAAATAGCTACTTACAACACAAAAACGGGACGTTTTGTGTTCTACACTAACGAAAACGGCGACCTATATGCCTTCAGCTCTCGTACTACTGCGAAATACTTACGAGATTTTATAGACTACGACACGGACGCTACATATACAAAAAAGGAGCAGATTTTAAAAGCTATCGAATGCCACCAAATAGAAACAGAAACAGCAGAGGGAAACGAATACACAGAAAAAAAATACGCCTAAAGGTGCTATTGAGGGGGCGGGGGATGCCTTCGCCTCCAAAAATAGCGGTTTTATGCCGTGATTTTATTCTCTACAAATTGCAAAAATGACAGAACAAACAACAAAAAAACACGCCCGCGAGCTTGGGCTTTTAGGTGTGAACGGTTGCGAGAATTACCTCTTGAAACCTTTCAACCGCGTTTATTACACAGCGGGGACATATTGACGAAACGAGGACATTTTTTGTGTTGCGGGACGCTGGTTAACTGTTTGATATAGAACGAACGCAAGCGAGCGCATCCCTTACGACATCGCCACAAAATACGACGAAATGGCGCAAAAATTCTACGAGAGCAACTATTCACGAGAGGAGAGGCGCGCTTTTTGTCGCGAACTCATAGAAAAAATGATAGAGGAGTACGAGAATGCAGAGGCTACAAAATAGCATCATTTTGATGTTTTTATATTTTAAAACCAAAACGAAATGGAAAAACAAAACCAACGGGAACGGCTGGAGAGCATCCAGCCCCACGACCTCGAAACAAAAACAGAAGCAGAACTTGTGGCACACTTGGAGAAGGTGGCAAAATTTTTGGAACTCAAGAAACAGATACAACAGAAGCAGCACAAAAAATAGGCTTTTATTTTCTACACTTTACAAAATGACAAAAAAAGGACTTGAATTTTTGCAGAATTGCAAAACATACGACGGGCAACCAGTAAAGGAACGGCTCGACGGGCTTTTATCAGACAAAAATATTTGCTTTTGGTTTGGCACGGAATGGTACACAATGACAAAAGGACTACACATTATAGCGTGATACAAAAACAAGGAAACGGGGAAGGCGTACGAGTTTTGACCGTGGGAGAGGGACTATATTGCAGAGGCACTATACCCAGACATCCAAAGAATAATTGACGCCTACAACGACACAGAAAAACAACCAACAAGCAAAAACTGGCGGGACTTTTTGGAACTCTTACCAGATGCTAAAATTGACGAAAGTCTAAAAAAATCGCTTGAATGGTACGGAGAGGTAGGACTTCGCCGTGCTATATGGGACGAACAAAACGCCAACAAGTAGAAACTATAAAAAATGATAGGAACTACCACACACCAAAACAAAATAAGCCACACACAAAAATAAAGTGGAACAACTACCCACTCAAACAAAAAAACAACGCTAAAAATTACAAACAAAACGAAACAAAAAGGGAAAACCGCACACAAAAAAACTACTTTTTATTACTTACTTATAGAAAAATGAAAATCACACAAAAACTATTTGCCTTCTTGGATGGCTTCACATTCTCGGACAGTTGCGAAACGCTGGACGCCGTTTTGGAGTATTACAAAATAGACGCCCCATATTATAGCGAAATCGCAAGGGCTGGGGAAATCGCAGAAACATACAACGAATATAAAAGATTACAAAATGAGGGGCAAAAAATAGACTGGAACGTTTTAAAACTATTATAAAATACAAATTTACATCTTAACTACAAAAAATATGAAAAATTACATACTTGTTGAAGGTGGGGACTTTTGCAGATACTACGCCCCAAATAAAAAAAGCCTCGTTGACTTTGTGGGGCACTACTACAAAAACAGCGGGGAATATTGAAGCATTGACAGCCTCCAAAATATAGAGGTTTTCAGCATCACTTACAATGCAAAAAAAATAGATATTGACAATTTTTTTGGGGATGTAATCGCCACAGAAAAAAGAACTGGCGAGGGCATCCAATACGTTCTATACAAAAAATACAACATAACAGACAAAAGAGAAAAAAAGGACTTTTTATATTATAGCTTATAATCAAAATGGAACGAACAAAGGAAATGATAGAGAAACGAAAAAAGAACAGAGCGGGGAGGCTCGAAATGTTGGAAAATATGGACAGAATAATAAAAGAACTAAAAGAACTTAGGGGAAACTCTGAACGGTACACAACGGAGGAAATTATAAAGAAACAAAAGGACATAATAGAAAACAAACAAAAGGAGGAAGAATAAAAAAAATTTTTTATAACTTACTTATAATCAAAATGGCAAAAATGACACTAAAAAAACTTATCAGAGAGTTGGAGGAACTCAAAAACAATGGGGTTTGGGAAAATGACATCCCAACCATAAAAAACTTACTTATAGAATATCAAAATGACACACAGATGGGAACTTTTGAGGACTTAGAATATAAAATGGTGGGTTTTGACACAGTAATGGACTGTATAGAGTACAAGGCAAGGCAAATGGACTTTTGGGGCGTACAAAATATAGTTGAATGACTGGAGAAGGCGGACTGGTACTTAGATAATGGGGAAAACTTCGAAAATATAACGGATGCAGACGTTGAGGAATGGCTCGACGAAATAATAAACTATGCAAAATCTTTTAAATCTTAACAAATAATCAAAATGAAAACAACTTTCAAAAGATACAAAATAGACGGACATACTTACTACTTAGCAAAAAAGGGGGACACTGTGGCACTTATAAATAGCGAGAGCTACCACGCCCCAATTGAAAAATACCTAAACAAATGGTTTTGCTACTATATATAT
>Ga0326511_10000751_pt1 | contig 28245 bp, 48 predicted proteins | sample 0_2496_0518_D_FD_203701 | JGI IMG/M metagenome (GOLD analysis project Ga0326511, IMG submission 203701) | Bovine rumen microbial communities from UC Davis, California, United States - 0_2496_0518 | ecosystem: Host-associated > Mammals > Digestive system > Stomach > Rumen | place: USA...
AACGCATCAGAAGCAATATCACCGCAAACATTTGATATACGGTTTACATTGGGAGACGGAGCATATATTGATGATCCTGTAGTATATGTTGGGAATTATAGCATTCGGAAAAACAAGTATGTAGACGCAAATACCATGTCATTTGCGTATAAGCTAAATCTTGTTAATGGTGTGCAAATCAATACAGACGATGCTACATCAAGTTCAAATCTTCTTGATAACCATCAATACATGACATCACTATTACTGCTTCTGCCGCCGAATTACAGTGAAACAGGAATACCGAGCAAGTTAATTATATGGTGCCATGGATCAGGGGATTATTCTCTTATGGGGAATGATCTAATATCTAACAATTATATGGATTATCTTGGTTACTGGCAAAAAGAAGGATTTGCCATTGCTGATATGTTCGTCCGCACATCAAAATACGGAACGATGGGTGGAGACATTAACGGAATGCCAACAAACACAGCCGCATATGAGCAGGGTTACAAATGGTTAATAGAGCATTTTAATCTTGATGATACAGGAGTTTATGTTTCCGCAAAATCAATGGGCGGTGTTGGTGCGCTTGCCATATGCTATTCAAACATCCCGGTAAAAGCCGCTGACTTGTTAGCTCCTGCATTGAATCCATATTATCAGCAATGCGGATATGGAATTCCGTCCAGAGCAGACTATATCAATGACCTCAAATTGGAGAATGCAGATGCCCTTCTTTCAGACCCGTCTGCCGCATCGCCAATGTCAACCAATGATTTCAATGCTCTGATGATTGCAAACCGTGATAGACTTGTTGGTTATAATGCCTATTTTAGTTGGGTGGTTAATAAAACATTTGCGGAACTTGTAGTTTTGAAGTTTAAGAATCCGGGGACATATGACGATGTTGTAAAAGTTTGCAGGTGTCCATTCAGAATCCATGTTGCCGCAGATGATACAACGATTGCATATAATCAAAGTTTGAATCTGATTAAGGCAATGAAAAACAGTGGGAGTGTTGCGGAAATCAGAACTATGCCAGCTGGTTGTGCTTCTCCTCACCATGCAGTGGATAATGACCCGGATGCGCTGAAAGTAAACATAGTCACGGAATTAGGATATACTTGTAACAATGTTCCGTTGGCATATGCTGAAGCGGCAAGTTGGTTTAAGTATTATGATTAAAAGTGACCTTTCGATGGCTCGTTTAACTGCTCCCATCCAAAGACAGGGAGACAAGGACGCTGACAGAAAACCTTGCCAGTATGTAGGGAAATCCTACGCCATCGCCATGTTTTAAATAACACTTTAAGCAAGTATTTGTTAGGGACATCATTGCCCCTAGCAAATACATTTTTAAGCGGCTCACTTGCCCGGTGAAAAATGGGCAGGCCGCTTAAAACAATCTTAAGACTCTCTTAAGACTCTCTTTAATCCTCTTACTTTTTAGGAGTTTAATAAGATGCCTAAAGAATCAAGTTGGCTTTACATGGAAGATAAGCACGGTCAGGATGGTTGGAGATGCAAGAAGTGTAGGTTTTTTATTCCATGGTATTACAGTTTTTATAAAAACGCTGATTTTATTGCCGATTATCGTTTCTGCCCAAAGTGTGGGGCTGAAATGAAATCGTATACTGGTATGGAAAACGCCTCTCCAGTTATTATAATCAATCGTCTTTTGTAAAGGATGTGCGAGTAAAATGCCAATAGAACTGATAATCTTATTCTTGGAGATATTCATAATCTTATCTATTTGGATTAAGAAATAGGGAGCTTGAGAATGTTAAGATTTGGCGTGATTGATCCAAAGACAGGTGGGTATCCAAATGTCGAAAAGATAGCAAGAACCGAAGAATGGGCCAAGAATCTTGTGTACTGCGACATTGACACTTTCGCTGTCACGGAAGATGGGCAGCTGATCTTGTTAGATGATTGCGGTAATGTCGCATATTGTCCAGAAGGACGTTTTGAGATTGTGAAACCAGATTAAATAACGTAAAGACTAACACTTTAAGAAAGTATTTGCTAAGGACATTATTGTCCCTAGCAAATACACTTAATATTCATCTCATGGTATAATAGTGATGCGGTGCCGGAAAAGGTAGACGGGCGGCAAGGCCATAAGACTGCATTCTGGTCGGCAGTCGTGAGCAGACGCAGGAAAGATGCTCTTGTGTGGTGCAAATCCTCACCCGCATTTTGAATGTAACTTAAGACTTCCAACAACTTGCAACAACTAACAACAACTTGCAACAACTTTGCAACAACTAACAACAACTAACAACAACTAACAACAACTTCCAACAACTAACAACAATACGCCGGATCCTTCCGGCGTTTTTAATTGGGGGTTTTATGTCTGCATCGATTTCGGCATATCTCGCCGCTTGTGAAGAAATTGTGAAAGCGAAACCCAAGTACGAAAAAGGCGCGTCGACGCTCAAAGAATGCGATTGCATCGGCATGTCTAAATACGCGTTCAGGGTGTGCGGCGTGAAGTTTTCCAGCACCGGGACAAATAATTCAGCACGGTATCAGATGGCGCGTTTTGAGCTTCTGACAGATGTTGCACAGCTTGTGCCGGGTGCGGTTGTTTTTCGTGCAAAGTCTCCAGGCGAATCTGGCTATAATCTGCCTGGGGCGTACCAAAAAGGCGGAAGTAAGTATAACGGCGACTTGACGGATTATACCCATATCGGGACGGTTGTAACCGCGGATCCTGTCCGAATTGTCCATATGACATCGCCGACGGCAAAGGTGGATACAAATATAAACCGCTGGTCTTATATTGGCGAATGGTTACCGGAATACGTGGACTATTCCGGCGTGCAGCCAGATACACCCGCAGACGGGGCACGGCTGGCGGTTGTCGTTGCTTCTGCCGGCAGTACGGTAAATCTGCGCAAAGCGGCGTCGACTTCTTCCTCTATCGTGACGCGCGTTCCGGTCGGTGCGTCAGTATATGTAGACGGTGTATCCGGGGATTGGGCGCAGATCAAATACGGCGCGCAATCCGGTTATATAATGGCGCGTTATCTTTCACTGCCGGATGCTGTCCCGATCCTTTACACCGTGACCGTTCCCGCCTTGACAAAAGATCAGGCGGACCGGCTGGCGTCCCAGTATCCGGGTGCGGTTGTATCCGGCGGAAAGGGGGTGTAAACGATGGAGACGGGAATTCTTATCTCTTTCGGTGCAGTTGTTCTTTCATTCATTGGGCTGCTGCTTACCGGGAGAAAGGACACTCGCACGGATGCCGCATCGAACGCCATTATACAGACGAAGTTAGACAGTTTGATAACGGGCGTTGACGACATTCGCGTCGAAATGCGCACGATGCGCGACAGTATCAGCGACCATGGGGAACGCCTGGCACGCGTCGAAGCGCGGGCACAGTCAAACACACACAGAATAGACCAACTGGAAAAAAACAATCGACAGGGGGAAGAATGAAATGAGTGATTGGAAAACATGGCTCAAGGCTGCTTTGATTCGTGCTATTCGTACTTTTGCAGAATCTGCACTTGCATACATCGGAACAGGCGCGACGGTTCTGGGCGACGTGAATTGGTTGGCGGCGTTGTCCGCCGGTGCTTTCGGCGCAGTGTGTGCGATTCTGCTTGCTCTCGCCGGACTTCCGGAAGCGAAACCGCCCGAAGAAAATTAAATAGCTATCCCCTTCCCCCGGAAAAACCGGGGGATTTTTTTATTTCCCCCGTAAATCCCTTGCGAAATGATGCGGGGCGGGGTTCTTCCCTTCCCCCAAAAATTTTTTGAGAAAATCTTCAAAAACCCCTTGCAGAAACTATATATATAGTATACAATCTAGATACCGGATCGGATCGGACCGGAAGAAAGAAAGGGCTAACATATGACAACCATTGAAAGACTGAACGCGCATCGTCAGATCGAACAGGACAACGCGCGGAAGCTGCAAGCGTGGAAGAAAAAGCAGCTGGGGCGGAAAATCGACGCAATTGATTTCTTATATGAGCGCGCATTCCGCGTTCTGGACCGGTTGGAAGCGGAACGCAAAACCGCATTGCAGGCATGGGAAGCATGCTAAAAAATGAAACGTGGGTGGCGGATCTTCCGTCACCCACGGATGGGGGTAAAATGAGTAAGCAAAGCAAAAGCGAATACGATCAGAAGTATACAAAAGCGAATATTGTTCAGAAACTTCTGACTTTCAACCGAAACAATGAAACCGATATGCAGATTTATGACTATCTGCAGTCACTGGAAAAAGGCACAGCAAACGCATTTATAAAAAACTCAATTTGGGAAAGCATGAAAGGAAACAGCAATGAAAAAAGCCTATTTTATCGCACGCGGAAAGTTCGACAATGAGTATTCTCTGTACTATACCGAAACCCCGGAAGAAGAAAAGCAGGCAGAAATTGACGGATGCGAACGCATCACCCGAAAGGAAGCAATCGCCTATTGCGTCGCAGAACGCCGCCGCCGGAAGAATGATCCCGCTTTTGCCTATTACGCAAATACACACGTCTGGCCTTACGCAAAGCGCGACAATTTTATGTATAATGACCAGCACCGCGACGATTCCGGATATATCATCGAAGAGCGCTATATGGAAGTATTCCGGGAAGAAGGGCGAAGAAGCAAAGAATGAGGAAGCCAACGGGGAAGAGGAATCCGGCGGGAAATGCTGGATGCGGAAAGCTTTCTGGTTTACGTTCGATCAGGTTGAAAAGGTATCGTAAAGACAGACCGAGCCGGGGCGGTATATCCACGGCAGAAAGGTGTCTGAAATGAAGATTGATAGCGCAGATTTAATCCGAAAACTTCCGGCGATGATCCAAGGCCGGATGATATTTGCCAAGATGGCTGACGGGGGAAATTTCCACGTTGGCGAACCTGACGATTGGTGCCTGACCTTCAAGGATGTTGTCACCGCCATTGAGGATTACTGCGAATATAAGTTGTCCGGGCGGTATTCGCTTTCGGCACCTATTGGCAATAACTGGGATGTGATGAACGCTTACAAGTACGATGACCCATTCAAGGAGGATCCCGATGCAGATAACCATGAATAACGGCAAGCTGACCCAGCTTTTCCCCGGAAACGGCTTCCTGCTGAACGGTCAGGCTTTCGTCTATGAGAAGTACGAAAACGGGAATTGCGTGATCCGGGACACGAAGAAGAAAAACCAGATTTATGTACACGGCTATGAAGGGCTGAAACGGACGGTCAGACAGTTCGGGTATGAATTGATGAAGGAGGAAGAATAAATGCGCCACTGTGACGAATGCCAGTATCTTTCATCAACGGGCGGAGAATATCCGGAAACCTATTGTACGCTGATATCGGAGGATGATCCGAAGGTTATGGATGATGACAAAGGATTGGGATGCACGTATAATCTGCGGACGCTGAAGAAACTGGCGCGGGAACGGGATGAAGCGGAATACCGTGAATATCTCGGATATGACGATTTCTTGCTCGTGAACGGCATTGATATGACCGAAGAAGATGATAAGAAACTGAAGCAAATTATCCGAACCATGATGCACACGATTGGGCTATGGCCTGAAGGATTACGACACGCCTATAAACGCCACGGGAAAGTTTATTACAGACCGTACAGAAATTATTTCGATACTGCGCCGAAGTGTGACGGATATTGGGTGTGGGAACGGATGCAAAAGGCTGGTCATGCTGAATGCGTCAAGAGTGGATCTGGCGAGTTCTGGCACCTGACCCGGCGAGGGCTGGACTGGCTGGAAATGAAACTGCATATGATAATTTACGATGAGGAGGAATAAATATGATAAGTGCTTATTTCCCTATTGCATTTTAGCTATATATAGCTTACAATGTATAAGGGACCACAAAAACGGCTAACAACAGCTAACGAAAGGAGGGTAGCAATGCAGAACAGCAGCGGACGCAGGATCAGAGATGCCCGTGAAAGAGCGGGACTGTCTCTGAAACAGCTTGCGGAAAAAGTTGGCAGAACTGCCCCTTATTTGAGTGACATTGAAAGGGGCAACCGGCGCGGTACCTATGAAACGGTTTCCAGAATCGCGGATGCGCTGGGGCTGAAAGTCGACGACATTTGGAGGGTTGCCTGATGGAAAAGCTGGTTACCGTCCGGGATATCAGGGAACGTTACGGATGCACAGGACCGACGGCGCGTAAATATCTGCGCCAGATGTACCACTACGAAAACCCGCTGACCGCGCCGGAATGGGCGTTGACAGAATGGGAAAAAAGCCGGGAAGCAATCCCGGCGGATCCTCGGCGGCGGGTGCAGATCAAACAAGCGACAAATGGACGGGTGATAGTACCCAGAAAGAGAAGGGCTATAGCATGACACAGAAAGAAATGACACGTGCGCAGGCGGAAGAAATGATATTGCGCAATCTTCGCGAAATCCGCGACGTTTACCTGGCCTACAATCCGGACGGCGACTGGCTGCGCGTATGTGTTTCCAAGGGTTATATCAGTGCAGAGAACGCTTTTTCTTACGGTGAGCCGGATCATGACAAACCGATCAGCGTTCACGCGTAAAACAAAAAACCCGGCGTCAAATAAATGGCGTCGGGTTGGAACGAAGGGCTAACAACATTCCACGCCCTATATGGTATCAAAGAAAAGGAGATTCAGCAATGGAAGAATATCGCGATGATTCGTATTTTGTGTGCGACGATGACCAAAAAGCAGAATGGTGCCTGCAGCAGATCGAGAAAGCGGAAGCAGAGCGGGAGAAATGGAAAGCGTTTTATGCGGAACGCATGGAACGCGTCAATGCACAGTGCGACGAAAAAGTTGGGGTTATGAAATCATATCTAGCGTTGTACTTTGCCACCGTTCCCCACAAAAAGACAAAGACAGAAGAATCTTATCGCCTGCCATCTGGAAAGCTGGCAATGAAAACACAGGCACCGAAGTATGAATATAACGCCGCGGATCTTCTGGAATATCTGAAGAAGAACGGCGGCGAGCAGTTCGTGAAAGTCACAGAGTCGCCGGATTGGGCGGCATACAAGAAAACACTGTCTATAGTCGGCGAAGGTGTTGTAGCGGATGCGGACGGGCAGATCGTCCCGTGCATCACCGTAACACAGCCGGAACCGGAGTTCAAGATTACCAAATAAAAGAAAGAGAGGGCTAACACATGGAAAACAAAACTGCAGGCCAGATTTACGGATTGATTGGGCGCGCGATTGGCATGATCGGCGCAATTGGCAAGGACAAGAAGAACGCACAGCAGGGCTTTATGTACAGGGGCATCGATCAGGTTTATAACGCATTAAATCCTGTGATGTCTGAACTTGGAATCTTCTTTACGCCTGAAATTCTAGAACAGCGGCGCGAAGAGCGGACAACCAAAAGCGGGACCGTGCTTTATTACACTGTACTGACCGTACGTTTTACGGCTTATGCGCCGGACGGGTCCAATGTATCCATGACGGTCATTGGCGAAGGTATGGACAGCGGTGACAAGTCGTCAAATAAGGCGATGTCCGTCGCAATGAAGTATGCAATGTTCCAACTTTTCTGCATCCCTACAGAAGAAATGAAAGACCCGGACGCAGAAGTCCACACGGGCATTCTTCCGAAAGAAAATCCGGAGAAAAAGCCGGAGCCGGCAAAGAAGCAGGAACCGGAAGCAAAGCCGGATCCCGTGCGGCAGTTTCTGACCGAAAAGACGGCGGAACTGCGGAAGATTCGCGGCGTATCTGCTTCCGAAAACTCGGAAATTTTCGCTGCACAGTTTGCAGAGTTAAAAGCTGCCGGAACCGTGCCAGATAAGCGGCTTGGCGAGTACACGATGGAAGAAGCGCAGACCCTCATTGACGCAATGATGGATATGAGCAGATGACAGGAAAAGGGGCGGGCGGATCACTCCCCCGCCCCGGAAAGGCGGAAAGATGGGACAGCATGAAGCGATTGTTCAGTATCTGAAAGCGCACCCAGAAGGAATAACGCCAATGGACGCTTTCCACACGCTGCATATAACGAAGCTGGCGACGCGGGTTTCTGAATTGATTCGGGCAGGATTCCCGATTGTGAAAAAGCCGGAAGCAGTCCGGCACGAAGACGGAACAACGGTCCGTTATACGCGGTATACATTAGAGGTGCTAGCATGAACGAATACGTTCCAATTTTTTTGGAGTGGCTGGACGTAACGCAAGACCTTTCAGCGGAAGAAAAAGGGCGTTTGATTGACGCGGTTGTAACCTATGCGGCGGGTGGAGATTATGAAAGTCTTCTTTGTGGTCCGGAAAAAATCGCGTTCCGTTTCCTGAAAGGACAGGTAGACAGAAACAAAGCCATCGCAGAAAAACGCGCGAATGCAGGAAGCAACAAGACGAAACCGGCACAGTCAAACGAAAACAAACCGGAACAAACAGAAACAAATGATAACAAACAGGAACAAACCGAAACAAATTTGCTAAAAGAAAAAGAAAAAGAAAAAGAAAAAGATAAAGAGAAAGAAAAAAACAAAGAAGAACAACGCGCGCGCGAGGATCGTTTCAATCGTTTTTGGGCAGCGTATCCGCGGAAGGAAGCAAAAAGCGTCGCAAAAGCCGCATTTTTGAAAATCGGACCGGATGCCGATCTGCTGGAAAAGATGCTGAAAGCCGTCGACACGTGGAAAGCATCGGACCAGTGGACGCGTGATGGCGGGCAGTACATCCCACACCCGGCTACATGGCTGAATCAGCGACGGTGGGAAGATGAACCGCCAAGAGCAGCGCATCCGGGTGCGCGTGCACCTGTCAAGCAGGTTATAGACGCGGCTTTCGAACAGCGAGAAAACACGGAGCACGACATGAACGATATGCCAGATTGGCTTATGGACATCGCGGAGGGATAGTAAAAATGAGTCTGATTATTCTTGGAACAGTCCTTTTATTGGGTCTGTGCATCGATTCGCACAGGGAAGAACACGCGGAGGAGATCCAGCACGCGCGCCAGATACGGCGCGTTGTGCGGACGGCAGAAGCGTACACCCGGCACGTTTACCACAATCCGACGTCTTACGGGCAGACAGGATATAAGCCCGGAAAGAGGCACGCATGAGCAAATACGGCGCAAGGCGGACGGAGTACAACGGGCGGACGTATGACAGCGGACGGGAAGCAACACGGGCGGCAGAGTTGCGGCTGATGCAACGCGCCGGACTCATAAAGGACCTGCGGGAACAGGTGGATTATGAGTTGCTGCCATCGCAGAAAGACGAAGCCGGTAAGACGATCGAAAGGCCGGTCAGGTACCGCGCAGACTTTGTATACACGGACGTTCCGACGAATCAAACGATTGTCGAAGACGTGAAAGGCTGCAGAACGAAGGAATACATTATCAAGCGAAAAATCATGCTTTTCCTTTACGGAATTCGAATCAAAGAGGTGTAACGATATGAACAGCTTAACGATCATTGGAAATCTGACGCGGGATCCGGAACGGCGCGCAACAAAAAGCGGTGAAGAAGTGACAAATTTCGACGTTGCCGTGAACCGTTTCAAGGGCGGCGAACAGGAAGTCACCTATTTTCGCGTTTCTGCCTGGGGGAAAACTGGCGCGAACTGCGCGCAGTATCTGGCGAAAGGCCGGAAGGTGTGTGTCGTTGGTCCGGTATCCGTTGACGCCTACACCGGGAAAGACGGAAAACCGCATGCGCAAATAAATGTGACAGCACAGCAAGTGGAATTTTTGTCTGGGAATACAGAGCAAGCCGCGCCGGAAGCAGCACCCGCACAGCAACCGGAAACGCCGGCATTCACCCCCGTAACGGACGAAGATCTGCCGTTTTGATGCCGCAGAAAAGGCACCTGGGGCAAAAGAAACCGCCGTGCTATGGGTGCAATGAACGGAGGGAAGGGTGTCATGGAAAATGCGAAGGATATAAGGCATGGACGGAAGAGCGCGCGGCGATGAATCAGCGCAGGTACGAAGAAAAGGAAACGGACTGGGCGCGCACAGAATCTATAACGCGTCAGGTTCTGCGGAACTTTCGAAAGCACGAAAAGAGCGGGAAGAGATAAGAACGGTGAAGCGGTAAGGAGTGCAAAAATGGGGATCTTACGTGATGCGTATGAATTGGCGCAGACGGTGCGCAGGATCCGGAAGGACGGGAACGGTAACACACTGACCATTGCGGATGCTTCCGGAATCCTGGCCTTACATGATCTTCTGGCAGAAAAAGACGAATATATCCGCCTTGCAGAGGAAACCGTGCGCGCGCTTTGCGACGGAAAAGGCCCGTGCTTGAATTGCGAAAGCTTTGTATCTGGCACGTGCAAAAAAGCGCAGGCAGGTTGTAAGTATTTCCGGCTGCGCATGCTGACGCCGCAGGAAAAAGCGCGAATAGTGGACAGCAGGCGCACCGGATATCCGGACGGCAATCTGGCGCAGTACAGGGAAACGGAAAACTTCGGCGCAGGCGGAAAGCTGAAACCGCCCGTGATATATGATCCGGAAAGGGATTGAAATCATGAGAAGACAGAAGCAGGTAGAACCAGACGCCCGGATAAGGCCGGAAGATATGCCGCTAACGGAGATCCTTGCAGGGCTTGCGGAAGAATGCACAGAACTGGCGCAGGCGGCGTTGAAGCTGCGCAGGGCACACGACAAAACAAACCCTACACCGGCGACACAGGAAGAGTGTTTGAAATGGCTGCATGAAGAAATTGCCGACGTCGCGCTGTATCTCAGTTTCTTGAAAATCGACTTGCAGCTAGTTAGCGACACGATGTATCAGAAGAAAACGCGATGGATTGAAAGACTGAATAAGGGGGAAAGCACGGATGCAGACAGGAAACCCGGCTAAACAGTTTCTGCGCCAGTACCGGAGCATATGCGGACGGATAAACGCGCTTGCTGAAGCAATAGACGCGGCACGGGATCGCGTCGCGCTGGCTGGCGTGAAGTATAAAGAGCGCGTGCAGAACTCCCCCGCCACCCATGATCCCATAGCGGACGCCATCGCGGAAATCATAGACGAAACAGAAGCCTTGCAGGCGGTACAGGCGGAAGCGTCGCAATCGCTGCTGCAGATTCTTGCGGCTATACAGTCACTCCCGGATGAAACACAAAAAGAGTTACTGACATGGCGCTACATAAACGGGCGGAGTTTTTCGGATATAGCGGCGCGCATGAACTATTCGGAACCGCAGTTGTACGCAATTCATGCAAACGCGCTGGCAGGCATAAACAGATGGATAGAAGGGCATAAAGAATGCGAGATAAAGGGGATTTAAGGCAAAGACAGTCCTGTACATGCTGTGGTCGGGAAACAATAGATGAAGAAGGTAAACTCCAGGAGGAAACAGAAAATGCGGACACTGACTGAAATCTATGATTGCCTAGATGGGATGTCTTCCGGGGAGATCAATATATGGCGATCTCAGCTAAAAGGCAAAGTATCCAAGCTGAATGCTCAGATCACAAAGCGGAACCAGTACCTCAAGGCACTTGGCAAGACTGCAGCAGAGCGGAAAGCTGATCCTGAGTATGCCACACTGCTGGAAAAATTGAGTGAGCATTCCTATGAACTCAACGTTATTAAGGATTACAAACGCGAACATGCCGCACAGATCGAGATAGAAAAGGCAAATGCAGAGTTAGAGATTAAGCAGATGCGGAGAGAGGATGCGCTCAAGGAAGCAGAAGCACAGGAGGCGCTGATTGCCAAAGCGCGTGAGATAGAGAAGATCAGACCAGCGGCACCGAGGATCTTCTTTGGCTCAGAATTCCGCAAGTGTACCACATCAGAGCGCAGGCTTGTGTCTATGATGGCCCGTGAGATTGGGCTTGAGCGCTACCAGCAGCTCAGAAAGATCGCTTTCTGGGATGAAAAGATGAAACGGAGGGCTGAATCATGAAGCAAGCATTCTGCCCAGACTTAGAAAAGGCTGTGATTGAGTATCACCAGTACAACCGTGATTCACACGTCGAACTGCGCAAATTCGTGTGCGATCCAAGGGGCGATCCGCTTCTGCTTGTTCGACTCAAGGATGAGTCAGGTAAGGATATCTCCTGTCTCGATCATTACTGGTGGGATTCACTCTATCAACGCTGGGAAATCCGTGATGTTGAGAGTTGCGACCGAAAAGAAGAAAAGCTATTGGTCGAGGCAACCATGACACGTTGCTACTGTGATAACGATTGCGTGGAGCAAGAGACTGAAGGAGTTTAATATGTGGAGAAAGTTTTATGATGGGTGGTTCGAGTATTATTACAACATTGAAACTGGCGAGCGCAAATTCAAGCTTGAGCCTGGCGATAAATTGGCTGATTAGATAACAGCTTTAGTGTATACACGTAAGTAAAGGAAGAATCCCAATGAAGCTTACCATTTCTACTGCGGTGTCCCGGGAGAGTCTTGACTGGACTCCCCGGGACTACACATGGGCCGCACTTGTAGACAGGCTGAGAACGCTGCACAGCCTGGAACACGGAAAAAATCTGGGTCCCGTCAAAAGAAGGGCTAGGCATGAAAAAGGTTTTTGACGATTGTAACGCGATTTACGGAAAGGATTTCATACGGTATGAATGAAACTAGCATCATTCCACAAACACCCTTAAATGGGCGCGAATATGACGCCCTGCGGCATGTTATCATTGCCGTCGACCAGCTGGCGAAAAACCCGGAAGCGTTAAAAAAACGGTTGAAGACGATCCCGAACGGATACAGGAATTACAGATGCCTTGAATACTGGGCGCACAAAGTGGCGGACGATCTTATGGAAACGATACCCACAAATAAATTGCTTGCATTAGACAAAGAATTGAAAAACTCAAAAATCTGCCTGATGACGAAATGGGCACAGGTACCGACGGAGGGCGTTTGCCAGGTACCAGAAAACGCGTTTATTTCGCTGCTGAATACGTTGATACAAAACGAATGCTGGAGTTGTGAAAGGAAAAATGCAGACGTAAAGCATTGCGCCATCCGTAAAACGTATTTGGATTGTTTGCACTATGAGCCAGCACCGGAAGACATGCCGAAAGACGGGTCTTGCATCATGGCTGGATGGGACCATGTGCAGATAGACGAAGACTGAAAGGAAAAAAGAATGAAGGCGGTTATACTTTTCATAAACGGGAGAAAGTCTATAGTCGAACTGGACAATAGTGATATTATCACAGAAGCAAATTACGATATGTGCTCAATCAGTGACTGTATCGAAAGCGGCTTGACGCTGATAAACCTTGAAAACGTTTGCATGATTGAACCGTACACGCCCACAGAAGAAGACGAATTTTAAGAAAGGAATTCATATATGGAAATACAAACAATTATTCTTGCGGGAACCAGCATTGCACTGGATGCAATGCGGAATCCTTACAAATCATGGGACCGGACAGATACGGAGTATAAAAGCGGTGCACTCGTCATTGGTCCGAAGGATAAGCGGCTTGCGCTTGACTTGCAGAAGTCCGGCCCTGAACACGCGAAGCATCTGAGAATGATAATGGTGTGGGCAAGGATCACCGCGCCGCGGTACTGGTGGCAGCAGTTTGACACGTATCGTGTAGGCGTTGAAAAAATCAGTACGTCGACCATGCATACGCTGATGCGGAAGCATTTAACGGAGAAAGATTTCGAAGGATTCGTTTTCCCTGGCGTTATTGATTCGCTGAACATGGCAATCGACGCATGGGGGACGGCGGAAGATCCGAAGGAAAAACACAGAATCGAAATGAACGTGATTCGCAACTTGCCGCAGTCGTTCCTGCAGGAAAGGACTGTCATGATGTCATATGCAGCCATCAGAAACATGTACAAGCAGAGGAAGGGACACAAACTGGAAGAATGGGCGCAGTTTCTGAAATGGGCGGATGGGTTACCGAATGCATGGATGATAAATGAATAAAAGACCATAGAAAAACATAGTTTTTCATAGTTTATGATATGATACAATGATAGTGGTCAGTACACAGACCACCGCGTCGACAGGTTCGGACTATCCAATCTGAATCTTCTGAAAAAGGCAGGGCCGCACAACCTGCCTTTTTTGTATGCAAAAAGCGAAGGGGCAACACATTATGCAGCTACAAATTGAGTACATCTCGCCGGATAAACTGACGCCGTACGAAAGGAATGCGAAGATTCATACGCCTGAACAGATAGAGCGCATTGCAGAAAGTATAAAAGCTTTCGGGTGGAAACAACCGATTGTTGTTGACCGTGACAACGTGGTCATTATCGGGCACGGGCGGTTGATGGCGGCAAAGCAACTGTTGCTTGATACCGTTCCGGTTGTCTATGCTGACAACCTAACCGAAGAGGAAGCACAGGCGTTGCGGCTTGCAGACAACAAGACCAACGAAAGCCCGTGGGACTTTGGAAAGCTTGAAGAGGAACTTGCGGCGTTGAGCATTGCGGGCATTGATATGACCGCATTCGGGTTTGATGGCTTGGAAGCGCAGATTGATGCGCAGGAAGTGCAGGAAGTTGAAACGCCGGAAGTGCCGGAAGAACCGCAAGCAAAACGGGGCGAAATATACCGCCTTGGGAATCATCGGTTGATGTGCGGGGACAGCACAAGCAAAAAGGATATGCAAACCCTTGTTGCAGGGGAAAGCATGGAACTTCTTTTGACAGATCCACCGTACAACGTGAATCTTGGGAGCAACAAAAAGCCTTTCACCGAGCACAACCAGAGTATCCTCAATGATTCAATGAGTGAAGAGGACTTCACGGACTTCCTGCGGGAAGCATTTCACAACATGGATTCGGTGATGCTTCCCGGGTGCGCCTTTTATATTTTTTATGCGGGATTGAACCACACTATGTTTGACAATGCCACACGGGATGTAAAAACATGGAAGGTTTCTGAACAGCTTGTTTGGATCAAGTCAAACCACGCATTGTCCCGGAGTGCGGATTATCAATGGAAGCACGAACCCTGCCTGTATGGGTGGAAAACGGGTGCGGAACACTACTTCACGGACAGCCGGGCAGAATCAACCGTGATTGAAGACACGAAGACGAAACTTGTCAATCTTAAGAAAAGCGAACTGATCAAGCTTTGCGAAAGGCTGTTGGGGGAACATGAAAGCACAACGGCATTATATGCGGAGAAATCCACCACGGCTGAGGTTCACCCGTCCGTCAAGCCGCAAGGATTGCTTGCGCCGTTGTTGCTGAACAGCAGCAAGCACGGGTGGAAGGTGCTTGACCCGTTCGGCGGTTCCGGTTCCACGCTGATTGCATGTGAACAGACCGGGCGAAAGTGCTATATGATGGAACTCGACCCGCATTATATTGACGTGATTATTAAACGGTGGGAAGACTTCACGGGCGAACAGGCCGTGAAGCTAAACTAATCGGGGGTGATACCCATTGAAAACGAGAAGCGGATAGATTGGAATGCACTTTATGCCGAATACATCGGCGGCGGGATCAGTCAAAGAAAGCTTGCGGAAAAGTATGCTATTCCCGTCGATATCCTGCTAAAAAAGGCAAACCGGGATCACTGGAAAGCGGACCGGGAAAAGGCAAGCAACAAAGCCGCAACGAAAGCACAACAAAAAGTTGCCGTTGCCGTTGCGGACAATGCAGCGATTGCGGAAGATTTGAAAAAGAAACTATTACTCCGGCTGAAGCGGATAGAAGAAAAATACCCGATGGATGCAACAGAGGTGCGAAGCCGTTCCGGGAACAGCACAGCAATTTTTCGTATAAAGGATCTGACCGCGGCATATAAGGACCTTACCGACGACATGCAGAATGCAGGAAGCGGGCACGATATAGAAGATCTGACGCCGCTTGTGGAGTTGTTGAGATGAGTAAAACGGCGACGATTCCGTGGGGCGCGTTTTCGGAAAAACACAAACAGTATATAAAAAACGCGTTGAAAAACCGCATGTGCGTTGCGGAAGGTGCTATCAGATCAGGCAAGACTATAGACCACTGTATAATCGCTGCCGCATATCTGGAGACATGCCCGGATAAATATCATCTTGCGTCCGGTTCGACAATTGGCAATGCCAAACTGAATATAGGCGTCTGCAACGGGTTTGGACTCGAAGCACTTTTCCGCGGGCGTTGTCGCTGGGGAAAGTACCGGGATAATGAAGCGCTTTTTATTCAGACGCAGACAGGCGAAAAGATTGTAATTTTTGTGGGCGGCGCAAAAGCAGACGCATATAAACGGATCCTTGGAAATTCATATGGGCTTTGGATAGCAACAGAAATCAATGAACATTTCGACAGTACGGACAGCCGCATATCTTTTATCAAGGTGGCAAGCGGACGCCAGATTGCCGCGCAGAAGCCGTTTACTTTGTGGGATCTGAACCCGTGCAACCCGAAAGCGGGCATATACGAAAACTATATTGACGCATACAGGGAAAAAGGATTGCAGGGCGGATATCTGTACACGCATTTCACAATCAAGGATAACGCGACGATTACGCCGGAGAGAATCGCGGAAATAGAAAGCCAATACGACCCCAATACAGTTTGGTACAGGCGCGACATACTCGGAGAACGTGCCGTCGCTGAGGGACTGATTTATAAACAGTTCGCGGACAGGCCGGACGATTTTATCGTTGACGACTTGCCGCCCGGCGAGACGATCAGAAGCGCAGTCATTGGCGTGGACTTTGGCGGCGGAACGTCCGCACATGCTTTTTGCTGTATGGGCTTTACAACCGCTGGGAATATTATCGTGCTGGACGAATACCGGGAAAAAGAAGCGCTGGACCCGTCAAAGCTGGAAAACGATTTCGTGCAGTTCGTCCAGGCGTGCCAATTGCGATGGCTTGTTACTGATGCGTGGTGCGATTCAGCGGAACAGACGCTTATAAACGGACTGCGCACAGCGGCGGCGCGGAATCGCTTACCGATAAACATCGGGAATGCGCTGAAAATCAAGATAAATGACCGGATCCGGGCATTGTGCTTGATGATGGGCGCGCACCGGTTTTATATAAACCGCGCATGCAGGGAAACCATTGACGCGCTGCAGTCTGCAATATGGGATCAGAAAGCAGTTACGGAAGATGTACGCCTTGACAACGGGACGACAAATATCGACAGTCTTGACGCGATGGAATACTCTTTTGAACGTGAAATCCCGAACTTGATTGCGGGGTGGAGAAGTGGTTAAGGAATTTATTAAAAGGTGGCGGGACAGAATGCAAAAAGGGGCAGCGAACACCGGGATTGCGCGTGAATTCCGGGACATATTCCAGCTTGGCGGCGTGCCCGCTTTTAACCAGTATTATTATTTTGGTATCTTCCTCTGGAAATGGATTTATAAGGGATTCTACAAGGCGTGGCATGTTATCCCCTGCCCTACCATTGCGAATCCAAAAGGCACGCGAGAATTGTACCGGCTGAACACGGCGAAAGCGATCTGCGCGGAGATGGCATCGCTTGTCTGGGGCGACCAGTGCACGGTGAATGTTTCGATGAACGGCAGAAGCGCGGACGCAGACACGCCGGACCCGCTGAATGAATTTGTGCAGCATGTCCTAGGAGAAAACGCGTTGTTTGAAAAGATGCAGGAAAGCATAGAACAGGCGCTTGCATTGGGCGGCGCGGCTATGAAAACATGGTCAGACGTGATGCACGACGAAAACGGAAATGAAATCGAAGGGACAAGGAAAATCAAGATTGGTTATGCGATGGCTGACCAGTTCATTCCGACGGCGTGGGACAACGCACGTGTGAAAGAGGGCGTTTTCGTTTCCCGCATCGCAAAGGCCGGATACTATTACACCCGGTTGGAATGGCACCGGTGGAACGGACTGACGTACACGATAACAAACGAACTGTATCGGTCTGAAATGCGCAGGAATGAAACGGGCACGGATCAGGATATATTGGGCGTTCGCTGGCCTCTGGCGGACATTTACCCGGAACTGGACGAAGAAACGGTGATTCCGGTTTCTGAAAGTCTTTTCACGTATTGGAGAACGCCTATTGCGAATAACCTTGACGATAATTCTCCGCTCGGCATGTCAGTATACGGGAATGCTATGGAGACGCTGCACGCGCTGGATATCTGTTATGATTCTTTTGTGCGTGAATTCCGGCTTGGAAGAAAGCGCATCATCGTGCCGGCGCGTGCTGTGCGGTCTATTGTGGACCCGAATACCGGCGCACTGCTGCGCTATTTCGATGCCACAGACGAAACATACGAAGCCCTTGCGAGCGATTCCCCGGATGACTTGAAAATCACTGACAATTCCGTCGAGTTGCGCGTTGAGGAGCATATTTCTGCGCTGAATGCTTTCCTGTCTATTCTCTGCCTGCAGATGGGATTTTCTGCAGGATCCTTCACATTCGACCAGCATACCGGGCTGAAGACAGCAACGGAAGTCGTATCCGAAAACAGCAAGACATACAAGACCGTCAAGACTATTCAAAATCAGATTGCGCCGTCGCTGGAGCATCTTGTGCGGAATATCATTGATGTGGCGATCCTGTACGGCATGGAATGGAAAGGCCAGAGCATCGAGAAACTGGCTGCAGGCGGTTATACTGTTTCCGTTATGTTTGATGATGGGATCACGCAGGACCGGCAGACAAATATAAACGAGGGTGTAATGCTTGTGGGTGCTGGGCTGCTTTCCAAGTACACTTTTCTGACGGATAAGAAGTATGGACAGGGATTGACGCCCGAAGAAGCAGAAGCGGAGTTGAAAAGGATATCCGAAGAGGGACGAATGCAGGCGGCAACGGTCACGAATCTTTTTGGCGGCATGGAGTGATAATCCGTGAATCCGAAACTCATTGAGCAGATGGGAAACGCAATGGGCGATGTTTACGCCGCGGTTGTGAACGAAATTCTTGTGAATATGGCGAAACATTTCCCATACATAGACGACAGCGACACGGCGTTTTCTGTCTGGCAGTACCAGACAACGAAACTTGGAGAACTGGGGCAGATACGCCGGGAAACACTTGACATTCTTGTGAACATGCTCGGCGGCGCGGATGCTGTCTTGCGGTCCTATCTTCAAAATGCCATACTTGACGGTGTACGCGATGCAGACAAGCCCATACAGGACGCCGCTAAGGCCGGGCTTTTGCCGTCCGGCTGGCGAATCCCGCCGGAAGTATCACCGGAACAGACGCAGGCATTTAAGGCGTTTTATCGACAGTCTGCGGATAAGCTGAACCTAGTGAATACCGTTATGCTTGAAAGCACACAGCAGGCGTATCAATCCACCGTCTCGGATATTGTTTCGCGGATGCAGCGGACGCAGACAATTCTAAACACGCAGACGGGCAAGGTTGTAACCGGTGTAACGGCACTGAATCAGGCGATGCGCGACGGCGTAAAACAGATGGTGCAAAACGGGATCACGGGTTTTATAGATCATGCTGGGCGCAGATGGACGCCAGAAGCCTATGTAACCATGGACATTCGGACGACGCTTGCGAATACAGCACGTGCGGCAGTTTTTGAACGGTCCGAAGAAACGGGGAATGATCTGTACCAAGTATCCTATCACGACGGCGCGCGACCGCTTTGTTATCCTTGGCAGGGGAAAGTCATTTCCAGGCAGGATCTCTCGCGGGAAGTTACGGACCGGGACGGAAACACGGTGCATGTTTACGCACAGTCAGAAACGACCTACGGAGAAGCCGCGGGCCTTTTTGGCATAAACTGCGGGCATTATCCAATTCCTTTCGTGCCTGGCTTTTCGAAGATACGCCCGCCGGAGCAGGATGCGGAAGAAAACGCGAAGGAATACGAACAGAGCCAACGACAGCGGGCACTTGAGCGGAACCTGCGGAATGAAAAAAGGGATCTTGCTGTACTAAAGGCCCAGGGCGCGACGGATGACGAAATAAAGGCACAGCGCGAGCGCGTGCGGGCGGCATCCGCGAAGTTGGATGATTTCTGCGACAGCACAGGCCGCGCACGTCGCCGGAGCCGCGAGTATACGCCGACAAACCCGACTTTCCCGGATAAAGACACGTATGATCCAGGCACATTCCGCAAGACGCAACGCGACAAAATGCGCGAGTTTTTCCGGTCCAATGGCCTGACATCAGGACCGTCTGGCGGCAGTACACCCGCACCTGCGGTAAATGTCGCACAACAGGCGACACAAAAACCTGTTAATGCTGTACAATCTACATTTGTACCAGTGAAGACGAAAGCAGAGGCAGAACAGTACGCACATCGCTTTGCCAAACAAGTCAATTACGGGACGGTTTCGATAAAGAGCTGCAACGAAATCAACCGCACACTCACAGAAATTTATGAACGGTTCCCGTCTTTGAAACCGCTGGAGGAGATTCAGCAGAAGAGCATGGGCGCAATAGCGTCCGCAAACTTCCGAACGTTGAACATAAACGCGAGGAAGATAGGCCGAGACTCTACGAAAGAATACTTAGAGCAGAGGGAAGGCCTAAAATACGCTATTGAGACCATCAAAAGCCGTTACAAGGGTACTATTCCGAAAGACATGCAGAAACAGATTGACGGTTATGAACGAAGGTTGAAGTTCAAACGATGGAGTATATCCGGACAGCACGGAGTTCGCGGAACAATTGCGCATGAATTCGGGCATGTTCTTATAGACCAGTATCTGGGGCAGATTAATCCGGCACATGTGCAGACTCTTGCGGACAGTGGAACATGTTCTAGACTGTTGAAGCTTGTCAAAGACACCTATAAGGAAGCACATAACAATGGCGATATCTTTGATATTTCCGAATACGGAAGCACAAACGATCATGAATTTTTTGCTGAATGCTTCTGTGCTTTGTTCAATGGTGACAAACTGCCGGATTACATTGAGTCTATGGTGAAGGAAGTGACAAACGTTGGTCAGGTGCGATAATTGCATGTTTTACAATCGCGAATATGATGAGTTTCGCAGTCAGTTTGATGACGAGGTCGTAATAGGCAAACCAGAGGAACAGAATCATTACTGTATCTCGTACAGCGATCACATTCCTGACGATATCTATCACAATGGCGCAGAATGCCCTTTCTATCAGGCGAAAGAGTGATATCATGCATCACTATCTGACGTTATACATCGAGCACGGCAAACGATACGCGGAGAGCTGGCTACAGTTCAGCATCTTCGGGAAGCTTGTCAGGTTCTCGCGGCGGAAGGTAGAGCTGCGGGATGAGTATTTTGTAATCAGAGGCGGACGCGTTCCGCCTTTTATTGTGCGAGGAGGTGAGTAACATGTGTAAACACAATGCGTATTTGAACGTCCCCGGCGGCATCAAGTGCTTGCTGTGCGGTGCATTTATCCCTGAGAATCAGGAAGCACCCGAAACAGCCGAGAAACAGCCCAAAAAGGCCGCTCCAGAGGCAAAGCCGGGTAAGACTGCATCAGCAAAGAAAACGCCCAGAACGGGCAAATAAACCACGTTGACGAAAGCGAGCCATGGGCCCGCTTTTTTCATATCACGTCCGGCGGGACGTTAAACACGCTTTCGGTGCATCACTCTAAAGCACCGTAAAAAGGAGGGTATATGGCAGGTACATACACACGGGGCGCGGTTGATAAGATCATTCGGAACGCTGACCTTACAGAAGAACAGAAGACAGAGCAGCTTTTTGCGCTGTACGGTAAAGCACTTGATGAAGGTTTTATCAGCAAAAGCGCGGCGGAAGACATGAAAAACGCCGCGGTTGAAGCCGCAAAGAAGGACTACAAACCGGAACCCGTGAACGTTGCAGAAACACCGGAATACATGGAACTAGCGCGCGAACGTGATATGCTGCGAGCGATCGGCGGAGCAGAGTTTGAAACCGTGAAACCGAAATTCCGGGAACAGGTATGGGGTATGCTTTCTCATGATAAGGAAGCGAAACCCATATCAGAACAGTTGGACGGCATCCGGGGCAAGTATGAAGAATATTTCACAACCGCCGGACCGGAACCGAAGCAGCCCACGTTCGGATCACCCGATAAAGGGAAAATCCCGTCGGGACAGCAGACGGACGCGGACAAGATTACAGACATCTGGGGATTTATCCCCAAAAAGTAAAGAAAGGGGTTTTAACTTATGGCATTTGTTCAAGCAAATGTAAACTATGCTGCGGAATATTCGCAGGCCCTTGCGAACGTTTATCCCTATCGTTCCTATTATGGCAGGATCTGGGGTTCGCCCAATTCTTCCCTTTATAAGCCGGGCATCGGCAAAACGATGTATATTCCGTCTCTTACCGTATCCGGCGCGCATGCCGTTGACCGCAACCAGATCACCGGCACTTTCAGCCGCAACTGGAACAACGATCTGCAGCCGGTAACGCTGCAGATGGATCGCGAATGGGATACGCTTGTCGATCCTATGGACATCGACGAAACGAATATGGTCGCATCCATCGCGAACATCACCCGGACTTTCGTTGAAACGCAGAAGATTCCGGAAATGGATGCTTTCCTGTCTACCGTGCTGTATGCCGCGGTAACAACGCCGGACACCGTCGCACTCACTGCCGCGAACATCCTTGAAAAGTGGGATGCTTATCTGGAAAGCCTTGCAAACGCCCGCGTACCGCGTGACCGCGCCGTTGCCTACATGACGCCCGGCGTGTACAAGCTGCTGAAAGAAGCCGCCGGCCTGACGCGTTTCATGGATGTGGGAACCGGTATCCGTGGCGTGGATCGTAATATCGCGCGTCTTGACGGCGTCGAACTGAACGAAGTCCCCGCCGACCTGATGAAGTCCGCATATACATTCACCGAAGGTTGGGTAGCGGCAGGGACTGCAAAGCAGATTAATATGATTATTGTCGATCCTGACGCCGTTGCCGCGCCCGTAAAATATGAAACCGCTATGGTTTCCGCACCGACTGCGCAGAGCAAGGGCAAGTATCTGTATTACGAACGTTACTATTATGGCGCGTTCGTGCTGAACAACCGGAAGAGCGGCATTATTATGAATGCTGCCGCGTAAAGGGGAAAAGGATAAGCAATGAGCGTAATAGACTATGATTTTTATAAAAATGTCTATATGGGGCAGGAATCCGACGAAGATTCCTTCCCCGCGCTCGCTGCGCACGCGCTGCGCATTATCGGCGCGATGACCCGCTTTCAAGTCACCGACGACAATTTCGATAATTTTCCCGCACAGGTACAGACGCTGTACAGATACGCGTCATGTGCACAGATTGACTTTCTTTCAATCAATGGCCTTGACAGCATGAATAGCGGCAGCACTGCAGGATTTACCGTCGGGAAGGTACACGTCGAAGGAAAAAGCGGAACAAGCGCAGGCGGCGCACTGAGCGCGTTTATTTCCCCGCTTGCGGTTGCCTATTTGGAACAAACGGGATTGATGAATCCCCAGGTTGCGACGATGGACGGGTGGTGCAGGATATGCTAAGACCGATTCCGGCGCGTATCATGCGCACAACGGCAATAGTTCGCGCATGTACCGGGCTTGATAGATGGCAAAATCCTGTTTATCAGGAGTACACCGTCAACCGGGTGCACCTGCAGCCGACGAACGAAGTCAGAAAGACGGCAGAAAACACAGAATGCACATTGCGCTCTTTGTTATTCGCTGACCGGAAGAATTCGAAGCCGGATATAGACTGGTGGGACCTTTTCAACACTGCGCACGATATGGGCGGAGACGTAAAGGTTATTGTGCGCGGGCAGGAGTACACCGTTTACACGGTTGAAGAACTGCGCGACGATACAGACCTTTTCCATCATTGGGAAATCGGTTTGATATAAGGGGGCGCATATTATGCCGGTACGCGTGAATATCGACCCAAACGCCATTGTAGCGCGTGTGCAGGGTGCTTTTAACGCTGGCCTTGAAACGCTGTCAAATGAGATCCTTGCTGACTGCAATCAGTATTGCAAGAAAGACCAAAACACACTTATTATGTCGTCCATCGTGCATTCCAAGCCGAAAGATGGAAAACTAATCTGGGATACGCCGTATGCAAAACGGCAGTATTGGGAAATCGAGACAAGCCTTACACCGGGCCGAACTTGGCAATGGTGCGAAACCGCGAAGCGGAAGCATCTGCGCGAATGGACGGAGCTTGCGGAACGATGCATTAAGGAGAATCTATGAACGTTTTAGATAGCGCGGTTGATGCCGTAATGGATTTGATAGACGCGATGGACCTTTATGCACCGATCCGGCGCGGCGCACTCGGAACCGGCGACGGGATATGCTGCCAGATAGGACCGTCTGCGCCGCAAACAGTATTTATGGACAAGAACCAGTATATCATTCTTGATTTAGTGATAAACGCCAAACACAGCCGTTTGGACGTGGTTTCTGACGCCTTGAATCGGATACATGAACGTCTCACGATGATGCACAAATACCCCAAAAAAGATGCATGGTGCATGGTGGACATACAAACGCTCACGGAACCGCAAGTCATAGCGCGAGAAGACGACGGGAGATGGCTGATGGCGTCATCGCTGAACGTCAAGATTGAAACAACATTATAAAAGGGGGAAAAAGCATGGAAGCGAACTGGGTAAATGAGTTGTACATCGGTGTATCCAAAACCGAAGGTGACACGCCCACATGGACCTATGCCAAGCTTTGCAAGGGTATTCAAGGTATGACCTTCACCGAAAATGAACAGAATCAGCAGGCGTTTTTTCTGTGCGGCAAGGGCTTTGCTCACAACGAAGTAACCGGAGCCGCACCGGAACTGGCTATCACTGGTAAACGCGTGGTTGGCGACCCCGCACAGGATTATATTGCCGGGCTGCAGTTTAAGCTGGGCGAGGATCGTAACTCGTCCGTCAAGGTGATTTCCAGCGGCAAACAGATGATTTGCGATTGCACAATCGGAAACATTCAGACGTTCGGTGGTCAGACACTGGACATCAACAATTTTTCCTGCACGATTCGTTTCAATGGTCAGCCCGTTGTTACGGATGCTCCGGCAGGCTGATACACAGGGGAAGGGCTTTCCTTCCCCTATTTTTTTCGATAGAAAGGGCTAAAGTATGTTTTTCCGAAAACTTTTCCGAAAGAACAATGAAATCAATCCTTTTTCCGTAACGGACCGCGTAACGTTCCGAAATGTCGACAGAACGGTCGAATTGACAGTGCGCGGCGACGCGTCGGTTATGGTGGCAACATTGCGCAAGATTTCCGGGCCGCTTGACGGCGTAACGAATGCGACGGAAGAAGAACAAAACAAGGTTGCGCATGACTTCGCAGAAGCGATTTTTGGCGCAAAACAGGCGGAGCAGCTTTTTGAATTGTATGACGGAAACCCGATTTCAGTCATAACCGCATGCGGCATGTATTTTAGAGACCGTCTGTCCGGGAAGATTACGAAAGCGCAGAAGAAACCGAAAAAATGAGATTGGAAGAAAGACTTCCGGATGGCGTCACCGTTGACGGGCGTTTCTACCGTCTTGATTTCGATTTCCGCAATGTCTTGCGCATGATGGCGGAACTTGACCGGGATGATATCATGCCGGAAGCACGAACCTATAATGCGCTGCGATGCCTTACGAAGCACCCGCCAAAGCGAAAACAGGCGCGGATACTTGCCGCCGTGCGGAAAACCCTTTTCCCGGACAAGCCCGGCAGAGAATCGGAGAAAGTTACTGACTTTGTGCAAGATGCCGGACTGATTCGAACCGCTTTCCGCCAGGTTTACGGAATAGACCTTTTTCGGGATAAGCTGCACTGGCTGGAATTTTCGGAACTGCTGAACAATGTCCCGGACGGAACGCGATACACTGATGTTATAAATATACGTGTGCGCCCCCTTCCCGCCCCTACCAAGTACAATCAAAAGGAACGGGAAGCACTCATGAAAGCAAAGGCGGATCTTGCGTTGCAGCTTACGCCAGAAGAGCAGGAAAGACGGTATGCGCACGATGTACAAAACGTGTTTAAGGGGCTTGAAGGGCTTATGAATCGTTGGGGGGTGACTGAATGCCAGACGGGCAGGTAGTATTTGAGATTACGTCTGACGGCGGGAAAAAGGCCATAGAGGGCGTTAAAAACGTAACGTCCGCCATACAGACAGAATCCAAAAAGTGGGATAAGCTGACCGACGAAAGCACGGAAAACATGGGGCAATCGTTCGCGGACGTTGCAAAGCAAGTTGCCGCGGCTTTTTCCGCTGCAAAAGTCGGGAGTATGTTGCTTGACTGGGGCAAAGCTGCAGTTTCTGCCGCTTCCGATCTCGCAGAAGTTCAGAACGTTGTAGACGTGACTTTCGGCGAAAGCGCGTCAAAAATTGAATCATGGTCAAAGATTGCGGGCCAGCAGTTCGGACTAACAGAAACGCAGGCAAAGCAATTCACGTCGACGCTGGGCGCTATGATGAAGTCCGCGGGCATGTCTGGCGATGAAATTGTCGAAATGTCAACAGACCTTGCCGGACTCGCTGCGGATATGGCGTCTTTTTACAATCTTGATTTTGAGACAGCTTTCCAGAAAATCCGGTCCGGTATCAGCGGAGAAACGGAACCGCTGAAGCAGCTTGGCATAAACATGTCGGTCGCGAATCTGGAAGCATACGCATTGGAAAAAGGTATCACAAAGGCGTTTACTGCGATGTCACAGCAGGAACAGACGGTCCTAAGATATCAATATCTGATGCAGGCGACAGCGGACGCACAGGGCGACTTTGCCCGCACATCTGATGGTTTTGCGAACGCAACGCGGAGAATGCAAACCGCGTTGAACACCATCTCAACGTCTGCAGGATCCGTGATTCTGACCGCTATTGAGCCGCTTATCTCAAAGACGGCGGAACTCATGTCCGCGCTTACAGCGACGCCAAAGGAAACGCTTTTTGACCGGCTGAAATCCATTAATATCAACCGCGACGCAAAAATAAAGGAAATCGAAGACGTTTCATTCCAGGCGCAGAATCTTATTGATAAGATGTCTCTCATCGCCGAGACTGACGCAGATCAAGCGATTGAAAAGCTTGCAAAGGGCGCGAACTCGCTTGATTCAAGCGCGCCGGGCGTCTGGACATCCATGTTTAACGCGCTGCAGAGCATCGATGGACTGCATAACCTTTTTAGCGGTGACAATCAAGCCGGCACAAATATTTCTTCGCTTGTATCATCTCTGACTTCTGCCGAACTGGGCGAAGATAAGGTGAACGCGTGGAAAAAACTGCTTGACGCTTTCGGCGATAATTCTGCTGCGCTTTCTGCGCTTACCGGAAAGGGCGAAGAGGGCACAAAAGAATGGCTTGCCGGGCTGGCGGAATCGGTGAACTCAATAGACCCGAATGATGCGGCAGCGTGGGACAAGCTTTTGACGACGCTGGTTTCTGGGTTTTCTGGGAACACAGAAGCAGGAAAGCAGTTTTTCGAGACGATGACTGAGCAATTCCTTGCAATGGGCAAGGATTCGGACGTCGCTATACAGGGACTGGAAGCGCTGGGCTTTACATCTGAACAGATCACCGATAAACAAGAGCAATGGTTGAAAACCTGTCAGGATCTGATAAGAACGATTCCCGGACTTTCGGAAGTCGTCAACGCTGAAAGCGGCGAAATCCAGGGCGGTATTGGTACGCTTGAAACATATGTGGAAGAGTGGAAGACCGCACAGGAAAAGCTGGCGTATTGGAAAGCATTCTATGCGAAAAAACAGGCCGTCGCGGAAACACAGGGCAATCTGTACGGGCTGGAAATCACGGCAGGCGGCGCACAGACTGCAGCGAATAACTATTTGAGCGATCACCCGACTATTAGAAGCGTATATGACCGCGGCGGTATGCAGGGCGTAAAAGATTACGGCGGGAAAGAAGCGCAAGAATTCTATGCATTGTGGAAAACCGCAAAAGATGCACAGGAAGAATATCAAACCGCGCTAGTGCAGACGCAGGCCGCTACAAAGCAGCTTGAAAGCGAAGAACAATACTTGACGGAAAGATTCGGCGAGTATTCAGAAACCGTCACAGAAGCAGGAGACGCCGCGACAGAATGGTCTTCTGAACAAGTCACAGCCGCACAGACTGCCGCGCAGGGGCTGGAAAACGCGCTCAAAAACGTTGAAACCTATGTGCAGAACATGCGGGCGTCGACGGCGCAGGCAGTCGAAAGCATTGTAAGTGGATTCACGCAGATTGTACGACCGACAACGGCAGTCAATGAACAGATTTCCGAACTGAATGAGCAACTGCACAATGGGACGATCACGTCGGAAGAATACCAGAAAAAAGCGGACGCATTGAAAGATTCGCTGAACGCTTTTTCAGTGAAAACCATGTCAGAAAGTCTTGAAAGCCAAATGTCTTTCATGAAAGAATACATGGAAAATCTGGAATTCCTGCAGGGCAAGAATCTTTCCGCCGGATTCCTGGCAGAATTCGCC
>Ga0326511_10000753_pt1 | contig 28205 bp, 54 predicted proteins | sample 0_2496_0518_D_FD_203701 | JGI IMG/M metagenome (GOLD analysis project Ga0326511, IMG submission 203701) | Bovine rumen microbial communities from UC Davis, California, United States - 0_2496_0518 | ecosystem: Host-associated > Mammals > Digestive system > Stomach > Rumen | place: USA...
TGTTGGGATGATTTCGAATCGTAACGGTCATTCGATGTAATCTAGAATATGGAAGGTGGTAAAAAATGAACTCAAGGAACAACGAAACAAAAGATACAATTGAAGAACTTATTTGCTCGAATTGTGACCCGAATAAAATTTGTAAAAGTTGTAAAGTAAACGAAATGCTCAATCGTATGGAAGAAAATTACTCAAATGAAGAACCTAAATGGACTCTCCATTCAAAAGATTTTAAATTCTCATATGATTTATGTAATTTTATTAATTCCAATCAGTCGTATAAATTGGAATCCATAATCAGAAGCGGAAATTCTGATTATCTGACTTTGTTCTTTTGGGTAAAAGAATGATATGTGTTCGTTAATCTTGAATAAATTTTTCGTTGTAATTTCATAAAGAACAACGAAAAATTTATCATGTGCTTTTTTTTGTCAATTTTTATACGACAGTCCACTATCTTATTTTGTCCAAATCCAAAACATAATATTGTATTTTCTTTCCAAATAAACCGATATCGTAAAATGTGTAATGTTTTGTCGTAAAATCGTTGTTTATTTCATATTTATAGTTTTTGAAATCTTCCATCATATTAGAAAGTTCTACATCATCAATCCGCTGATTCTTTGAGTAACGTGATTTTGTTCCATTATAACATTTTTCTTCAACAACAGTATAATACATTTATGATAATTCTCCTTTACAAAATAGTTATGTTACTATATAATACATAAAACTAAAAAAAATCAATTTAGGAGATAAATTTATGGCAAAATATTTTTGGAAAATTGAACCGAGAGATGAAGATTGGTCTGATGACTTGTATGCTTATTTCTCGATTCACATTAATCTCAAGAAAATGGTTGAATATCTTACGAAAGAGTTCAAGAAGGATTGGTGGTTTAAGGCTGATTATGGTCAAGACAACTGTTATATTGTAGCAGAGAATCATGATTTTCCTGTAAGGTTGTTCTTTACATTCGATGAAGGTGGATGGGCAGACATTACAAGACATTATACGGATGGCGCATCATATACAGACGACCATCTTGGAAGTTGGCATTTTGGAAAATATGATGTTGATTATTCGTATGCAGTAATCAGAGATAACATTGAAAATTATTTTTACAAGTTTGAAGAATCCATGAAAGGAAATAAAAAATCATTGAAAGAGGGAAAAACTGTTACATTGAAAAAAGATGGAGAGTTTGTCGATAGAACTTGGAGTACGATTGCTCAAGCAAGAGACTATGCTCGTGAAGTTTTGAATGGTGCTGATATTTATGTGAATGGTGATTTTTGGGAAACTGTGAGTGGAAATAAGAAATCAATTAAAGAATCATTTGAATACGAAGATGCTATTCCGCTCGATGAGATGATGGATATTCTTACGGAGGAATGGCAAGGAAGAAGCGGTGGTCTGTTCGGTGAGTCGTCACATTGGGATGATGAAGCTAGGGATGAGAACAGATATATTGAAATTTCGGCTATCCTTGAATTCGATATGCCTAATGGAAGTGGTTATAAGTTCTCCAACAAGAAGGTGGAGAAGGAATATGACGATGAGTGCAATGAGGTTTATGCGAGGGTCGATGATGATAATGAGGAGTATTTTGATATAATCTCTCAGTATGACCCAATCCTCCTTCTTCTGACTATCGACTTGAAGGAACTTTTAATTTACTCTGATGTTGATTTGGGTAACGGACTTGGTTCAACAGAAGTTGCGAGAGAAAGACTTGCTGACAATGAAAAGGATTTCAGAAAGCAGATTCAGAGAATGATTGATGCTTTTTAACAAATAAAAGGAAATAGAGGAGATAAAAAATGAAAATTTTTATAGAAGAGCCTAGTGAATACGACCTTAAAGGAATGTTGTGGAGTGGTGCTGAAAAAGCATTGGAAGAAATCATTGACGCTGATATGTATGACAATTTTGTATCTTACATTGAAGAAATGTATGATGACGGAATTGGACTTACTGAATTAAATGACATCCTTCGTTTTGACTTTGACCAACTCAAGAAAGATATTGGAATGTTTGATTTGGAAGATGAAATTGACAGAAAAGCATTTGATAAGTTTATAGATACAATCATAGATTATCAGAAACCAAGAATGATTACGGACAGTGATATGATTGGTTATGGTGAAGAATCAGAAAGTGATTTGTCTGATAAAATTGCAGAAATTGATTCTAAACTTGCCGATATTGAAAATGATAATTTTGCAATTACCAATGCTAATGATATGGATGACCTTGAAAGTGCAAAAGATGATTTGGAAAGTGATTTTGATGAACTTCGTGATTTGCTTGATGATTATGTAGATGATAAATCAAAAGTTTATAAAGACCTTTATAACTTTGACATTGGCAGATTCTTTTACAATATTTAATTTGTAACTTACCTAAAAGTTAACAAGTTACATAACCTTTAATAACCTACTTTCTTTTTACGAGAGTAGGTTATTTTTTTCATTTTAGTATTGAATTTCGTCTTTTTAATAATTATATTTAATTCATACATAATTTTTTTGAAAAGGAGACATATTTTATGGCTAAAAAAGAAAACAGTGAAGAAATTAAAGAAACTTCAAAACTTACTACCGCCAAAGAAAGAGTAAAGATTGAACTTGATGAACTTACTGAAAGAAATGAGAAACTTGGCAATTTGCTAGGCAAAATCAAATCTGATAATTGGGAAGCCCATCAGAAATTGCTGAATTCTTTGAGTGGTGAACAGAAGAAACTTTTGGCAAAGCAGTATATTGTACAGAAAAAACTTATGCATATTCTTAAACGAAGGCTTGATATTTGGACCGAAGAATAATAAAAAAATATTTTTAATGAATATTTAGACTAATTCTCGGTAATTATTTTAATATTACATATAATTGGTATAATAACCTACTTTCTCATGAGAGTAGGTTATTTTTTTTATAATTTTCCTTGACGAAATCCTTTACTTGTGATATTCTTCTATATAAAGGAATAAAATAATATGAAACGATATGAACGAACTACAAGAAAACCTACAATGATTAAGGCAGTACATCATGCCATGCAGTCTTCATCTGAATTGCTTGCTTTATGTGCAAAATATTGGAACGAACTTGCCAACGGTTATTATTTGGAGTACAAAGAAGTTCATTTTGACCCAAGTAAGGATGCGTGGGTAGAATCTGAAAATGATGAAAACTCTTATTCTACGGTTGATGATTTTTGTGATGAAGCGTCATATTGGCTTAGTTGTTATTATGAAAGCGGACATTGCAGACATGAGGAAGAATATGCTCATAGAAAGGCTTTCATTAAATTCCTTGATGTTTTCAAACCTTTCTGTAAGGAAAAGCATACTAAATGGATTCCTTGTATTGAAGAAACTAAATTTTTGTTTAACTAAATGGAGGTTCAAATGAAAAAATTAATTCTTTATTTTTGGCAGTTGCCACAGAATTTGCTTGGTTTGATTGTAATATTCTTTACTTTTGCGAAGAAAAAATATGATTTTTGGTTTGCGTACAGTTACAACTTCGGAGTATCGTTGGGCAATTATATTATTTTGGGTAGGAATTATGATGAAACTACGCTTCTTCATGAAAAAGGTCATCAGAAGCAGAGTTTATATTTAGGATGGTTCTATCTTTTGATTATTGGATTGCCATCGATTGTATTTAATATGTATGACCGTCTTTTCCATAGGAGTTGGGGAACAAACAAGAGATTGAAGTGGTATTATAGCCTTCCTTGGGAGAGTTGGGCAGACAGATTGTCAAATATTGAAAGAAAGTATGATGATTGAATTGGGGGAATTGAATGAAACCTTATAAATGGGATAAAGAGTTTATAAATGGAAAATGGTATACAGTCTGTACTTCTCATAAGCATGTCCCTATGATTAAATGGAATTCTGACGGAACTTATACTGTAAAAGGTTCTGACGGAAAACCAAGGATTGAAAAAGAATTCAAGGATGCCGTGAATTTTGCAATTCAGACATTCAAGAAAATGACCAAGTTTAACAAAGATTGGGAAGAATAATTCAAGGAGAATTTTATGGAAATTTTATTTGTTTGTCTTACAATAAGTGCAATCGTGTCGGTGATATTCTTTGTTATATCGGCATTTGTCGTGAAGAGGATGTATGCTAACGACACATTGGCTAACATACTTTTTTTCGTGTTTTCTACAGTAATCGCTTTATCTTCATTGTTTATGGCTATAACATTTATTATGTTCATCTTGTTTGAATTTTTCAAATAACTTTTAAGAGGTAATGGAAGATGAAAAACAACAGAACTGTAAAAGAATCAATTAGCAAGTCTATTAGTGAAATCATGGCTTTTTTTGATTTTCGCCAAGTGGCATTAATTGAAGATTCTTTCTTCTCATCCAACAGTGAGGATATAGACATTCTCACCGACAAAATAAAAGAGTATGTGATTGAGAGTTGTTATTATTGCAACGAAAGATTTAAAGATGAAAAGGAGAATTGCTTCCTTGAGGGGAAATATAATCTTCGTTTTGATTATATTTACGATGCGGATAATCCGAAAATATCCTTGTCGTATTGTCCAATCTCTTTCGGAAATTATTAAATCATAACTATATATTTCATGATAAGTATTCGTGAAATAGCAGACGATAGTTCAAGTATCTCCTCGACTAGGTGGGCGTTCGCAACCGTGATAAAGTTCGATATAGTCATGATTGTTGTGAGCGTTTTTGTTTATTGTTTCTTTCATTTCTTTAAACGACCGTTGGATACATCATTCTTTTATGCGGTTGCAACTCTACTAGGAGTGCTTACGACATTAGTTGTGACACCGAAGGCTTTGCAAGGTTTTGAACCAAAGAATGATAAGAATGATAAGAATGAATCATCAGAAAATACAATGACCAACGGAAAATAAAAAAATCCCACTTGATTGTGGGATTTTTCAATTTTTTAATCATCGTTAGTTTTATCAAAATCAGAATATCTCAATTCGCTAATTCCTATTAATATCTGATACAAGTGATTTTCTGCCCAATCATATGGGTTTCCTATACCTATATTTTGCCAATATCCTAATAAATCAAGGCATATGTTACCGCTTAATTTACTAAATAAATCGTAGTTATGTTTCTTCACTATGGCTGATACTTGATTAGTGTGTGATTTTGCATACCTTTTTATTTTTTCTTTGTCTGTACCGATGTGATTTATGACCAATAATGATTCTATGTAATTTGTTAATTTTTGCATTATTTCTTCAGTTGATGAATTTACTAGACAAGTCTCCATATGTGTTTTGGCAGGGCATTTATCATCAAATATCGTCATCATGGCACCACGAATTATTTCTTTTTCCAAAGCGAGTATTACATTTGATATGCCATCCATATAATGCTCGACATACTCAAACTGTCTTTTTAACAAAAGTCTAGTCTTACCCATATCATCACTTTCTGGCATTTTTACAGAATCAGGAGCAATTTCAAACCACGGAGTTTTTATTTTGTGATTTATGAAACGTTTTAATATGATACCACATATTGAGATAAAAATAGCAAGAATAAAAATGAATAAAACCGTAACGCTTGTAAAATGTTGATTATAAAAATCTAAAAAATTCATAAATTTAACCTCTATAGTAGAGCAAAGATGTTTTACAAAGATAGTTAAATACTAGAACGATATAGGTTTATTTTCATTTGGTATCGGAAATATCAACTTGCCGAATTTATAATTTTGCCTTAAATTAAACAGTATATCTCCGTAATGAACATTTCCATCCGAATCACACCTAACTTTAATGGTTTTATGTATATCATATTTTATGTCAGAATCAGAAATCCAATGAAAATGTATATAAACTTCCTTCATTTATAACATCACCGTCATATATTAAGTATTATATAATAAATAGTTATAAATTTTTGAAGCAAATATTGAAATTGGCGGAAACTCAATAAAGTCTCCGCCATTAATAATGTTATTTTATAATAAAACTACTTGCTAAGCGAGCATAAGTAATCGTAATACTCTTTCATAGAAGTTATGTTCCATTCTTTTTTCGTACTAATGTCGGTTATTTTCGTTCCCCCACGATTTATTTGGTTGATTCCTTCATATACGAACCATTCTGCTCCATCCTTCGATTCGTTGAATTCTGTCTGCAGAACATCGATTACAAGTTCATTAATCAGTTCTAGTGGTTTAAGATACATCGAATTCGTATCATTTCCCAAAACTCGTTCCATTGAATCGTTGAATGAATCACACTCTAGTTCAGCGAGATGAATTGAATTTACCAACAGTTTAAAAGTATCGAATGTAATCATAATTTCCTTTTACTTGTCGTTCAAAAATTTAAACGCTTCTCCCTTAACTAACCAAGAAATTCCGAAAAATGTGAGAGCGACCATTTCTATCCACCAAGTTTTACTAGGAAAACTAATCGGAAGAAGTGCAAAAATCATTGGGAATACCATTCCGATTGCGCAAACTCTATATATGATGTTTCTGATTTTTTTCATTTTTGTTGGAGCACCATCACTCAAAGTAAACAAAAAGAAAGAGTTATATGCAAGTAACACGAAAAATACTAGTGCGCTGATGTTATGAATCGGTGCGGTAATCATATATGGAATCTGAAAGAATCCTACATTATACAAACGAAGATATTCCACATCCAACGCATGAGACGGATTACAAGGAAACAAAACAATAAGAATTCCAAATACACCGCTTATAGTGGTCACCAAGTTGTCACGAAGATTATAACCATCATAACACATCAAGACGATTGATGCCGTAGTCAAAACCATAGCCAAGATAGGACTCAAGTAATATGTAATTGACATACTGTCTGGGAAGAAACCACTTGGATTCACCAAATCTCCATAATTAAGTAGAGCGAGACGATAACCAATGAAACACAACCACGGTAAAATCATACCCAATAAACCTGCGTAATTACGAATTCTTTTAATCCATAAATTTTTTGACATAAAATTCCTCCATATGAAAATTTATTTGTGAATTAAATGATATACCTTTTAGCCAATTCGTGTCAACAAACTTTAAAATTTATATTTTTTTTTATTTCAACACTTCATCTTTATTATATTTGAATGTAATACCAATTGCACTTTCATCAATATAATAAGCGTGAACTTCATAAAACATGTCGTTTATTTTACTGCTATATTCTTTTTCAGCAGAAAGAAATTCATATAGTTTATGAATGTTTGAACTTTTGTGAGCATAATACTTTGTCAAAATTTTTACATAAACGGTGTTATTATCATAATCAATTTTCAAAGATGCTTTTGGTGTATTTTTATAAAAGCCAAAACTCCTTTTTTGACTATAATATTCTGCACAATCCATTAAAATAATTTTGTTCAGCAATTCGTCTATGGTTTTATTCAAATGTCCACTATGACCTTTTCGTACAATACCATAATGTTCTTGCAAGGCACTTTTCAACCACATGATTTTACTCCTCACGCCCAATACATTCTTCAATATAATCTACTGTCGATTTTACAGAATTATAAATCTTTTCGAGTTCTTCTTCGGTATAATAATTCAAGTTTAGATTAGACAAATATTCTTCAAGTTTTTCTTTTGTCATATATTACTCCTTTATTCATCATCTTCAATTTCTTCAACGATAGGTTCAACTTCATCAGCATTATCATACGGACAGTCATCCATAGCAAATTGAATTGCTTCTTCTTCACTATCGGCTTCAACGATTGTTGGATAAACTACTTCCAAAATAACTCTATATCTTTTCATTCCAAATCTCCTTTTACTTCAAAGTCACTTCAATGCTTAGTTCAAAGTACATTGAAGTAACTTTTTTATTTTATGCACTCTGTTCTACAGAAGCCATTGTTTCCATAAGTGTGTCAAATGGGTCTTCATATTCAACTACACGAGCAACAGTATCACCATTAAGGTTTTCTTTTACTTCAACCTTGCGATTGATAAAATCGTCCAAAACCTTACAACGAGTAATAACTGTCTGTTTTACATTACGATACTCATTGTGTGCCTTCACTGTACCCTTCATAAGATATTTATGACCAACTTCAAACTCGCAGTACTCAACTCCTCCAAAATCAGCAGTCTTGTCATATTCTACCTTGTAAGTTCCATTCGAACTACTCCACTTAAAGCAATGATTTTCATCATCGTGGAAAAGGTGAATATAAGTAAAACCATAAGCACCTTCAAAACCGAATGATTTATCAAAAGTAAGGGTGAGTTCAAACTTGTCACCAATTGCCCCGTAATATTCGACCGTTGCATTTTCAGCCATACGCTTTTCTTCTGCAATCTTTTTAGCAACCATCTTGTCGTGATTCTGTTTTGCAGAGAACATAGCGTATACTGCAATTCCCACATACTTTTCATGGATTTCATGGCGAAGTTCACGAGTACCATCATCAAGTGTCTTGAAGAATACTGAACGAGCGTTTGTATGGAAATCACTTACAAATTCATCAGTATCATACATATCCTTTACCCAAGAAATTACATCTTCAAAAGGAATAGGATTTGAAGGCATAGGATAAGCGTCACGGTAATATGTGTACTTGTCCATTTTAAGATTGTTGAGCCAACCAAGAACATTACCCTTTGTTACACCTTCTTTTTCGTATGCTTTCAAGTTGTCAGTTGTGGCAAGAGTAGCATCGTAGATTGCTGAAAGTGTGTGATAATGAGAAGAGCAACCACCGAATGAACCACGGAATTCATCATAAGAACCGAGTTCTTCAAAAGCAGATTCCAAGAAACCAAAGTATGATTCTACGCTGAATGGGAAATAATCTTTTGCACAAGATGTTCCAAGTACAACAAGGTCATCACGAGTTTCTACTTCTTTTCCAACCTTGCTGAATACGAGGTACTTGTTACGACCGATTTTCTTGTGGCATTTATCACAAGAACAGTTTGCAAGGAGATTAGAGTAGTTGATGTTCTTGAAAGTGTAAATCTTAGAACTTTCTTCTTTTTCAATCAGAGATACAACACCTTCGAATTCAACATCAACACCACTAAGATTTGTATTATTAAAGTCTGATGAAAGGGTAGCAACATACATTGTATAAGGTGTCTTTTCTTTAGTCCATTCATCGACATGATACATTTCTTTCTGTTCCATAGAGCAGTTGATGAGTGGAAGACCCTTCTTGCTGAACTTCTCATTCAATTCCTTGAGTTTTTCATTGAAAATTGAAAGGTTATCTTCATGAATTCTGATTACGATGTTTTCCATAGTCTTAATCTCCTTACATTATTATAATAGCATGTAAGGAAATAATTGTCAAGGAAAATTATCAAAATAAATAAAGAAATCTTGATTATTTTATCAGATTTAACTATTATTAGTATAATATTATTTTTTATGGAGATTTAACATATATGGCTTACTTTTCAAAAGATATTTATGACAGAAAACGAGATTATGCTTACAGAATTTCAAATGAAGGATTGGAGAAAATAGCGTTATATTTGGTTGCTGAAAATCCAAAATATAAAAATGCAGATTTAGATGATGAAAATGTTCAAAATGAAATTGATAAAGAAATTGAAGATTTAATTTATGAACTTGAACCTATCGCAGAATTATCTCACAAAAGACATGAAATACATTCAACCAACAGAAGACATTTTATTGTTGATTCTTCCGACTTACACAAGATAGGAACAGAATATAGCGATGGATGTTTGATTGATGATGTTAATGAATTAAATAAAAAATATAGTCTAGTAGATGAAAAATTGAGATATATAAGTTTACCCGAATGTGATATGGACATAGATTCTGATGAAGAAATTCTTGATTATTATGGTGAGGATGTTTCAGAAGATGAAGATGAAAACCATGAGAAAGCATACGAATTATTGTTTGAAGATTGGGATGACTGCATAAACAAATGGTCTGATTCTGTAAGACAGTGGTTTAAGGAAATCAATAAAAAGTTTGATACGGATTTTCCTGATTAAAAGATAACTATTTATTAATAAACATATATTACCCCCCATTGGGTTTAATAATAAGTGGTGTGAGAATAAAAGGATAATATTTTTATGAGAAAATCAATTAAAGAATCAGATTATATTTTTCAATTTGATGAATTTTTATCACTTATGAAAAAAGAAGATGTAACTGTTAAAATTGCTAAAAATGGTTATGTATTTTTCGCAGATGATGAAACATTAGGAAATAATTTATTGGGATTTATTAATCCTAATACCTCAAATCAAAAATTGTATATAAAAGTACCTGTGTCTACAGTTGCAACTTTGGATGAATTTGAAGATACAAAAGAACTTGTAGATTTCATCATAAGTGAATATTCACATTACAAAAGAAAATTTGAATCTAAAAAATCTGTAAGAAAATCAATCAAAGAAAATAAGATGATTTTGTCTTTTGAAGCATTTAAAGATATTTGTGTAGAAGAAATTGGTTATTCATATATCGGTTCTTTTGATGAATATAAAGGTACTTATTTTGTATCTGTAATTGATGATAAAAGAGCAGATAAATTTTGTAAATATTTAAGAAATAATCATGATTGTGAATGTACATTTTGGAAAATTACAGACCCATATGACGATGATTATGGACTTTATAGAGTAGAAGTAATTTAATTATAAAAAAGACCTAGACTAAAAATCTAGGTCTTATTATATTATAAAAAAACAAAATGGAGGAAAATATGATTGGTTTAGGCGAAGAAAGCGGATTATTCAATATCCCTAGTAAAGATGAAAAAACAGTAAACATGACTGAAATTTCGATGAAAGATTTATTTAATCTTCCGAAACCTTCTACAGAAGAATTGAAATGGAATCCAAAATCAAATCCTTGTATTGCGGTTCTGTGTAAAGATGAAGAAGATGCGAATAGAATGTGCGAATTATACAACGATGAAGGAAACAATCAGTTTGCTTATATTATTAGTAGGTTTAATCTTCTAGGACAAAATCCTATAGCGATATTTGTTTCAAAGAAATTTGTGAATAACGATAATCTGTTGGATATTGCAATTAAAAGAGTTTCTTCAAGATGTGGCGGTCATGCAGATTTCAAACAAGTTTTTGTGGCTATGGAAAGATAGGATATTGGGAAATTAAAAAAGAAAAGACCTAGATTTTTTAGTCTAGGTCTTAATTTTTATCGTTCCAATGCTTCTTCAAACGACCAATTTAATTTATATATTCTATTATATACCATATGATAATCTAATCCCATTTCTCTACACCAATCTTTCAAACATTGTGTTTTACCGTTATGCGTAAATACATGATGTCTTGGATTGCCTTTTGTTTCCAACGTTTTCTCTACAGACCAATGTAATAAATCTAGTCTGTTTAAAATCGTTGCAATTCCTATACCAACCTCTTTGCTCCATTCTGTTACACTTTGCGTTTTTCCATTATATTCAATCAATCTTGTTGGTGGAGAACATCTTTCAGTTTCAAATGCTTTTTCTGCCGACCAATGACGTTTAGTTATACGATTCGACACAAGTTTATAATCCAAGTTTAATTCTTCACACCATTCAATCAATGTTTGTGTTTTTCCTTTATATGTGAGAACTAATTGATTGCCTATAGCGTTTTCCCACCTACAATTCTGAGGACAATAATTTCCATTGCGATTGATTAAACGAAGAGTTAAGCCTTCTTTATATCCGTTTTTTAAAGCCCATTCCTTAAAATTAATCCATCCTTGTGTAACATTTTTATGTATTCCTACTTTGGTGGAATCTTTCCATTCATCGCATACATCTACACCTTTACCGCCATAATTTTTATAATCTCGATTCTTTGGATTAAGACATACGCTTTTCATTCTTGAGTATATACAGTTTAGTTTAGACGAACTCATTATATTTTCACCTCTGTCTTTAATTATAAAGACCTAGAGTTTTTGAGTCTAGGTCTTTATAATTAATTTATATCCATTTCCTCATTTAATATAACCGTATTCAATTAATTTATTTTTAATATTGATTACACTTTCTGAATCTTTAAGATAGACATAAAGAGTTCTTGTTCCACCACTTAATGAAACGATATTATTTCTTGTATCAAAGTCAATTTCATTAAAATTAGCAGTGTTATTTATAACAAGTATATTGTCTTTATTAGAAGTCATTGTAAGTTTTCCCAAAGTAACATTGATTTTGCATTTTCCTAGCAATGTAGTATCATAATCATGTTCGTAAGCAATACCTTCATTATTATAATAGAATAATACGTCAACTAATACTTGTGGCGGTATAATTTCTATAAATTTCATAATACTTCTCCTACTTTAGATTCCAAGTTTATCATGGAAATCTTTGATAATTAGTTTAGCGTCTTCTTTAGACGAATGCTTTTTTACCGCCTTTTCAAAATCATCAAATGCTTTAAGCATATCATTAGCATCCGCACCTTTCCAATTAAGATATTCAATAGCATCATCGCCATCAAAAACAACATATCCGTTAAAATTATCATCAGTATCAATTGGTGTATAAGCAAATGATATAGATGAATCTTTTATTTGAGCAATATAAATATCTTTTTCTTTACTGAATTCTACAGATTCTTTAATTGGTTTTCTTGTAGAATTTTTAGATTCCAAAAAATTATCTTCAATCAATCTTTCTGCTATATATTCTGCATAATCATAAGTCAACATATAATCTGACTGTTTTTTAATTTCATCCCAAGCATCGTTCAGATGTTTTACGAAATCTTTATCCGCAACAAAATTAAAACAATTTTCATCAGCGTATCTTCCAATATCTTCACAATCAATATCCCAAATATCATCGTAATCATTCAAATCATAATTTTTTTCTATATATTTCCAAAGTTCTTTTTCGTTAATTTCAACATCCACTAAATCTTTATCACACACATCTTCACACAAGACTCCCCAATGTCCACCCATTCTACCCATAGCATAGAATGGAACTTCAAGATAATCTTCTATATCGTGAAAGATTGTTTCATTATCAAATTGACAGATTTCATAAATATCTTCAGAAAAATCTTGTGCGTCTAAATCATTATGACCTAATTTCTTAAAGGCTTTGTTAATTTCATCATAATCAGCATATCCCATATTCTTTACATTAAATGCTAATGCGTCTTTTCTGTCAGAACTGTAGTCTTCAAGATTGTCTACTTGTGATGTTAAAAAATCCCAATACGCTATGTTGTATTCTCGTATAGTTGAATCAATGATGTAATCTTTTACTTCATTCAACCATCTCTCATTCATATCTTTGATTGTAATCATTATTCTTTTTTCTCCATTCTCATTAATAATTTAATATTTGTTTTTATCATGGAGAGGGTGACAAGGGAGCAACAGCATTGTTACCCCCCCCCATTAGTTTATATAAGATAGTTAGTTTATCAAAAGTTATTTGAACAATCTCAAACTAAATCTAATGATAAATTCTTGAACTTCATCTATATCAATTTCACATTCCCATTTATCACATTTAGCATTATTTTCTTTATCAAAATCAACAGTAACCCCTAAATAAGTTAATGATTTTGGGTTTCCTCGCTCAAATGTAAGAATGATATCATCTTTAGATTCAGTTAAACCGATGATTTCATATTTTTTACTGTAAGGTGAGAAATTATAATCTTGATATTTGTTGGATGGTGTTGTGTGTCCATCAAAATATACTTTAATTTCTATATCTTTTGCTTCCTTGATTGATTTTCTTGATTCATTGAATACTGATTCAGTCGGAACTTCAATTTCAACTGTTACACATTCACGCAAAATACCCAAAATGTCAGAATCGTATTTCTTTTCCAACTTGTCTATTTCATTATCCAAAATTTCATCAACATCATACATGAAAACTGTTGAATTACCTCTAGTATAATCATCAAAATAATTCAGATTTTTCATATATTTATTTGCTTTACTATCGTCAAATCTTACCCAAAATGTGCAGTTGTAGGAATCATCATCGTGGAATTCTTCTATTGCGACATGACCGATTTCTTTAGCAAACTTTCTTTCAATTGCATAATCCAATTCAGATGATACTTTGCTGATATAATCCCAATCTACTTCTAGTCCATCTTCTTCAAGAGTATCTTCAATTAAAGATTCGTTTGTAACTACACTAAGTCCAAGCATATATTCGTTTTCTTCATCAAAACCATGTGATTCTTTGAGTGATTTTTTAGATTCTTCCAATACTGAAACATCGCCAACTTTCTTTTTTATGAAATTTAATATTTTAGAATTATAATCAGAAGTTTTAATTCTAATTCCGTAAACACCTTCATCAAAATCAGAAAAATATGAAACAGATACATCAAATTTATCTCCAATTAAATTAGCCATTTCTTGAGAAAGAAAATCATCATACCATATAATTTTAGTAAAAGGAACAGATTCCTCGATTGATTTTCTTGCTGATTTCTTAGATTCAGTATAAGCCAATCCTTTTGCTCTAAGAGTGTAATAAAAATCTGTAATACTTCTAATAAATTCATCTGAAGAATATTTAGAAACATCATCGCACCAAAGAGCAGTTTCATGGTCAATAGTGTAGTCAACTCTTACACCCTCATAACCCTTAAAAAACTTCAATGCTTCTTTATAAACTTTTTCGTTATAATCTTGAATTAGTATATCAATACTATCGGCTTTATTACTCCATGTTACAAGTTTTTCGGGAATTCCTTGTTTTAAGAGTTCTTCATAAATTGATTTAGCATCCATAAAATTTATTCTCCATTCTCATTAATAATTTAATATTTGTTTGAATGGGGAAGGTAAGGGAAGTAACACTTGTTACCCCCCCATTAGTTATATAAAAATAGTTAATTCATCTTGTTGCTCAATTCTTCTTTACTCATGTATTTTCTGTACAAACCACCTTGCAAACTTTTATTCATATACAGTTTCGTTATATCCCTATCACCATCAACGATATGAAAATCATCATCAGAAAAATCATAACCTAATCTTTCCATATCGTACAGAATTTCAATCATGTCATTTTTGGAAATATCAGAACCATCCAATTCAAAAATCTTGAGATATTGCATGGATTCATTGTTTTTAATTTCAGAAAGAATTGTTTTCCATAAACAGTCAGAACACATAAACCATTTATTTGCACCTTTTCCTTCTTCGGCTACAACTTTAGACTTTCCACACATTGTACACTGATTTGATAGATTTCTGAAATTTCCCTTTGCCATATTAAAAATTACCCCAAGAAATTGATTCCAATAATGACCTTAAATCTTCATAATCAAAAAATTCTTCATCTACATTGCCATATTCTTTACTCCAAGGGATGTTATCTTCTTCACCATTTTCATCAAGTTCAAATACAGTAACTTGAAAAGAATGTTTATGATAAATTTCAGTAATACTAACCTCTAATGATTTATCTGTGTTCTTCGGATAAATCCAAAAAGTCACCGACCCTTTTGCACTTCCGGCCATACCAAACTCATAATCTTTAGAATGGTCATTCAAAAAATTATATAATTTTTCAAATTCTCGTTTTGTATCTTCGTCTGTTAATTTCACATCAACTGCTTTCTTTGAGCCTTTAGATATACAATCTTCTATGTAATCTAATGCTTCTTCAATGGCATCTCTGAAATCTTGTTTATCAGCACTCAATAATTTTGTTCCAAAATAAGTATCATTAAAATAATGAAGTTTTTTATTTAAAGTGGGTGTAGATAAAATTTCAGAATCATTCAATTTGTTAAAAATCATTCTGATTACACCCATTGCAGTCTCAGAATTAATATCATCTTTAATTTTATTTAATTTGTTTTCCAAATCATCTTTAAAGTCGATTAAATTGTTCAAATCACTAACTGTCAGCATTGAAAACCCACTCCTATTTATTTATATCAAAGACCGTTATACAAATCTCTTTTGTCTGTTGCGTAAGCCAACATAATTTTTGCATCTTTCTCATCATTAGTCAATCTAATGTAATGCTTGTAAGCCACCCCAAACAAACTTTTCTCATCATTATAAATGTAATATACAGTAGAATAAGGTATTTTATATTCCTCGAATTCAAAATTAGAATTTTCTTCCAAGAAATCAGCCAAAACATCTTTATTTTCCAAAGGCTTACCAATTAACATATACTTTATCTTTTCACCAAAAAATGTACCGTAATCGTTAATTTTAAAGTTCGTCTTTTTGCCATCAATAATTACGCTTTCGCTCGCTTCCTTGATTGATTTTCTTGCAGATTTCTTTGATTCGACAATATCATCGTAAGTTATGTTTTTCAAAACTTTACCTTTATAATTTACAAATTCATCTTTATCCATATCCCAAACATAAACTTCATTAAGAGGAACATGATTGGAATACCAAGCACTGCCCATTTTTCTACTTAAATATACGCTTCCATCACCATACATTTCAATCATTTTTAATAATTCATATCCATGTTTAGGACTCTTAAATATTACACTTATAAAGTCTATATCATTTTCTACATAACAAATTTTTCCACCACTAGCGGTATGCGAAATTCTAAAAGGTACATCTTTATCTTTAAGGAATTCGATAAGTGTATCAAAATATTCAGAATGACCCATAGGAATAATATCATCTAATGAATCTTCTTTTAATGATTTTCTTGCAGAATTTTTAGATTCTCTAATCATCAAAGACGGACTAATTGAAAATTGATAACAACCATTTCCCTTATGGAAATCATAACAAATCGGTGCTTTATAATATGCCATAATAAAATCAGCAAATTGATTTGCTACCTTTTTATTTTCACACTTTACTTCAATATAATCATCTTCTACAAAGATTATATCATAAACTTCATCTGTGTTATAAAAATTATTCCATAAATCAATTAATTCATCGTGAAATTTTTTTATATCAATCATAATTCTATTTCTCCATTAAAAAAATAATATTTCTTATAAAAAAATAGTTACTTTTCTAAAAAGCAAAAACTTGCACTTTAACTCATAAAAACAAGGTTAAAATGCAAGTTCTTACACATTAAGATTCTTCCGCAATCTTATTACATATATCAATCATTTCAACTGATATAGCCAAAAGATTGTCGTAATCACCACTCATGGCTTTTGTCTGATAATCTGACTGTTCTTCCTTAGACATCTTGCATTCTTTCATTGCTTTAAGAACGTAACCCATTACCGCAAAAGCGTTTCCGTCAACACCAACCAAATCATATTTCATTGCTTTAATACTCCTTGATGTATAATATAATGTATAATGAATATATTGTCAAGGAAAATTATTATTTCTTTATGATTGATATTAAAAAAAATAAAAGGAATCAATTAAAAACTGATTCCCTTTATATGAATAAGACTTAAATCTATCATAAATAGTTAAAAATTTACAAATAAATGAAAAAAAGACCTAAATTAAAGTATTTTGTTTATAATTACATATATAAATCAACACCTTCGAATTTTGACTTATAGATTAGCATATCTCGTTCTTTATCGTTTCTTTCTTTTAAATAAATATATGTGTATTGTTTTTCTATTTCAAATTTTACAGTAACATCATCATCTAATGATTTTAAAAATTCAAACACTACTTCAGCCAAATCTTTTGCTTTGATAATGTTGTCACTTAAATTATATTTATCCAATATTTCATTTATATCTATAGGAAATTCTATCACATCATGATACGCACCTATAAATTTTACATCAACCCAAGGTATGTCGTTTAACACAATATCTTCAAAATATTTCATAATTTTTAATCTCCAATTTATTATTTTAACCCTAATAGGGATATTATATTATTAAATATAGTTAAAAATTTATCTCTACGACTGAATTATCATCTAACGCAATTTTTAACACATTATCTTCAAATACACAATTCTTTATGTAATCATATCTGAATACGCTAGTATGAGTTTTGTTACAAATTATAGTAACAAGATGGTTGCTGAATGTAATCATTTCTGAATCAATGTTTTTAAGTTCAGTATATTTTGTAACAAGATTGAATTTCAAATTTTTAAAAGATAATGTTTTGCATTCGTCATCTTCATTTGTATGAATAAGTTCAAACTTTAAATCAGCGTTTTTGAACAGATTATAAAAATAATCAAAGTTATAAGTCATATTATTTTCTCCCTTTATATATTATAAAATAGTTACATATCAAACAAACTAGGAATTGTATAGTCCTTCGCTTGATGATTCGGCAAGAAAACTCTTTCTATTACAGACTGATTTTCATTTGCACAAATAATACTTCTATGCTCTATTTCAGCAATGCAAGTAAATCTATCTTTCGGCATGGAATATTCTGATATAAAGCATAGTTCAGTCTGTCTTTCACACCAAGAATAAAATTTCTCATAATCGAAATCTTTGGATATTTCGTATTTATTAGTGGATTTATACGGGATGTCACAATATATAACAGAATTAGGTTTAATTTCTATTTCATCATAAGATTTATTATATATTGCCAACCGCTCGATGCTTGCCAACCGCTGACAACTTTCTAATTGAATAAAACTTTGCAAAGATTCATTACTTCTTATTCTATTATCATCAGATGTTATCAATAAATCATCGATTACTTTCTTTACCTTCAATCTTCTCTCATTCACATCTTTAATCTTATGTACAAAAGAAAAGTCAATGTTTGGAAATATTTCTTTCATCAGACTTTCATCTTGGAATACCACCAAGTAATGTAATGCTTTTTTATATGGCTCAATTTGTTCACCATATGCATATGATTTAAGGTCGTTCCCAAAACTGAAGCAGAATGCAACGTAAGGGTCGTTATTTTTCAGCCTTAAAAAATCTTCATGACTTATCCATCTTGTTTCATTTCTGAACTTTCCATGAATAGCCATATCAAATGCTTTCACCACTAGCGGATTAAAATCATTTGCATAATAATTCTTGTACTGATTCTGTAACAACTGATAATGAGTTATACTGCCCCCCCCCCATAAATAAGTCATAAAAGTTTTCTTTTATTGGAAAGAGTGAACAAATCTGTGAGCAAATCTTATCTTTACTTCCTTTATAGGGTAATCCATATGTTTTCATTTAATTAAACTCCTTAAATCCTCTCAATTTTATAAAATTTCTCAATGAAAAAGATGTAAATTCCAAATTACAGTTACTACAAAATAAATCCACATCTTCTTGATTTTCATTGATGTTTTCTATTAAAGCCAATTCATGACATAAAGGACATTCGTTTAATTTTTTCAACACGAATTGAAAGTTCTTTTCTGTTAGGTGAATATACTTTTATTTGCATAAATTTCCTCATTTGTTTTCCTTTTTAGTTTTCTTTTTAGGATAAATTATATTGTCATTAGAATCTATTTTCACTTTTCTCGGAATATAACTCATATCCAATTCATCATGAGGGATACATTTTTCAATATTATCAGAAGCATTATGAAATCCCCAATGAATTTGCTTTTCCCAATGCCAACCACAAGACGGACATTCCAATACATTACATTTAGAAACATATTCAGTTACTTCATCTCCAAAATATCCACTTTTCCATAATTACAATGATTTACAACTTTTTCCAAATAAACATATTTGAAGTGCTTTTTACATTTTGGACACTGAATTGTGTTCTTTATTGTTTCATCAATTTTATTCTTTTGAGATTCTAAAGGTTTAATATACTGCTTATAAAGTTCCTTAATTTGAAGATTTAATTTTTTAGATTCTTCTTTAAGTTCTTTAATATTAATTTCTTTTTCCATATTTTTACCCAGCATTAAAACTTGAACATATAATTGTAGGTTGCTTTATATCATCTACATTAATTTCCGTGATAGTCCATTTCTGACCATTATGAATATCAAAAGATTCAGATAAAACATTTTTATAGTCGTATAGAACTTTAGGACAATGATGTTCAGTATCCCATTCTTCATATTTTACAAAATTACATTCACATAATTCTTCTACTTGTTCCTTACTTTCGGCAACAATTATACACGAATCATAATCATCATAACCAACATTGTCTAATTCAATTTTGAATAATTTCATTTATTCTTCCTACATTTGTTTTTATACCATTTGGATATCATAATATCACCACAAAAACTTATTCTTAACAAATCCCAAAATAAACATATAGGACAATAAAACGCAAACAAAATCATAGGCATTTTTCTTTTTCGCATGTTTATCAATGTTGTGATTGGCTGACATAAATGGTCTAATCTCAATTCTTCATAGTTACTTCTAAACGGGTTTTCTAATTTTTCCATATTTACCTCCATATTCAAAATGATATTATCGGCATTTTCTTAAATAACTGCCAATAATTTCATTATTCAATATCTTTTCAACTATTTATCCCTTCTCTATTAGTTATATTCTCCCACATTTATTGTCAGAATAGGATTTTTACCATTTTCTTCAGAAGTATAAAAGCATTTTACTTCCATTTTACCAATTTCTTCTGCATTTTGATTAGGTATAGGTGGATTTGTCTTAAATATATAATCTCCAATACTTCTATCCCATACATTTATTGTAGCATAAGGATTTTTATTATGCAACCAAACTTTAAACAATTCATTTACTGTCATTCTTCACCTCTTTGCTTTCTAATTTTCTTTGCATATTCATGACCTTTCCACATGGTTTGCATAATCTTTTCATTATTATTTCTTGAGAAACATGATTTACAAATATAAACTCCACATTCAGAACCGTCAGAATACTGTCCGTCTTTACGAATAATTTTTCTCATAAGTCCAATTTGATAGCAAAGATTTGTAAGACGCTTTCCTTTATCATCAAATAATTGTTTTCCGCAAACACAACATTTATCATCTATCATTTGAAAACTCCTTGTAGATTTATTAAAATAAAGACGGATGGTCTTTATCATAATCATCCATAGCGTCAAGTGCCTTTCCTAGATTTTCCAAACCAATTGGATTTACTGTTCTACGGAACAGAGCCAAAATACGCTCAACAACTTTTTTGTATTCCATAAAGTATTCGTAATTAGGATTCTTATCATGTATACCTTGTAGATAACCTTCTTGATAAAAATTCTGCAACAAATCAACCATCTCTCGATTATTTGTATCAATACCTTTTTCTTTTAATAAATCACTAAAACTCATTTTATTCATTCTCCTATTGCGTAATAGACTTCATCTTTCACATCATTTCCAAATGCACGCATGATTAATTCTCCTATATTTTCATTATCTCAACTGATATTTTACAATCTTCTTTTCTATTGGGATTAAAATCTGATTTAATGGAGTAAATTCTTTATATCCAATCCCTTTCACACCTTCTTCTTTATCATAACGGTCTTTTCCATACCATTGATTGTCTCTCCAAAGATATGCAAATTCTATGTAAGTACCTTCAAAAATTTTATCATATTTTTCAAAAGATATTTTATGAGGTTTTTCATTATATTTTTCATATAAAGTCTTGCCGTTTCCACTAGCAATTAGTTTATCTATGAATTCTTCATTGTTGAAATCGTTTAATAAATCTGCTCCAACACCAGTATAATATCCATCGAATTTAATAAAAATGCAATCAACTGTATTATCTTCATTTAGTTTTCCAACATAACAATTTGTAGCCATAAATCACTCCATTAAATCACATCTCGTTTACCGTCATTTTATTTTTTCTTTGATTTTCTATAGCATTTAGGACAGTAATAAAACATCAACTCACAACCATATTCTCTGTGATACAATAATTTCCTAAATAAAGTTTTTGCTGATTTCCCACAACCATCACATTTCATCCTTCTATCTCCTTGATTGAAAACATTGAGTTGTTCTTGTGCCAATTTCTCTACTTCACTCATTTTCTTTTATCTCCTTCATATGCTTTTTTATCAGTTTTACTAATCTATAAAATGGGAGAATTATTAATAGCCAAATCAAACCAAGTCCGATTGTCCAAGTTATATAATACTCTTCAGCCTTAGTAACTCCGCTTATATCTTTAAGCAACACAATAAAAAGTTTATTGTACCAATAAAAAACCAAGTAAAAATTACTGTCAAAAATATTGTCATTCTTTCCTCCTCATAATCTTCATTTTAATTTTTATATCAAACAACTAACATCATAGCCTTCTTTCACTTTTTCAATTAATCATCCATAAAATGTTCCTTGAAATAATCTTCCCTTTCATAAGCCTTAGTCTTAAAATATTTATAAGCAAGTTTTATTTTTGGAAGCATATCAAGATAATTTTCTCTTTCTCTTCTGTCATTCAAATAATACTCCAAGTCTTTTTCTGTGGTCTGACTGATATTAAAGAATTCATCTTTACGAAGCCAAAGTGCAGTTCTTTTCTTCTTAGCATCATCATACCATCTTTCTTCAAAATAAAGGATTTTATACTTGTCTTTTTTCTCATTATAATCCTTTATTTCATAAACTTTACTTCTATTTGGAATTCCTACCCATCTTCTTCTCCAATCCATATCATGTTCACAAATAAAATCAGAATCATCGGTTGTACCACTATAATGATTTTTAGAACCCCCCACAAATCAGTGATGATGATTCTATCTCCAATTTTAGTTTTATTTCTGTTTTCTTTGAGATAATTATACCAACTAGGCATTGTATCATCACCAATCAAATCTTTTCTTTCTTTATCACGAACTAAAACAATTTTTTCTTTATCAAAAAGTCCGCATATAAGATTTGTCTTAAACTGACAGTCTGTTCCGAGAATATTTGTTCTGTCAAGAATTCCTTGAATTGCTATGAGAATGTATTTCCAAGGAAGAGTGTTTTCCATGAAAGATTCTTGGTCGAATTCTTCATTTTCTTTATAACCGTGAAATTTATAACCTGCTTCAACGCTTTGTTGTTCTGTAGGAAACATGGTGTCGTCTTTTGAAGCAACATCAGAGAAAATTCTATAAAGCCTTTCACCGTTTCTTATGAGAAAATAACAGTTCGCATTATAATTATTACATACCATGTTTTCCCATTTGTCACCGTAATCTTTTCCTCGTCTTTTTATTCTCCACATTACAATTCCACGCTCTGACGGAATAAACATTTTATAATTCTTGGTAATCCATTCATCAAAAAGATTGATATTCTTATAATCGAAATCATCACTTTCAACCCAAGTCGTTTCTGTAATTTTTTCGAGATTTACAATTCCATATTCTTCATCCATAAACCTTACTGCTTGGTACAAATGAATTGGTTCATTACTTGTCTTTCCTTCACCGATAAGTTCAACAACTTCTTCTTTTGTACCGAGATATGTTTCATATGCACAAATCACACGATATTTGCTTTTAAGCCATTTTTCCATTTCAGCAATCTGTGATTCTAATTCTCGCTTCTGTTTTTCAAGTTCAAGTATTTTCTTTTCGATTTCATTTCTACAATTGTTGAAATCTTTTACTGTTTTAATTTTACCTTCTTTGAATTCTTGTGGCAGATTTTCAGAATAGACTTTAATTGTATCATCATTTATTAATGCTATTTCTTGAGAATCTGCCTTCTGTCCTTTAGATGATAATTTCTTTTCCACATCATCGAAATTAAAGTTTTCAAGTTCTGAGATTTTGATTGTCTTTACGAGTTCTGAATCTTCATTTGTTTCAGCATAAATATTAATTTCGGCTTTATCATAACATCCATCTTTAATGACATATCTATTCAAATCTGAATTGTATTCAGAAAGACTGTAATCCGAGATATATTTGTAAATGTTATCTTTCGTATAAGCAAACTTGTATATGGCAAATTCAAGGGTATCTGCTTCAATCCAAACACCATCAAGTTTTTCATATCCGTTTGTTTCTTCTTTTCTGCCGAAAAAATAATTCATACATTAAACTCCCATTTCAAGAAAAGTATCAATGTCATCTTTCAAACAATATCCGTCACAATCTGCTTCATCATAAAATACAGTTGTTTCAAGGAGATTGAGTACATAATGACTTTCGTTCTGTTTCTGTAACAAATCAGAAGTAGCCTTTAGATAAACTTTTGCTCTTTCAAGTTGAGCCTTTAATTCATCAATTTCATTTTTCAGTTCCTTTGTTTCTTCCTCCGCCCCTTTCAGATAAGCGTTATAGATATTTGCATACTTGTTTGTATATTTATCAATATTATGTTCAGCGTAGTCGTTTGCTCTTTCTTCTTTCGTCATAACTTTTCTCCCATAAGTTCTTCTGCTCTATTCCTATAATCAGAATTAAACAAGCAAGTTGTATTATTAAACTGAAAACAAAGGTTATGATTTTCATAGATTAAATCTCTTATAAAATGCTTTAATTCATCATTTTCATTTTTCAGTTTATCGTTTTCAATCTTTACATTCAGAATTTCTCCTTGCAAAGAATGATTAATCATTTCTTGATGTAGACTATAACAATCTACCGATGAACTAGGAATTATGTTTTCCAATGTATTACTCTTCTATTTTATTTTCTATATTATACACATTCCTATTTCATTTGTCAACGAAAATTATTAAAAATTATAATGTTTATATTTTTAGACAAAATTATTCATAATGTTTAGGAATATGAACATTACAAAAAAAACAAAGAGCGGAAAATATTTCAACTTTCCGCTCTTAGAAACTGTTTGTACACTAGCACATCAGATAATTTTATTATTCATCATCTTCATCAGATTCAAGCCATTCACCAACAACTTCTTCAATATCATCTCGAATGTCATAAAGTTCTTCTCTTGCCTTTTCTTGGCAAAGGATTGTAGCCAATGTTTCAGAATTAAGGTCACCACAACTATATCCCATTTCATCGGCATATCCCAATGAATCTTGGAGCGAAGCATCGTGTTCTGAAAGAACTTTCATAGCACGGTCGTAATAAATTACTTCAATTTCATTAATTCTATCTTCAAGATAATTCACAACATCATCTGCAGAACTAATTTCATCTTCATCCATATCAAATGAAACATCGCTCAGCCATTCAGTATCATCAATAAGGTCTTGAATCTTATCAATTACTGATTCTTCTTTTTCTGTCATTCTGTTCTTTTTCATAGTTTTATTTCTCCTATAATTTATACTCTAAAATCATTACCGTCTTTTTCAAGAGCGTTATTAATAGTAGTATCTATTTCATCAAAATAAACACTAGCATCAGGTTCATCGTCTTTTTTCATAGAATTATCTATAAACCGAAGAACTTGCCAATAATAATCGACATTATATTTTTTTAATTTACCATAATGTTTATTAATAGCCTTAATGTTTGTAATGGCAGAATTAAGAATTCCAATATTATCTTCTTGCTTTACAATAAACTTTGTAGGTAAATATGACATTAATTTTGTTATAATTTCAATTTCATTATCATCAGTTATTAATGTCACATCGTGTTTACGATAATCATATTCATAATAAACATAATCCGATTTAATTTTATAAACTTTATAAACATGAGTACCTTCAGAATTACTCCATACATCAATGATTGGAGTTTCATTTTTAATATCTTCATATTCATAAGATTCTTTAATTGATTTTCTATTCGTTTTCTTAGATTCTTCAAAATTATTATTCTTTTCGATAACATCGTCAATCTTATCGAAAATCTTGCCATAATCAGTTCCTTTCTTCAACTCTTGTCTAAAATATCTTCCAATATCAAAATAAAATTGTCTGCCTTTTGAACCTTTAGGAAGATTATAAAGCCAATTATATTTTTTACGAATCAACTTTACAATTTCTTTATATTCATCACCGATTCCAAGTTCATCAACTTCAATTTTATCATAGTTGATTCTCCATGCACCGTCAAATACAAGTTCAGCCAAAACTTCATCTACTGTATCGGCAAAATTCATAGAACCATCAGTTTTGATATTGTATCTGTCTTTTCCACCATAAGCCATTCCATCGTCAGTAACAAGAAATCTCTGCCACCACGAGTTGTACTTCTGAAAACTAAATCTGCCATAACAATCTAACCTCCAAATTACAGTCCAAGGTTAACTACAACATAACCACCGAATACGAGATAACCGTTATCTTCTACCCATGCGTCAACATCACCATCGTAATCTTCATTAATTTCATCATAATTATCAGCACATTCATCTACTGCACAAATGTCACCGTTTACTAGAATATTATCAACGATATATTTAGGGTCATTGTAATTAGGTTTCAACCAACCGATTTCAGAAAGATAATCTATACAATCTGTCCAAAATTCTTCACCATAATCACCCCAATTATGTTTTACTTCATCAATTCTTTCATAAATTAAATCTATGAAAAGGTCTTCATCAATTTCAACTGTATTTTTAGCCATGTTATTTTTCTCCTATTTAATTAAAGTTTTACATTTCTATAAAAAATAGTTAATTATTTTCTATCACAGTTTTTGCTTTTCCCTTCACCATAGTAGATTCAATGAACCTTACTTGACCCTTACAGTTTACAAAATAATCAGAATTAAAATGTCTGAAATATCCGCTACGGAAATGAGGTCTAATAAATCCATGCTCAACTGTAGTGTGAGAAATAATCTTATCACTAGTTGAAATGACTTTTCCTTTAGGATTTTTCTTTACACCATTAGGAACACCATCTATTACACACTGAGGAAAAGCATTGATATAAAATAAAAAGTTTAATCCAAGATTATATATTTCAGAATTGGGATTTTTCTTATCATCAAATTCTTCAACACAAAAAGTATAATTCATTTTATCGGTGAACATGGAGATTATATGCTGATTTTTCATGGTTTTGGTATAGCATAAAAGGAATGAAAATTCTTTTCCTAGTACTCCCCAAAAACTACAATTTTCTTTTGTATCCAAATCATCTAATATAGATTTGATTTCTTTCTGTCTTACTTCGGTATTCTTGAAAAAATCAAATAAAGAATCATCTTTCAGATAATAACGAGTTATTCCTTCTTCCATATCTGTATTAATGGCTACAACTTCTAAACCATATTGAAATTCTTTTGTGAAAGGAATATTTACGATATTACATAAATCAAAAATATTCAGATTTCTATTTTCAAGCATAGTTTTTAATGTTAGAGTACTTTTATTTTTAATTGACATTGAAGGTTTGTTTTTGCAGATATTTTTATAGATTTTGTTATATTCGTTGGTCTGCACTTCAAGAATGTTTTTATAGTTAGACATAAATACTCCTTGATTTATAATATATAATATTCAAAAGTATTTGTCAAGAAAAATTATCATACATTTTGGCAATTTTTTAATATTTTGCCAAAATGTAGAAAATAATAAAAGGGAAGATTGATACTTCCCTTTTATTAAAGTTATTTTGTCGAAATGGCTTTATTCAACCTTTTCAATCAAGTTTCTTTGTTCCGCCAATTTTATCAACTTTTCTTCCGTAGGATACTGCTCCAAGTAGTACACAATTTCTTCATCAGTCATTGTGTTATCCCAAGCATCGATAAACAAGTTTACAAATAAAAGTGTCGCAAATGTCACACAAATAACCAAAAAAGTAGATTTAATAACTTTTTTCATAATTCCTCCAATTTTGTCACCAAAAGTATATAATTTTGGTGACATATATGTAACTTGTAACTTTTATATAAGTTACATATATATTATCGTAAGGTGATTAAATTACTTGATACTTTTTTTAACATTTTATCCATTTTAAATTATTTCCTAGTTTTTCTTCCAAAGCAAAATATAAACCGAGTTCAGATGTTAGAATTTTTTCCGCAATTTCATTTCGTTTGTTCAAAACATAATCGAAATCTACATTCCAAAATCCTTTCTTCTTATATATTTTTATAGTATCTTCTGATAGCCAATACCAATAAATATCTTCAAAACCTCTAGTACCTACAATCAAAAGAGGGATGTATTGATTTTTATATTTTTTCAAATCGCTATATAAACGAAGTTCCCATTTCATTAAACACCTTCTTTTTCTGCCATATATTTGGCAATGGAATCATATACAACTTTCTTCATCACATCTTTGTTCGGATTGTACACAATACCTTTAACAATGTAGATTGGAAACTTTATTATCTTGTCGTCAAATTCGAAGTAGTCATCATCAAATTCTAAATTCTCACTTCCGTATCCAAAATCTTTTTTGAAATAATCAACAACCCAATCTTTCGTAACTTCAATTACTCTA
>Ga0326511_10000755_pt1 | contig 28193 bp, 24 predicted proteins | sample 0_2496_0518_D_FD_203701 | JGI IMG/M metagenome (GOLD analysis project Ga0326511, IMG submission 203701) | Bovine rumen microbial communities from UC Davis, California, United States - 0_2496_0518 | ecosystem: Host-associated > Mammals > Digestive system > Stomach > Rumen | place: USA...
CTATTGGGACTATACCAGCATTAATTCTTAAGAAAAGAAGAAATGTTCATACTCTTATAGCTAAACTTAGAAAACAAATAAACAAACTTAAAGTTGCATTAAGTAAAATAAAATAAATTTTATATGTAATGAAACTATAGATATTATATAATATCTATAGTTTCATTATACTCTCTAGGAAACATTTGGATAATCTTATATGAAAGGAGATTGTTCTATGGCATTTATTATAGATGAAGAGAGACTTATAGCAGATAATATCTTAAAATTTGATGAAAAGATTGATAGTCCTATTATACGATTTCTTGATCAAAAACCAACATTTGTTACATATTATCATATTAATATAAATGAATCAACTACAGATGCTGGTTTTGGAAATATTGATAATATTGTAGGAAATAATTCGCCTCTTAAGTTTCAACAAATAAATCTCTTTCCTATATATGGGGTTGAACAGATAATAACTCAAATTAATGATAGTGATAGTGGGATTGATGTTTCATATGAAAGTGAAGCTATCATATTACCAAATACTATAAAACCCCTACCAAACGATTTTTTTATTATTCCATATCTTAAAGATGATTATGTATTTAGAGTAACAGATATTGAATTTGATAATGTTAGACCAGACAACTTTTATAAAATTAGATATAGATTAGAATATAATGATCATGAAAAAACACAAGAATTAAAAAATCAAGTATTTGATACTTACCAATGTATATTTGAAAACATTGGTACTGAGAATAGATGTATAATTGAGTCGAGTTATAAAGAAAGATTAGATAAAATTGAAGCTATGTATACTGATATGGTTTCATTATACATATCACTTTTTTATAGTCAAAGATATAATGTAGTTCTTGGTGAAAACTCACAAGGTCTTTTATATGATCCGTATATGTCAATTTTTATAAATAACAACAAGCTATTTATTAAGAAGAATGACTTAGATACTATTTTCTTAGAAGAAGATCATGTTTTTGATAATAAAAAACAACTAAAATATGAACGAAGTGTGTGGAGATTCTTTGAAAGAAGAGACGTTAATCTTATAAAGCCTTTTTATTATACCACTTTCCCAGGTACTAATAGAAAGGAATCAGGATTTTCAAAATGGGAAGATACTAGCGTATATGTTGTTGATATTCCATCTTTAATAAATACTGAAGGTTCATTCAGTATATTTCCAGATAGAGTTATTGACATAATAAGATATGATAAAGAAACTGATAGTAAATATATGGAATTGATAAAAAAATTTATAAGGCATGATGAAGAAATGTCTTTAATGGACATAGATCTAAATCTAAATGAAGAACTCATCATGCTTGATGCAAATTTAGAGATGTTTTTTATAACACCAATTCTTTTATTTATTATAAGAACTATTATAAATGAATTTTGTAAAAAAGGATTAGAATATGAGAAAGACGTTCCAAAGGTAGAACAGAGTTATTTATAAAAAAATGGGGAGTACGTTTAAATATGACTAGAGTGAATTTCACTCTAGTCATATTTTTTAATTTGATAACTCTATAAATATTGTTCCCTTATTTAAACTGATGGTAGCATTATATGATTCAGAACGCTCTTTTATATTATCGTATATTTCATTGATTTTGTCGTTATTATTTAAAGTCATTATTATATTTAGTGAATCTTTATCAGAATCATCGTAATCCAAAGATTCTATGTAATCAGATGATTCTTCAACAAGTCTATAAAAATCTATAAATCTTTTATATTTAAGACAAATCACTTTATATAGAATATCTATATCATCATAGTTACACAAGTTTCCTGCGTAATCCGTCATACATCTTTTCATATAAAAACCCTTTCCATCAGTATTATTTAATTCCAGATTTACTATTCTTTTCTTCTTCATTCAGGCGCATGATTCTAGCATCTTTTAATTCTGTAAGTAATTTATAAGGTATAACATTTAGCATATCATTCAATGACATTTGACCTTTAAATACTTCCAAAAAAAAGTCTAAAGTCGAGGCAAAGTCTCTGGATTTATTTGAATATTCCCCTGCTCCTGAAGTCTCGTAAAAACCTCTTCATCAAGATTTATTTGTACAAACTCTGTTTTTGCACCACAATTTGGGCACACTATATCAGATACTCCAAATGTTAATATATAATCTCTTTCAGTAATATCTGCTATTTGTTGTATTAACATGAAATCACTTATAGGAAGAGCATAAAGAATTTCAACCATGCTATGCATATCGTCAACACGCATTGTTAATTCCTTTCCATCATGCTCATCACTTTCATCATCTGGAAGATATATAGCAGATATAAATTTAAACAAATATGATATAATATCTGTTATCTTATTTACATCATCTTGATGTTCTTCTTTAGCTTTTTCTTCAACTTCTTTAACATATGGAAATATACTGTTAATCATTTCATAACATGACTTAAGACCAAATTCAATACCTATCTTAGTTATAGGTAAATAGAATATTTTCTTAGTTATTACAGTAGATTCCTCATGAAGTTTTTGAGCAATCTCACCATCAGCATTTCCTATCTTTTCCATGTTTTCAAGATAATATTCACTAAGGTTTTTTATACCTAAAATATTTCTTGGTGAGAACCCTATATTAAACTTCGTATTACATTGCTTATTTCCACAAGTAAGACCGAGTTCAAGTTTTTCAGGATTTGTACTTATATACAATGCTAATGTACAAAGTGGTACATCAAAATAAGCAAGGTTCTTTAAAAATTCATCATAGGAAACAAAGTTTCCTATAGAAGTATTTATTATTGCTTTATAAAATATTGAGCACTTTTTATTTATAACATCCACATCAGTAAGTTCTGTTGATAATGATAAATCTAAATACTCTCCAAATGTGAGACCTCTCACATTTATTCTAAATCTCGATGCTACTAATGTCATAGTTGATGATCCAGCCATAGCATTATACATATGACTTGTATAATTTGCTAAGAATGTTTCTGAAGGTCTTTTAATTTTAGCAACATCTATATTTTGTTTATCGACCATAACAAGATCTATACGTTTTGACCTAGTAAGTTTTTCATGCTCGTCATCAGTAAATTCTACAATAGAATATGTAATATCACTATTACCAACAGTTTCATTTCTTGTAGCATCTTTCACAATTACTGTAGCTGATTGATCATCTTCATTAGTATTTTTAGTATTTTCACTTTCTATTATATATTGCTGTGCTTTAATTTTATTAGATTCTTCCTTTGATATAAACAAATTACTATTTGACAATACATCAGTCGAATTATTAGAATCAGTGATAATAGTAGATGAAGATATATCAACACCTTCAAGATCGTCACTATTTATAGTTTTTACATTATTATTACTATTTAAATCATTAATCTTTTTAAGTTCATTTACATCAAGATTATCAAGTTGATCTATCATTTCTACAAATTCAAATTGATCTTTTGGAACAGATGTTATACTTACAAGCTTAGCTTTCTCAGCAAGTTCATCAAGTTCATCCATTTTCTTTTTAATATCTTCTGATCTTGCAGAATTCATTGGAACTGATCCAGTATAAATTGGAGCAGTATCATTATCTACATTTACTATAGACATCCCCTGTCCTTGTTTTTCTTTAAGATCATCTAGTGGTGATTTAGATGATACAGTTTCTGATTTAGTTATATTTTTGAATAATGAATTGACATCTATAGAATTATCTTTATTAACAAGATTTTCTGACATAAGGTTCTCCTTTCTCAATCATTTATCCAAGTAAAATTAAAATTAATTCCATTTCTAGTATTTATTATACCAACAGCTAAAAGTTTTTCTTCATCATCAATTATAGTAGGAATTCCTATTAGTAAAGTTGGTGACTCTGTATTATTCTTATCAGTTGTTGTTGTTTTTTCCACAAAGAAAGTTCCATCATGTACTACTTCAGAGAATTGAGAACACTGATTTACTAATTCAGCTTTTATAGCATCAACACTAACATCGTCGGATAAACGCATTACTGTATCTTGAATATACATTCCAAATCCTGGCATTGTAGGATAAGATCCAGGTTTACCGAAAAGCGTTGCTAATATGTTATTTGCAAGAGTTATACTTTCTGAACAGGTTTCAGGTCTTCCGTATTTGTTTATTCCAAATGTTGGATCAACTGCCATAATGTTACCATTCCTTTCTTATTCTAGTGTATTCTTTATAACTTTTAAATCCTTTTTGCACATTAATCTAAGAGTATTAAAGAAAGGTTTAAGGTAAAAAGAAATGAATCAAAAAATTAAGACAAAAAAGAAAATATTTTGCAAATTTTGTGATCAGATGTTTATGGATCCAGATACTTATGTTATACATTTGGAGGATGAGCATAAAGAAATGATTCCTCTTGACATGGTTCCTTGGCAGTTTTATTATTATTTAAAAACAGGAAGAACTGAAGGAAAATGTGTTGTGTGTAAACAACCAACAACTTGGAATGACAAAACTCATAAGTATAATAGATTTTGTAATAATGCTAAATGTAAAGAAAGTTACAGACAGACTTTTCAAAAAAGAATGATAGGTAAATATGGAAAGACTACTCTTTTAAATGATCCAGAACAACAAAAGAAAATGCTTGCTAACAGAAAAATATCTAATGTTTATACATGGTCTAAAAATATTAATGTTAAAATTCCTTATACAGGAAGCTATGAAAAAAAGTTTTTGGAATTTTTGGATCTCGATATGAATATGGATATGAGTGATGTCATTGGTCCTTCACCTCACACTTATTTTTATGAATACGATGGTGAAAGACATTTTTATATTCCAGACTTTTTTATAGGTTCTTTGAATTTAGAAGTTGAAATTAAAGACGGTGGTGATAATCCAAATATGCATCATAAGATACAGGACGTTGATAAAGTAAAAGAGCATTTAAAAGATGAAGTGATGAAATCCAATTTAAATACTTTTAACTATCTAAAAATAGAGAATATGGATCATATGAAATTTTTAAAATACCTTGAAACAGCAAAAATAAAATTTCAGAATGATGAGCAAGAAAAAATATTTATGATATAAGAAAGGAAAATAACTATGAGTAGCTTAGAATCAAAAATGTTAAATCTTGATGAAAGGAAAAGAGAAATTCTTGGTAATTATTATGAGTTGCTTCCACAGGACATGGCTTCTGTTATAAGAGAACACAAAGAAGTATTTATATCTCCGAACAGGTTCCATGTAATAAAGCAACTAGGCATTACTCATAAAGAAATAAATTATGTGTTTAAACCTATGTGGATACAAAAAATTCAAAAAGCAAGCTTTGGGTCTCCTACAGTAAAACAAAGTATAGTAAACTATATCCATGCAATGACTTGTGGTTCTGTGAAAGATTTCTTTACTATTTATAAAAGGCTTAGCAATTTTTTATATGATTATAAATTAGAAACCACTCTTGAATCAGATAATATAGGAGAGATATTATTTGATATTGTGCTTGTATGTTCTGAGGTAGTGGAAGCGGTATATGATTTGTTGTTTCCAGATGTTTTTTCTGGTGCTATGAATACTCTTCTTAGAAGATTTACTAAGGATATTTCAAATCCAAATTCTCCAGATAAAGTAAAAATACTTGCACTTGATATTCAATCTCTTTATACCAATTATGGAGTCGACTATCCTCAAAACTTATGGGGAGATGGATATTGTGACATAATGCTTGAACTTGTTAGATGTAGAAATCATGGTGTTAACTTTACACATCTTCAGAATTTATGTAATGTACCAATGAAAACAGTAAGTCCATTTGTTCAATCAACTATGACAGAACGAGTGTTTACAGAAGAAGTTGTGACAAATAGTGCTACTGATATAAAGGTATTCGGTGAGATCGATTTTTATAATATGGATGAATTAAAAACTGAATTATATAGACTTGACACAGATTCTATAAAATCATATCTTCATAAAAATTATGATGTAGTAATATTGTATAATATACCCGAGCAACTCAAAATGTATTTAAAATCAGAGTTTAAATCATTAATGAGTAGTGTTGCACTTGCTAGAGGAAATGAGTCAAGGATATACACGATAATGGAATATGAAAAAGAAAAGTTTTTATTGTTTATGGTTAAAGATGAACCAGATACAGTGTATGGTATTAGCTTGGATAAATCTACAATAACCAATGATAGAAGGATATTAAAAATAGATCAAGATGAAAATCTTTCATATCAATTAGTCACAAATATATAAAAAAAATTATATTGAGAGTAGTTGTATAACTACTCTCAATATATCTTAGGTATGAGTTATCCTTTAACTAAGATAACTCATACCTTCTATATTCTCCTATGAGCAGTTTAATTAGGATAACCTTTTGGTTATCCTTTATCTTCAGTAATTCTTCAGTATAACACCATGTAGAAGGAATAGTCATGCTCAGGACTATTCCTTCTTTAACCTCTCCGCAGCAGGGAATTTTTTAACGAGGTCTCCCGACCTTTATCCTCGAAGTAGTTTTTGCTGAGGTCATACTTAGGACCATAGGTTTACTTAACTAGCAATATGTGTCAATTAGTAATTATAAACCTAGAGCAGTTTATTAACGTCACTTACTCAGGTGACGCCTTAGGCATCAAACAATACCTAAGGATTCGCAGCCGATAACGAGCCCTTGCTCGTTACGGATTTGTTGCCCTGGAGCAAGTAGGTCGTGTCGACCTATCTTAGCTCCCTCCTGGGCTACCAAGGTCGACACGACATACGTCGTGTCTTCCTTCTCTTCGGGGAGTCCTTCTATCTCCCCGAAGAACGTTTGGGTAATGGGGATTTTCACCCCATTACCCGAGGTGAGGAAGCCTATCTTCCTCACCTCGCTCTTCAGACGTGCAATGACGCCTGAAGATGCGATAACCACCTCCTCTCCATCCACTATGATTTTAATATCATGTGGGGTTAAGTTAACAAAATTGATAACTGCATCGCTGTTTAAAAGATTTAAAATGTTTGTCATAATTCCCTCCTGGCGGCTCTTGATGCTATCGCACACCGACCTAACCTTCGACGAGGTTAGGATTTTTTACTACTATTTCAGGATCATATAAAGCTAACCACCTTTGTGATTAATTATGGTACTTTTGTACCACTTTATAGATCCCTAGTATTAAAGCTAGTTACCTTTGTAACTATTTAAGATACTATTGTATCACTTAAATACACATAAATAATATATCATTTGGGGGGGGGTTATACGGTTAAAAGAAAGATATACAACATATGTATATCTTTCTTTATATTAATTGCTACCTATTATTGTATCAATTTAAGATGTTTATTAGCTTCATTATAAAGATCTTTAAGTTGTTTACTGTGTTTATTTCTATTAAATTCTTCATCAAATTCAGACTTAGTTATAATTCCCTTTTTAACTAATAATGATGCTAAACTCATACACCTATTAAAATTATCTATAGCCATAACTTCGGTATTGACTAAAAGCAGATTTGAATTGTCAACTATATTAGAATTACCTATGTCATCAATAAAAATTTCATCTGTTTCATCATACACAACTTTTTCTTTTTCCATATAAATTCCCCCTTAGTCTATAAAATTTTATTGAATTGTAACGTGGCTAATATTTTAAAATCACCACTAGAAGTATCATTTATAAATTTAAATACACTTTTTGTTAGTAAATAATTACCTTTATATTTATTACTTAATTCATTATCTTCAAATACAAAAACAAAATTCTTATTAGGTGTTATCGCAGCCAAATCAATATCTATCACACTAATATATATTACAGTCGATGAAGCATTTGAAAATGCTGTATATGTTTGAGCAAGCCATTCATTTACCCCAGTATTATTTACTATTTTTGTATTAGAAGTGCCAATTACATTAGATTTACCATCTGAAGTATTTTTATTTCCATATATGTTTGTAGTGATGGTTGATGTACCATTTATTACATTATTTGTAGTACTCTTATTCTCAAAACTTATATCAGTATAATTACATATGAAATAATGTCTGTCATCATTATTCTCCACAGTACCACTCATATATGCACTTTCACTAAGTAACTTTGGAACCATTATGCAAGTTTCTTTTTTCTCATTAGTTTCATATACACTACATCCACCTTTAAAATTAAGTATATAAGATCTATCTAACCCAAAAAATATGATTGATCCTTTTTTATAAAATCCATACGCAGCATCCAAATGACCTAATAATTTATTTACTGTAAGTGGTGGAAGTAATAACTCTTTATAAACTTTATTATTTTCAAGTGGTGATACTAATGCATTTTTTATTCCAGCATTTCCAAGAATATAAGTAATTACAGTAGACAAAGTTGCATTAGAACATACACAATTTATTTGTTTTTTAATACCATTTGCAACCTCTTCCCTATAAAGATATAATTCAAGCATATTATCATTCTTTGAAAATTCTTCATCATTAGGGTCAGCACTTACTAAGCTTTTTTCTAAGTCTAAATCTTTTTCTCTGTTATAATCTAAATCATCCATAATAGTCACAAACGTATCATTTATATATTGCTTACTTATTATTGTAGCATTATCTCTTGATTCATATTTACCATACTTTTGAATTTCCAATTTAACTTTCAATGAATTTTTATTTTTAAGTATACTATAATATTTAGAATCTGTAAGAACTAAATTTATTTTAAATATAGGAAATGTATTTAATATATAATCATTCACAATATCTATTGATACAACACATCTAGGTTCTATTACAGTAGCACTATCACCATTTATTATAACACAATTAGCAACTTTATAACGCCAAGTCTTAATATCTTCACTATTTATAAAAGCCATATTCAATCCTCCAAAAAAAAGAATAACTTAGTCTATTCGCTTGTTATAGACTAAGTTATTCTTTTTAAGTTAAATAGTAAGTTCTTCAAGCATCAATCGGTGATTGTAGAACATCGTTGAATTTAATTGTAATAACGAGTTATTGTCTGATCTATCTATCAATTTAGAATATATAGATAGTTTTTGTGCTTCATCAACACGTTGATACATAAGAACATAGTCTATGCAATTAAAATTATTTATAACATTCTCTTGCTGTTCTAATGGAAATATTTTTGATATTAAATTAATATTAGAACTTTGTGGTGTAATTATATTTTCATTAAAACCATTATTAATTAGTTTTAATAAAGTTATATTAGCTACATTTTCGATACCATCCACATTTCTATAAGGTTCTCCAATAACAGCAAAAAGTAAATTATAAAATGCTCTATTGCTATATATATTCATTTCTTGAGTATAATCATTATTTGCTTTTTTAAGTAATACTGACAAATGCCCATATAAATCATTGGTTGCACTTAGTGATGCTAAAGACCTTCTAATATAATGACAATGAAAATTTTCCATAAATAAATACTGAGTATCTAAATAATCACCAGTTATTAATAAACTTTTGTAATCATTTAATTTCTCATGAAGTATTAATGGTACTAAAGAACTATCAATATTTTCAGCATCTATTAAATATACTCCTGGAATTCTTTCTATTATCTGTTTTACCGTTGGTAATATATATTCTTTTAGTCTATCACTGATCAAATTATACTTAGGATTCTTATTATATTTTACAAGATAATAAGATCTAAAATCCACATTATATTTATATTCATTAAAAGTTGTACTTGTTAAGGATGTAAAATATATAAAAACTTTAACGTCATTTATACCATTACTTCTAAAGAATTTTCTATAGTGTGCAGCAAGATTTATCATATTTGACATAATGATTATATCAAAATCATTCTCGTTAAAAATCTTTCTATCTATATCTTTTATAGATGATAAGTGTTTTAATACAGATTCAAAATTTATATATACTGCGACTTTATCTCCATTACACAAAAAATTAGTATCGTTTATTGATTTAAAGTAAGCAGCGTATCTTAATTTTAAAATATTGAAGCATACCGAAAAAGAATCAAATTCATTTTCATTCATATTAAAGCCCTTCCTATAATTTATTGATAAAAAAGTATAGTGGTTTGGTATCAAACCACTATACTCCTTATATCTTAACAAGCACGTACTTAAATTTAATTAAAATTTAGTACTGTTGGCAATAGAAATTGCAATCTCTGATTCAAAGTTAGATACCTGATTCTTCTTTCTTGGTTCTTTGGAAAAGAAATATTTAAAGTTGCCATCGCTAATTTTTACATAGTTGTCATTTACAACATTGAATGTATAATTCCCATTATGAGCTTCTGCCCAACTAAGCTCTTCGTCTGTTGCAACCATAGCACGGAATATTCTTATTAGATCCAAAGCTATTATATATACAGGTTTCTTATGGATCATTGTGTACTGTGGTGTCAAGAATTTTACTAACTTTTCAGCAGCTTGTCTTGACAGACCTAACTCTTTCTTACCAATTTCAGAATCAAGTATAGCCTTTTTATCATTCTTTGTATACAGGAAAGGCTTTAATACTGTCCATACAGGTGCTATAATTTTTGGACCATTGCTCTTCATTCCCTCGCTGTTATTCCCTACCAAGAATATATCTGCCATTTCCTTATCAGAAGATTTTCCATTCTTCTTTTCAACAGCTTCAGGAGGCAATGTCACAAACACAGGTGCATATAAATGCTTAGTGAACTCATGGCTTATCACGAAAATCCTAATGTCCTTTGGAAAATCGTCCTTCTTATTAGCCTTCACAAGCAGAGTATTAATAAAATTCTGTAAGTAATCTCTGATTTGCTCCGTTGTTATTTCATACTTCTCAATTACTTCTACTGGCTTTAATCTTTTTGTGTTAAAATTACTTGCCATGTTCTCGTACCCATATGATAGAATATTTCTTACTTACATCCAAATAATGGTGTACGAACTTCTATCACATGTTTTTCCTTTCTTATAATTTTTTTTATTGAAGTCTTACTTCTATTTAATAATATATAATCTTAACAAGAATTACATATTTAATTTCTTGTTAAGATTATATTATTTTTTTATTTAAAGAAGTGGTGCCCAACAGGATCTGTGAACATATAGTCTCCCCATCTACAATAATCACTACCACTCTTAAAGAACAACGCACCGTCTGTATAATCTGGAGTTGAAGCTAACAAAGCAATATTCACAGCTTCTCTTGTAAAGTCATTTACTTCAACATCCCAGGCTCTTCCATCTATTAATGTTGATGTTGCACCTTTTTGAGTTATTGATTCTCTCAAGGTGGTTATCTTTTTGAAATCTTCATTGTTTGAATCTACACGATTCATAAAAACTTGTGCAACTCTTACCTTTGAAAGAAGTATGTCGTCTTTTGAAACTTTCTTTCCATTATACTTAATATCATCTCCAGTAACCTCAGCTTCAACTATCTTACAGAATAAATTATAAGTTTCATCGTCAAGATAAAATCTAAGTTCTGGTTCTTCTTCAATGGTTTCTTCAATGACTTCTTCTTCCATAAGTGGTGGTTCTCCAATACTATACTCAAAAACAACTTCTTCTACTTCAAGTATAGGTACTGGTTTATTAGACTCAGACAAATCAGTATCATCATCTGGTAAAACAATATCTCTCATAATAATTAACTCATTAATATCGTCATCGTTCTTTGGTACCAATCCAACAACATTTACAGTTTCCACACTTACATCCAATGTAGCTCTTCTTACATAAATTAAAGTGCTCATAGAAAATATAAGTGACAATACTATAAGAGTTATAACAGATGACAAAAGTACGTCATCATCTTTGTCCATTGTGTTTTTCATTTTTTAAATTTCTCCTTTTTTTTAATTTAAGTTATTCTGACAGATTGATAATCACTAGCAGAATTTAAACACCTCGCTTTCTTAGTATTATTGATTACCAATTTTATAATATACGTCTAAAACCTAAAATTAAATAATGCATTTAACATACATTTTAATATTTTGGAAAGGAGCAATATTATGAAAGTTTTTATATCACAAAAAACAAATGGTAGAACTCCAGAAGAAGTAAGTAGTGAACGTGAATTAGTAGTAGATAAAATTAGAAAAGATTATGGAGAATCTACAATAATACTTAATGTTTTTAACAAAGCTTCTCCACCTAATATAAAAATGAATATTCCTGTATGGTACTTAAGTGAGTCAATAAAGATATTATCAGATGCTGATATGATTTATTTTGTTAATGGTTCTTTAAGTGAAAGAGGAGTATTGATACTTAAAGAGATTGCTAGAATATATGGAATAATGGTGGTGGTAGAAGAATGAAATATGTAGGAGTACTTCTTGCTGACTTGCATTTTGGTGCAGTCAGTATAGATAAATTTAAGAATGAATTAAAAGTAGATATACTTAATAGACTAAATAATATGGAACGGATTGATTATATTATAATTCTTGGTGATTACTGGGATAAGAAACTTCCATTAAATTCTGAGTATTCAGAACTTGGTGTGTGGTTTATGAATAAACTTTGTGATGTATGTAAAAAAATAAGAATAGTATATGGAACTCAATCTCATGAAGAGAATCAATATTCAGTATTTTCTATATTTGAAAATAGAGCTGATTTAGATTTTAGAATAATAAAAACTGTATGCGATGAAGAATTGTTTAAAGATGTAAACGTATTATATATACCAGAAGAATATATAAAAAATAAAGATGATTACTATAATGAGTATTTTTCTAATAAGAAATTTTATAATTATATATTTGGGCATGGAATTATTTCTGAAGTAATGACAATGAGTAAAAAACATACAAAAGATTCAACATCTTTAAAACCACCTGTATTTACTACAGCCGATTTTAAGAAATGTATAAAAGGTGAGGTATACTTTGGTCATTATCATATTCATACAAAGATACAAGATAATATGTATTATGTTGGAAGCTTTTCAAGATGGATACATGGTGAAGAAGAAAGTAAAGGTTATTATGTAGTAACTTATGATTCATTAAATGATAATTATAAAAATGAATTTATTGAAAACTATGACGCTCCATTATATAAAACTTACATTTTTGGATATGATTCAGAAATATTTACTGGAAAAATTGAATTAGAGCAATGGATTCAGACATTAAAGAATTTAGCTAATTTAAAAGATAATCAAAATGTAAGGTATATAATAAACATACCAGATGATTATGAAAATCCAGAATTTCTAATAAGTACTTTGAAAGAATCCTTCAGGCACATAGAAAATGTAAAATTTGATTTTGTAAATGGTTATATAGAAAAGAAAAAAGAAGCAAGTAAAAAAGCTTTAAATGAGATTATTGATAAGTACTCATATTTCTTAGATAAAAATATAAGTACAAGTGAGTGCCTAAATAAATTTATAAAAGATAAATATAATGTAGAACTTGGTGGGAAAAACATTGAGTTATATTTAAATACAAGTATAAATACTTTAATAGAAAATGAATTAAATGGATAAAAAAAAATAACTAGAAGTCTTTTGACTTCTAGTTATTTTTATCTTTAGTATAACAGTAGGATGTAAAAAGCAGTTTAAACTAGCAATTAATCATTATTATCATTATCATTAATTTGTTCATCATTTTGTTCATGCCAAAGTTTTTCATAGATGTCAAAGACATCTTTTCTATCTGGATAAACACCATTTTCACCATGACATCTTTCAAACACATCTTCATATGAATCAAGCTCTACAAGAGCTCCTTTTTCCATCAGGCTTTTGATGTCTGAGCAATACGGAAAATATTCTTTTAAATATATCTTCAAGAACTCTCTACTTGGATTTCCATATTGCTGACCCTCAATTCCTACATATGAGGTACTCTCTGGGAATATAGCATAGTAATCGGGATGAAATGTGTCATGTCCTATAGTGAGATCGTTCTGAACAATCATTGACACCGCATAGACAAGAGTTCTGTAATCGCAGCGATCTATGTCATTCTCCGAAGAGATTTCATCAGCATCAGGGACCACTACAACAGTAAACTGTTTATTCCTCATACTGATATGCGTTTCATATTCAGGATCCTCTAAAAATCTCGGTAACTCGAATGTTACCGTTCTTGACTTTCTTAAAGCAATTTCAAAATACTTTCTATTGATATACATAAAAATCTCCATTATGTGTTTTAACGACTTTAACCACCTGTCAATCAAATTATTTAATTAGCATCAATCACAGAACACAATTTAGTTACATTCCATACCACTTAAAATGCTCTGGAGCAATTTTCAAAATACCTTCATGATAGAGATTCCAATACCACTCCATTTCTTCAACATAACTAGGAACATAGTCTTTCTCTTCATCACTCCATTCGCACAAATTAGCCTGCACGTCATTTGGACGTCTGAGAAATGGTTCAAATACTTTAAAGCTGTGTGAACTGGTATCACTAGAATAGAAGAGCATGTTCTTATAATCAGCGTACTTCTCATATCTATTGAAGTATTCTACAAGTAGATGCTCTAGCTTATCCCATTTGTCAAGGACTCTGGTTGTAAAATGTCTATCCAACCTTTCGTCATAACCAATAGCACATCTACATACACACACAGTTTCTAAAAACCAAATAACATTAGAGTAATCCTGTGGTGTTAAGTAACGATTTTCAGGAACTAATAACACATCCGGATTACTGTTTGTTAAATTATTGATCTTTACCACCTTAGCCTCAGTAATCATTTTCTTTACAAATTCATAATTAGGTTTTTTCATCTTTTAATCTCCTTTTTTAATTAAAATTTTTAACAGTGATTTTTTATAGCAGATACAAAATTATGTAAAATTACACTCTTTTGTACTTTAATAATATACTATTGAAAGAAAAAAGTGGGATTGAGTTTTATGCCTTTTTAGACACAAACTCAATCCCACTTTTAAATAAAGTTTAAGAGAAAAGCTCTTTTTCAAGATATGCTAAATTACTCTGGAAAATTTCTTCTTCGTAATCAACAGGATCTTCTTCTATTCCAATAATTTCATTCATAGCTTCCACAAATGATTCTTCGATATTTTCTAATGAAAATTCGTTATATGACTCTTTATATGGTTGAAGTTCGCTCACCCATTTTCTAAGAGCATACATATATCTTGTCTTCCATTTATGGAATGATTCGTCCGGTGTACCATCTTTTTTATCATATTGATAAGGTCTGACATATATACTTGTGACATCAGCATTTGGATTTTCATACCATCCATTTGGTATAGAAGGTAAATTATATTTTTTATCAAATGTGAGTCTTGCAGTAGTGTAAAGCTTACCATGATACACACCATCTTTATAGGTATCTTCAGATATTCTTGTTCTATTGAAACCTGATGATGAATATTTTACTGTATAACCAAGCTCATTAAGTCTATCTACAGAGTCTCGTATATCATCAGCAATACCATCTTTATCATGATCCAGCGATCTTTCTTCATAGATAATCTTATGTATTTTATCTGAGTCATCTAATACTTTATCATAAATATATTCTTCGTTCTTTTGATCTTCATACTTATATGCGAAATCTTCAACAGCTTCAAAAAATTGCTCATCAGTTATAAATGTATCAAATAACGACTCCATAAGTTTATGAGTAGACTCAAATACAGGTTTTGTTGGACCACTATTCATAATATTTGTAAGATAATCACCAAGACAATAATCAGCATATATCTCATCAGCTTCTTCAAGAATTGTACAAAGTAAATTTTTTCTATCATCTATAGTATAATCGCTATTTAAATAAGATCTCTCTGTTTCAGTTATACCTTTTACAAGTGACTCTATCTTAGAATTTGTTGCATTATACAAAGGATGTGTATCAGAAATATTGTCACCTGACTCAAAGAAGTTTTCTATTATTCTTCTGTCGTCAGCAAGTTTGCACATATCAAGATATACAGATTCTTTTGTCAATTTCTTTTTCTTTTCTTTTTGCACATCATTATAATTATCCATGATATGTTTAAACGAATTTAATTTCTTTTCTTTTTCAGGCACTTTAACTTTATCTGATTTTAAAGCGTTTAATGCTTTAATTGCAGAATCTCTTACGGCAGTATCTTTTCTACGAGATGCATTTGTAAGTTCCTTTTCTAAGTCAGGTGACTGCGATTCTTTAACGTCTTCCAGATTCTCTGAGTATGAAATTCTCAATCCAGTTTCTTTATTATCAAAATCTACTTCAATTATTATATTTCCTAATTTCTTTTCGTATCCCACAATACTATTATTCTGTTTTATAGGTAAATACTTACAGTTTATAATTATATTTGATATTGTTTTATCGTTTATATTAGCATCATCATTAAATAAGAATGTGTAAGTATCTTTTCTTGAATTAAGTGCTGCTTTAAAAGTAGCATCTGCATCAGGGTTTGTCATTTTAATATATTTCTTGAGTTTATTATATAATACCTTTGCATTTGTATCAAAGTTCAAATTATTCTTTGCAGTAGCATTTTCTACAGATAAAAATAATCCATTATCCATTGTAAGATATTTTATATAATCAGCTGCTTCAGTTACATCTCCAAATATTGCTTTACTTCTAACAAGTTCATCTTTAGCAATATCAACATCTGTATCGGCGATAACATCTTCTATTCTTGATTCAGGTGACGCTGGATATTTTTCACTAAACCCTGATCCATCCATAGGCATCATTGCAGATACGCACTGTGTTTCTTTAACAGGAAATGCGTCTTGTAAAAGACCTTTCATTATACAAACATCTTCAAGAGATGAACTTTCATTAAATGCTAAACTATCTAAAGCATTTAACATAACGCTTGAAGTTGAAGGTCTATTCGATGGATAATGTCTGTAAGCATTTCTTTCTGATTCGGTAAATCCTTTTTTACCTTCAGACTCCTTGTATGTTTTTAAGTTATTTTCTTTTTCATCAGCAATAATATTTGCTACTTCTTCTACTAAAGTTTTATTACCCCAAGTTCTTTCAAATGAATATGGAGTGATAACTGAGGTATCATCCATTGATGAAATAATTTCATTATAAGGTAAAGTTGCTTCAGTAATATAAGTAATATTTGCTGGAGGAATGACAATATCATTATTGTCAGTAATATCTATTGATTCACACGCCATTTTAAGTCTTTGCTCTTCAGGTTTTCTAACTATATCTAAAAGACTTAAAGCTTGTGATTCAGTAAGACAATTATAATTATAATTTTGAGTTATAATATTAAGTAACTTAAAATCTTCTAGTACCTTAGCTTCCATATAAATAGATGTAAATGGTATATCTGTGGTCATAGAAGGAATAAGACTATCAAATTTCATAAAAATTCACCATCTTTCTATAAATCATATTAAATTACTTTAAATTATTGAATTGTTTCCTGTGGTGTTTATTGACAAAACATTATACTAAAAACAGAAAGGAGTGATATTATGAATCAGTATTTAGAATTTTTTAAATCGTCGTTTGGATATATCGTATTGGTAGTTCTTATTGTCACATATGTAATTATGATAGTAAAGTACTTATCCAAGAAAACTCTCGATGGCATACGAGAAGATGCCTATAAGCTTTTTCTTGTAGCAGAGCATAAATATCTCGGTACAGAAGAGGGCTCGAAGAAAATGGACTACGTAATAACTATGATAACTTCAATGCTTCCTTTCTGGGCAAGGATATTTGTTTCTGAAGATTTTTTAAGAAAGACCTTAGAGATATGGTTTTCTCAAATCAAAGATCTGCTAGATGATGGTAAACTTAATAGCTCTGCTGGCAAAACAGAATTCAATAATGTTTTACAGAGTATGGTTCAAGGATATGACATTGATGCAGATAATGATATAGAAATTGAAAAAGAATCAGATTCAAAATAATAAACATTTAATTATGTATCAATAAATTTTTCTTTTCCTTTTTCCTGGATAAAAATTTGACTAAATTAAAAACAATAGACACAGTTATGGTACCTCCACCATAACTGTGTCTATATTACTTTAATTTAAAAATATCTTTTATAAGGTTATTAATATTTTCTGGATTAATACATATCATAATTGTATATGTGTAAAAACCATATTCATCGTTTTTAAATTTAATATCTAAATTGTCAAAATCAATATCATAGTCTTTTCCATAGAAAATCATATTACCTTGTTTTCTAATTCGTATATCTACTATTTCTCCCATATACAAACCATGTGTATTATAGTATCTAATAGCTTCTTGTATTGAAGGAGATAGCATTTCTTTAAAATTAACTTTGTCATTCTTTTCACTTAGTCTACAAGTAGCTCTATTGTATTGGCACCATCCTTCTTGTATATCCCAATCTTCTCTAAGCAACACATCGGTATATACAGGAATTATTTCAGCATTATCATCAATACTTGGTTTTTTGATACTAAATACTTCTTCTGAAAAAAGAAAATAAAATCCAGTTGTATAAAATTCCATTCTAATTGGAAAAGTTATTCTAAAATCATCTGTAACTTGTCCTGACTTATCACCATCATCAGCATCAATACTTTGTATTTGAGTTATTATTTTAACAGGATAACATCTGTAAAATTCTCGTGTTCCAGTACTTCCTTGTAATTTATAAGTTATGGGAGCATTTGAATGACCATTCATATACTTTATAAAATTCTTTACAGAGCCATTTTCATCTTCAAAAGGTATTCCAGCAAGTTGTGCCACTCCTTTCATCATATCTTGACTCAAATAACTTTCAAATACAGTATTTAAGTCAAAAGGTGAATTGTTGGTAGGAAGTGTATTTTTTAAAAAGTTCATATAGTTTAGTTGTTGCATCATTGTGGGAAATACCAATGTTACATCAACATACATTACAGTTCTATTTAATTGGTATTTAATAGCTATTCTATTTTTATCATCAAAGAAAAATGGTTGTAGAGCATCCTTAGAAAAATTTATATGAGTATATAAAAGTCTATCTGTTAAAGGTGTTCCTTGTAAAAATCTATCTTCTGAAAAATCTATTCTAGGTCGTATAGCTAGGATTGGTTTTGTATTTTTAGATATTTCATGAGATGATCTTCTTATTTGTCTGTGTGCTATTTTTGAACTAACACTAATAGTTTTAAATATAGGATCACCATTATCTTTTTTAGGGAACAGATCAATCAACCATTTTTCAATAAATGCTACTGCATTACCATATGTATGTGCAGTTGAACACATTACTTGAATATATTTAACTGGTTTAGATTCCATATAAGTCACCTTCCTTAAATTAAATTATTTAAATGTGTTCTATATTAAGAGGGATAAAGAAATGATACTAAGATAAACTTAGTATCATTTCTAAATGATGGTTATGTGTCCTATTTATACAAATAAGCTAAATGCTTATTTAATTTACAAAAGTGTTACACATTCAATAAAAAACAATTAAGGTGTTGTTGTTGGCTTTCTTGTCATAGTACTATCAATAAAGTCAGCATTTGAGAATGTGATCTGACCCTGAATTGCCTGTACTGATGCATTTGTATATCTTGAAGTACCAACCAAATTGGTATATGAACCACCAGGAAGATCTGGAGCCTTATAAGCTGAATCCTTAGCGTTCAAAATATGTGTTGTATACTTAAAGTGCTTAAATGTCATCTCTTCCTTACGAAGTGATACAGGAATAACTCTAAGACCTCTATGATATGTCTTCTTCTCATCAAACTTAAGTGCTGAAACTACATTAATCTTTACACCGTTTGTTGACATAGCACCATATTGATAATTATGCTTAATACCAGCTGTTGAGCTTCCACTTGAAAGCTTCCAATCAACATTCTTTCCAAGCAAACTTACATACTTGGGATTTCCATACATTGTAAATGTCATATCTTCCATCTTAGCAGTATTTGTAAGATCAATAATAAATCTATCTATTGTCCACTTAAGCTGCTTCTCAATGAATTCTGAAGGAAGAGCAGTTGTAATATTTGTTGAATCACAGTTGAAATCAATGAAACGAACAAAGCCATTCCAAAGAAGAGGATCAACTTCAATTCCTTGCCATCTATCAAATTCGGCATCAAGATACTCAATATTCTTTGAGTCTTCCATCTGGGTAAGGTAACCAGACATATTGTCATAAGTCTTTTTATACAAATCAATATTAAGGAGAGCCTTATGATCATCAAGTTGCTCAATAGAGTAAGGAATGTCTACTCTATGACCATCTTCAATCTTCCACTCTCTCTCTTCTCTTGTATAATCAAAGCTTACAGCTCTTTCATTCTTTTCGTTGCTAAGATATCCTGCAAACTTAACTTTCTTAATCTTTCCATTAAGAGAAGTGATTGAAACTCTCTTGCCAATGAAATCAACTTCACCAACAAGTGTATCTTGAATAGGAGCACCTGTAGAATCCTTTGTGTCAATCTTACCACCAAGCCATACACTATGATGAAGATCTATGTACATATTCATAGGAATTTCTTGATCATCTTCAGTAATAGCTGCAACTACCTGCAAATCGATGGTGAAGTTTTCTCTCTCTGGTACAGGAGCATCTGTAAGATTTGCAACCACATCATAATTATATATTGGAAGTTCTACCGCAGTATCCTTAATTGGGTAACCCTTACCAGCATTGAAAATATCCTTATAGTCATCTGAATAGAAGCATTGAGGATATCTCCATCTTTGTGAAGGATCTTGATTATCAACAACCCAAGTTTGTTCAAGTTGTTTCTTTACAACAGGTGATGTAACAACTTCTGTTTCAATAATATCCTTTGTAGCAAGTGCAACATGCTGCTTAACAAGAATAGGATAGTCAATAGCCTTAATAGGCATAAGCTGACCTACAGTTGTAGACTCTTTCTTGAAGTCGTCTGTACAGTTGTCCCAAAGTCTTGAAATGTTGTTGTACATATTTCCATATGAACCCCAGCTTTCTGGGTCCATAGCTCTATCTGCTGACTCTTCTTTTATTGAAGAGAGTGCTGCTTCCTTAAATGCTTGCATTATATCAGGATTCTTAACCAACTGGTTAATATCCATGAAATAATTGATTGTCTTTGTTTCAAGCATATCAACTGCTTCCTTAAAAGCAGCATCAAAACTATTCATATTTGATCCGTCATCATAACCATTCAATGAAATGGTATCATCAAAATCGGATTCAAGAAATGTCAATTTACTGTTATCTCTATCTGACATCTCACTAACCTCCTTATTTATTATATTAAAATGAAATTTTTCTATATAATTAGATTTATTTTAATGTTTGTAATAGTAAAAAGGTTTTCATTATTAAGATTTTTTATCTTTGTCTTTAGCATTATTCTTATTATTAACCCCATTTTCTTCAGTACTCTTCTTATCTTTCTTAGCATCTTTTCTCAAAGCTTCTAGTATAATTACTAAAATAGCTTTAATTTTTTCAAAGAAGAAAGAGTTTTGAAGATAGCTATCTGATTGAAATTTTAAAAGCATATAATCTTTCATCATATCATATAATTCATTTAATCTGGTAAGTGAACCAAGTGATGTTTTAGCGAAGTTGGAGTCATCTGATACAAATTGTGTGAGCTTTTCCTTAAAATAAGCAACTGTTTCATACAATTCTTGAAATCTTAAAAACAACTGATATTTTCTAACATCATCTTTAGTTATTTCTTTATTCTCATCACCTTCTTCATCTTCGCCTTCATCTACAGATGAATCTGATGATTCATCATCTGACGCTGAATCGGATTCGCCTTCGTCTTCTTCACTACCAGCATTTTCATTATCATCAGCGTCAATAGTTTCATTATCATCGTCATCACCATTATCATCATCAGAGTCTTCTTCACTACCAGCATTTTCATTATCATCAGCGTCAATAGTTTCACTATTGTCACTTTCTTCACTACCAGCATTTTCATTATCATCAGCACTGATAGTTTCATTAGTAGTTGAATCAGATGAATCATCATCAGCTTCAAGGAATATACCAAGTTTTTTATATAGAGGTATATTTCGTTCATATCTAATTATCATTTAATAATCACTCCTTAGATATATTTGCTGTTTGTTGCAACTCTGTCTCTTTCACGAACAAGTCTTTCTTTAATTCGTGTAAGCTTTATTCTTTTTTCTTGATCATCATTAGCTTGAGCTTGATCTATCTTAATTTCACAGACTTTTATTTCTGTATTAATATCTGCAACAAACTCATTTCTAATTCTTTTATCTTTTTCCTTACTTAATCTTCTAGCAAACCATGTTATTGGCACAAGAAGAATATTTACAGATCCAGCGAGTAGATATGTAATAGCTACTCGTAAATTCCTAAATACTCTTTTTCTAAATCCTGGTTTTGACATGTATTCTTTTCTTCTATTGTCATCCCATTTATCAAAGTTCTCACCAATATTTTTTATCTTCTGTATTATACCTTTTGGTATTTTTAAAATTGCTTTACCAACTCCACCAACTTCTTTTCCTAATTGGCGTAATTTACCTGCTTTCTTTTTAGCAGCAACATTGATGTCCATTACTTTATTTCTAGTTTTTGATAGAATTCCTTCTTTTGGTTTTCTTGGTTTCTTACCTGGACCGTCATCAGGCAAGTCTTTACTTGTAACTTTATTTGAATCTTCTATTTCAGTATCTTCATCATCGTCATTGTTTACAGATGAATTGTGTTTATGAGGTTTGTCATCAGCAGATGATGGATATCTTTTTTTTAAGGCATCTGGTGCTGATCCATCATCTGCATACTCAAAAAAACTTTTATCATCAAGCATTGCTTCTATTTCAGAAACAGCTTCAGTCATAACTTTTAAAGAGCCTTCTGATGAAATTTCTTCAGCAGTATACATTGACTCTACAATCACTTGCATAAATGGAGAAAGTATTGCAGCATCTTCACTTTCAGTAACTTCAAATGCTCTTGTAGCTAAATTTCTAGCAGACTCATATACTGCGTGTTTTAATCTAATGAAATCTTTACTTAGTTCTTTTCTATCTTCTTTGTATAAATCATCATATACACTTTCTTCCATAATTGCATTTACTGCTGTATATGAAGAAGAATATATAATACCTGCATCATTTTTGACTGATTCGTTATATGCTTCAATTATTGAATCTGCAATATCAGTATTTAAGATACCATTTACATATCCTTTTATATTTATATTAGACATATTATTCACAGATTCCATAAATCTATCTGAACCAAATAATGCCTGTATTTCATTACAGTTAATAAGATTTCTTGCAAAATCCATTGTGTCAGTTGTAGACTCTTTTACAAACTGTCTGTATGCATTATATACCTGAGGTTCAACATGAAGCTTCTCAGCATATGGTGTAAGGAGTATTACAGCTTTCTTATCCTTATATGACTCAAGATAACTTTGAAAGTCATCATAATCACTACATAAGTCACAATCATCAAATCCTTCTGGGGATTCTACATATTTACATACAGCACAAAAAGCGTTGTCATAGAAATCACTATCAGTATCTTCTGGTTCTACAATAGCTTCACATTTTCTTTCAGCTAAATAACTATCTGTAAGATTTATAAAGTTATTATAAAGAGTATCCATTGTACTAGACATCTTTTTAGAATGCTCATCATAATAATCTTTAGCACACTCGTTTATAGTTTGCATATCCATGTATGAAATTGGACAATTTATAACTACCCATTCAAAATAAGGAACTCCATATCTTGGTTCAGACAAAATATATCTGGCGTTCTTTATAATAAATGACAGAGGTTTCTCTGTGTAATAATGCCTGTAATTTCTAGCAGATTCATCACTATAGTTTTCTTTCATACTTTCATAAGCATGAAATAAAACCTTACTATCAGTACCATTAATAATTTTTTCTACATTTAACTCTGGCATAATAGTTTCTTCCTTTCTTATTTAATTAGATTAATTATTTGTTTTTTGACCTCTTTAGCGTTAATTATCAATATCTTCTTATTTATATAAAGACTGCTTAGAAAAGCTTATAGAAAACAAATAAATAAGTAATTATATTATTAATGAAAGGATGGTTTAAATAAATGGGATTGTCCGAAGATAAAAGTATTCTTATGGGTCAAAAAGATGGTACTGGCTCATATGTTTATTACTATCCAATAACAAGAGATAGTGAAATTATAATGAGTAAAGAATCAAATGGCGATACCTTAGAAGAATTTGCAGACCTTATGACTGGTGGATATGCAAGAGATAATACTAAGCTTCCATTAACAGGTGGTACTGTAACAGGAGATGCTATTTTAAAAAGAGGGTACTATATATCTTCAAGTAATGGTGGTTCTAGTGATGCAGGATATGTTAAGGTTGCTACTATTCAATTAAAAAATAATTATGCAAACTCTCCAATCACATTATCATATACTAAGAGATATGCTAGTTATCCAACTGAACTTAGTATTTTATTTGCAAACTCAGATTCTTTAGATCCAGAACTTGAAAGCTTTAAATATATTGGAAATATGAATGGTGCTTGGATGTATAAATCAAGCACAAGTACATGGGATTTGTATATACAAAAAGATGCATATAATACAATTAGTATACTTGATGTTCATATATCTCCTCAAGTAAGTCAAAAAATAGATATTACTTGGGTTACTGATTCTATGGCAAGTACAGTACCTTCAGGTGCTATACAATGTACTTTAACAGGAAAAGTTTTAGATTCAACAAATAGTGCAAATGTGAATTTAACTCAGTCAGCTACTGATGTTAGTTCTCATGTATGGTTTTCAAATGGAACCACAGAGACAGCTAGAAATGCTGATGATGATTTAACATACAACCCATCTACCAATACGCTTAATGTAAAAAGTGTAAAGATGGATTCTGCCAAATGGCAATTCAATTCAAATACTAATTCCCTTGACTTAGTATTTGTATAAGGAAGGAGGATTTTTATGAGTCTTCTTGCTTGGTATCCATTAATCAAGGATACAAAAAATTATGGACTAGATGGGACTGATTTACAAGTAATGGGTAGTGTTCCATTTAGTGAAGGGAAGTTTGGAAAGTCTGCTACATTTAGTTTTAATACGGCAAATTGTTTATATAGACCAAATTTTAATTTATATAAAAATTTTAGTTTGACTTTTTTCATGAAGTGTACAGCTTTCCATGCTGGGACTCCTTCGTATTTTATTTCGCAAGGAAGAGACGTTGGAGATGTAGGATTTCATATAGTAATGCTTGGTACAAATGGAGATTTACTTAGAGTAAAATATGGACATGTTACTGAAGAAATTAACAACATCTCTAATTCGATAACTATTGGAATATTAGAAACTGGTGTATGGTATCATGTTGCTGTAACATATGATGAATCAGGAGTAAAATGCTATTTGAATGGAGAACTTGTTGGAACTGGTGGTTACATTGATTTAGGTTTTACTCAATGCTCTGATTCATTTACTATAGGTAAACTGTCTTATAGATATTACAATACCTCTAATTATTTCCCATTTGATGGGCAATTAAATGATGTTAGAATATATGATGAAGTTCTATCTATAAAACAGATAAAAGAATTATCTAAAGGACTTATAGTTCATATGCCTTTAGATGAAATTGCTGGTGCAGGTGATTGCTCTGGATATGGGTGGAATAGTGGGTTTTCACAGACCCAACCAATATTAACAGCATCTCCAGATGGACTTAAATATTCAAAATTTTATAACTTTAGCGATACAGTAAGTAATTTTGCTTATTGTGAAGATCCAAAACCTCGTGATGCTATAACTGTAAGTGTATGGGCTAATCTACATACGAATTTTACTAATACTGATCGTAAGATAATCAGTTCTACTGAAAGTGGTGGATTACAAATCAAAAAAGATATTATTAGCAATAATAATGAAATAAGTGCATCACTTGGCGTAGGAAATGATTCATTTAGTAAATACTTACAGTTAAATTTTGGAACTTATGATAATTGGAATATGCTTACATTTACATTTGATGGATATAAATTAGTCACTTATGTAAATGGAGAGAAAAAATCCACAGGAGATTCATTAAGTGAAAAAACCAAAATATTCTATGGAAATTATATCACACATTTTATAGTCGGTGGAGGAGTCAACTACAATGTAGCTAATGCTGAAAAAGTTCCAGGCACTCTTGTAGGATTTGATGGATCTACTTTTAATGGTGGAATATCAGATTTAAGAATATATGCAACAGCATTATCTGATAATGATGTAAAAGAACTTTATGAAACATCAGCATCATTTGATAATAAAAATAATTTGTTTGTGAGTCAATTTAATGAAACCACATCAGGAATCACTTATAAAAAGAGTGGTATTTATATACCAAGCGCAAGTGAGTATTATGTAACTGATGATGGTGCTGTATTCATGTTACTTTGCCACCATAATTTAAATGGAGGTGCAAATTTATTTACAACATCAAACGCTATGAATAATCAAGAGCATGATTTGTATTCAAGAATTATACTTTTGAATGATTCGCCTGATTGGTTTTTGAATGATGGTTCATTTGAATTTTTAGTAACTGAACCAGAAGATTTTCCAGGTACTGTATTTAGGTGGAAACAAACTTCAAATCCGTATACAACTTCTGCTGTAACAGGATTTGAAAATATATCTAATATGAGTGCTAATCATGCACTTATAAAATATAGCTTAAAATATAGCGATAATAAAACTTTGCTTTGTGCAGCTAATGATGGGTGGTGGTCTGCTATAGGTCAAATGGTTGATTATTCTAATACACGCCCTGGATTTTATTTAGATACACAAATATATACTTATGGACCTCTTAATTTTTATGCTAGAGTAAATACACAAAAAATTAAGATGTTTAATAATGAAATATTAGTTAATAACATAATAGAGATTTAAACGACTATTTATAATAAAGAATCTTATAAGGAGGTTAGATAAATGGCTAGTTTAAAAGATTTATTAGTAACAGGTTCTGTTACAATACTTGGTCCTGTAAATATGAGTCAAGGAGCAAGTACAATAAAACTTACTGGATATGAAAAGGCAAGCGCTGCTTCGGCAGTTGCTGCCACAGATACGATAAACGCTGCAATAGGAAAGATAGAAAAAGCACTAGATGGTAAACAAGTTAGTGGCAGTTATGCTAGTAGTTCCCACACTCATGATACAAGCGATATTTCAGGATTAGGTGGTGCAGCTACTAAGTCTGTTGTAACAAGTATTGATACTTCCGCTTCGTTACCTACATCTAATGCAGTAAAAACCTTTGTTGAAAATAAAGGGTATATAACAAGTTATACTAATACTACTTATTCTCTAAGTGAGGATAAGGCTAATAATAAAATTACACTCACTCCTAATAGTGGAACTGCCCAGGACATTTATATACCACTTATTACATACGGAACATGCTCAACAGCAGCGTCAACAGTTGCTAAAGTCGTAGATTGTCCTAACTTTGCACTTGTAACAGGAGCTAGTATAAGAGTCAAATTTACTGTAACCAATACTGGTGCTGTTAGTAATTTGACATTAAATGTCAATAATACAGGGGCTAAGAACATAAAATATAGAAATGCAAATCTTCCATCTGCTGGTACTCTTGCGGCAAATAGAGTTTATGAATTTGTATACGATGGCACTTATTGGCAACTTGTAGGTGATTTAGATACAGATAGTAATACAACATATACAGCTGCGACAGCAGCACCTGGAAATGTATCATCTAGTAGTTCAGTTGGCACATCAACGAATTATGCTAGACAAGACCATACACACGGAATAAGTCTTGCTACAGGCGATAATAATGGTCAAGTAAAAATCGCAGGTACAAATGTGTCTGTAAAAGGACTTGGAAGTGCTGCATACACAGATTCGAGTGCTTATGCAACAAGTGACCATACTCATAGTGGTTATGCTAGTTCTGATCATACACACTCGACAGGTACAAGTAGTGCTGCTGGATTTACAAAACTTTATACAGGGACTGGAACTAATACAGATGGTACTATGACACAAAGTGCTATTAAAACAGCACTAAATGGAAAAGCATCTAGTAGCCACAGCCACTCTACTGGTACAAGTAGTGCTGCTGGATTTACAAAACTTTATACAGGGACTGGAACTAATACAGATGGTACTATGACACAAAGTGCTATTAAAACAGCTCTTGACGGAAAAGCTTCGAGTAGCCATACTCATA